>Ga0118677_10003432_pt1 | contig 29976 bp, 34 predicted proteins | sample AliMusrvi5mmetaG_FD_86154 | JGI IMG/M metagenome (GOLD analysis project Ga0118677, IMG submission 86154) | reverse complement strand
GTTCATTAGATATAAATTATAACAATCGTTCTAATGTAGGTGCTGGTACAGCTCAAGATTTAGAAATGGGATACAATTTAGGCGCATCTTACACAACTTCTGGTCTTACCGTTGGTGCTGTTTATAAATCTCAGATTAATATGAGATATACTGGACAGTTATCTACCGCAATGCAAGGTTTTAGTGTTCCTTATACAAATGATACACTTTCAACTCCAGCAGAAGTTGGTGCAGGTGTGAGTTATAAATTTGGTGACAGTACATTGGCGTTAGACTTTAAACAGATTCAATGGTCAAAAGCAAAAGGATATGATGATTTTGGTTGGAAAGATCAAAATGTGTTTTCTGTAGGTTATGAGTATGCAACAAAAGATTGGGCAGCACGTTTAGGATATAACTATGCAAAAAGTCCTATTACAGAGCAATCACTGCTAAACAATACATTTAACTTGCTTGGTTTTCCAGCAATCATCGAATCACATTATGCGATAGGTGGAAGTTATAATTTTAGCTCAAAAACTTCTGTTGACTTAGCTTATGTATATGCACCACAAGTAACAGATACATATGCTGCTTATTATACTACAATGACAACAAAACACTCACAAAATGCTATAAGTGCACAACTTGACTATAAATTCTAGTCATTAGTTTCTATTCATTCTCCGTCGCCTTCGGGCGACACTCCTCAATTACTTCTCTTTTAAAAATTATCAGCATGTAAGCTTTTATTAATTCGGATGCAACTCTTTTTTTAGATCTTTTGGCAGATGTGCAAAGGCTATCTTTTGTTGTCCAATCTTTTCTTCACCCTCGTAAACCATAGTATCTAGTGTCATCTCTTTTTGGTAAAAGCGGATGAGTTTGTAGGTTCTGCCATCTCTTACAAAAGAGATCTTTTTATCGCTGAGTTCTATCGTAGGTTTTTTCTTTTTTGCCATCATTATTACTTTATATAAATTCCAGTATCTTTTATCTCGATGAGATTTTTGTCCGCCAAAACTGTTAGAGAACTCTTAAACGCTTTCTTGCTTAAACCAAAAACTTGAGTTATAAGCTCTGCATCACTTTTGTAGTTGTAAGGCATACTTCCGCCATTTTCTTTTATGAGATCAAGCACTAGTTCTGCTGCATCTTTTTTTCGCTCACTTCCAACTTTTTGAAGAGAGATATCGATGTTTCCATCTTTTCTTATCATCTTCACGTAACCAGTTCTTTTTTCGCCTACATGTAAGGTCTCAAATACTTCGTTTCTATAGATGAGACCATTGTAGCTATTGTTGACGATGCATTTGTATCCAAGTGGAGATTCATCATAGATGAGAACTTCTACTGCAGAGTTGCGAAAGAGACCTTCGGGTTTGTTGTCGAGATACTTTACAAACTTATGTGTTGCTATAACTCTGTCTGTTTGTTCATCTATAACAACACGGAGAAGTTTTTTATCTCCAACAACAAAGGGTTGTCTTTGTAAAGCTTTTGGCACAAACAAGTCTTTTGGAAGTCCCCAGTTCACAAATGCGCCAATGCGAGTGGTGTCAACAACTTCAAAAAGTCCAAACTCATCTCTCATGGCAGTTGGACGAAGCGTCGTACAAACGATACGGTCTTCACTGTCCGTATAAACGAACACATCGAGAAGGTCGCCTACTTTCATACTTTCATCGTAGTATTGGTTTGGAAGAAGAACATCTTCACCATCGCCACTGAGCAGGTAAAGTCCCGGAGATGTATATCTATCTATAAGCAGTGTGTTGATGCGACCAATCACCATATGTTCGTTTTGTGTCAAAGTAAAGCCTTTCCATGTAATACAAAATTATAGCTAAATTTGGTTTAATAAATATTTTACATTAATTCTGCTACAATGCGCATCCGCTTTGCTGTTTTGTACACAATAAGTGAATGTTTGTATCTGTACAATGAGTTTAGACACAAGTATTGGCTGGAATTTCCAGACCTCATAAGCGGCAAAGATTTAAAAATAGGAGCTTTCAATGAAAGTACGCGCTTCAGTAAAGAAGATGTGTGACGATTGTAAAGTCGTTAAAAGAAAAGGGATCGTCAGAGTAATCTGTAAAGACCCAAAACATAAACAAAGACAAGGATAAGAATGGCACGTATCGCAGGTGTGGACTTACCTAAGAAAAAACGCGTAGAGTACGGACTAACATACATTTTTGGTATTGGTCTATTTCAATCACGTCAAATTTTGACAGCGACAGGTATTAACCCTGATAAACGCGTTCATGAACTAGACGCAGACGATGTAGCAGCTATCACTAAAGAACTTCGTGATTCTCACATTGTTGAAGGTGATCTTCGTAAACAAGTTGCTATGGATATCAAAGCATTGATGGAACTCGGTTCATACCGTGGTCTACGTCACCGTCGTGGTCTTCCATGTCGTGGGCAAAAAACTAAGACAAACGCGCGTACTCGTAAGGGTAAACGTAGAACTGTCGGCGCAGCGTAAGGGATTAGAGAATGGCAAAAAGAAAAGCTATACGTAAAAAAGTAATAAAAAAGAATATTGCACGTGGTGTTATTCACATCTCTGCATCATTTAACAATACTCTTTGTACGATTACTGATGAAATGGGCAATATGATTGCTTGGAGTTCTGCTGGTAGCCTTGGTTTTAAAGGTTCTAAAAAATCTACTCCGTTTGCAGCTCAGCAAGCAGTAGAATCAGTAGTTGAAAAAGCGAAAGTCCATGGAATTAAAGAACTTGGTATTAGAGTTCAAGGTCCTGGTTCAGGTCGTGAAACGGCTGTTAAAGCTGTAGGTGCTATCGAAGGTATCCGTGTTACATTCATGAAAGATGTTACACCATTACCACACAACGGTTGTCGCGCACCAAAACGTCGTAGAGTTTAAGGAGATTACTGATGGCAAGATATAGAGGTCCAGTAGAAAAAATCGAGCGTAGATTCGGTGTAAGTTTGGCACTTAAAGGTGAGCGTCGTTTAGCTGGTAAATCAGCATTAGAAAAACGTCCTTACGGTCCAGGACAACATGGTCAACGTCGTAAAAAAGTATCTGAGTATGGTTTACAACTAAACGAAAAACAAAAAGCGAAATTCATGTATGGTGTTTCTGAGAAGCAATTCCGTGCATTATTTCAAGAAGCTAACCGTCGTAATGGTAATACAGGTTCGATCTTAGTAATGCTTTTAGAAACTCGTCTTGACAATGTTCTTTACCGTATGGGATTTGCAACGACTCGTCGTTTTGCACGCCAATTGGTAAACCATGGTCACGTTCTTGTTGATGGAAAACGTGTTGATATCCCTTCATACGCTGTTAAACCAGGTCAAAAAGTTGAAATCCGTGAAAAAAGCAAGAAAAACCCTCAAGTTGTTCGCGCAATTGAGCTAACAAACCAAACTGGTTTAGCTCCATGGGTTGATATTGATGCTGATAAAGTATTTGGAATCTTTACTCGTTTACCAGAACGTGAAGAGGTTATAATTCCGGTAGAAGAACGTTTAATCGTTGAGCTTTACTCGAAATAATAATATATAAAAAAGGCGTTTAAGAATGAACAAGATAAAAACTACTCCGCTTCTTCCACAAGAGTTTGTGGTTGAGCAGATCAGTGATAACGAAGCGAATATTATCGCTTATCCATTCGAGACGGGTTATGCTGTATCTTTAGCTCACCCGCTTCGCCGTTTCCTATTAAGCAGCTCTGTTGGATATGCTCCGATAGCTATCAAAATCGAAGGCGCTAAGCATGAGTTTGACTCTGTGCGCGGTATGCTTGAAGATATTTCTGATTTTATCATCAACATGAAAGGGATCCGTTTTAAATTAAAAAATGGTGAAACTTCAGTTGAAGCGAACTACAGTTTTGTTGGTCCGTGTGAAATTAAAGGGTGCGATCTTAACAGTGATGAAGTAGAAGTTGTTACACCTGACGCATTCTTAGCAACGCTAAATGAAGATGCGACTTTAAACTTTAGCATCATCATCAAACAAGGTATTGGTTACGTTCCAAGTGAAGATATCAGAGATGAACTCAAAGAGGGTTATATCGCTCTTGATGCATTCTTTACACCAGTTCGTAGAGCGACTTACAAAATAGAAAATGTTTTGGTAGAAGATAATCCAAACTTTGAAAAAGTTGTACTAAACATCATTACCGACGGTCAAATAACTCCAGTTGATGCATTTAGAAACTCTTTAGAAGTTATGTATGCGCAACTTGCTGTATTTAACAGTGAAATCAGTATTAAAACTCCAGTTTCTATAGAAAGAGCTGAAGAAAGTGCTGAACTGAAAAAATTGACTTCACGTATTGAAGAATTGGGCTTAAGTGCTAGAAGTTTTAACTGTTTGGATCGTTCAAACATCAAAATGATCGGCGAGATCGTATTGATGAGCGAAAATGATCTTAAAAATGTTAAGAATTTAGGAAAAAAATCGTTTGAAGAGATTTTAGAAAAAGTGCAAGAGTTCGGTTTTGCAGTTGGAACAGATCTTTCTGACGATTTAGTAAGTTCATTAAAAAAGAAAATAGAAGCTGAATAAGCTAAAGAGGATTTTAGATGAGACACCGTCATGGATACCGCAAACTTGGTAGAACAAGTGCTCACCGTGGAGCACTTCTTAAAAACTTAAGTATTGCATTAATAGAAAATGGTAAGATAGAAACTACTGTACCAAAAGCAAAAGAGCTTCGTTCATTTGTTGAAAAATTGATCACAACTGCTTGTAAAGGTGATGCTAACGCTCACCGTGCTGTATTTGCTGCTCTACAAAACAAAGAAGCTACTAAGAAATTGCTAAATGATATAGCTCCTGGTTACGTTGAACGTGCCGGTGGATATACTCGTATAGTAAGAACTCGTATTCGTCGTGGTGATGCTACATCTATGGCGTTTATTGAATTAGTATAATCTACTAACTCAATCCTTCTCGGGCTTTGCCCGAAAAACTCTCCAGCTACAAAAAAAATAAATTAATTGAAATCTATACATAAAATAGTTATTTAGATATTTCAATTACCTATAAAGAGAATTTCATGGCACATTTTGGATTTGGTACATACAGAATCAGCGAGCATAACCCTAAACATATAGAAGCTCTTCGTGAAGCAATTAAAAGTGGAATAACACTTATTGATACTTCGACAAATTATATGGATGGTGAAGCACAACGAGCTATAGCACAAGCGATGAAAAGTTTGAGTGATGAAGAGATAAGCGATATTGAAATAGTTTCAAAAGTGGGATATATTCAGGGGTCTACTTTGGCTCGTCATCATGAGAGTGCTTTTGAAGAAGTTGTAGAATACAGTGAGAACTGTTATCATTCTATCTCTCAAAATTTTATAAAAGATCAGATAAGTGTATCACTCCAAAGATTAGAAGTTGAAAGCATTGATTGTTTACTGTTACATAATCCTGAGTATTATATCCTAGATGGAATTAACCGAGGAATGAGCAAAGAAGATAGACTTGATGGAATGTTTCAGAGAATCTTTGATGCATTTTTGGCATTGGAAGAGGAAGTTAGAGCTGGTAGAATAAAAAGTTATGGTATCAGTTCAAATAGTTTTTCAAAACATCCAAATGATGAAGAGTTTTTGCCTTATGAAGATCTATTAAGCTTGGCTTCTGATGCGGCTAAAGAGCTAAGAAATAAAAAACACAGTTGTACAACGATAGAACTTCCTGTAAACCTGCTAGAAACTGAAGGTTTAAGATGCGCAGCATGGGCGAAGAAAAATAAGCTTCGTGTTTTGGTAAATCGTCCTTTAAATGCGCAAAAAGGGATGAAAATGTATAGGCTGGCTGATTATGAAGAGCCAAGAGAGTACTATTATTATCTCAATGAACTTTTGGAACTTACTGACAATAAAGTGTTAAAACCTCTGTTTAATCTCATCTCACAACTTGATGAGAGTAAACATAAATATGGCTGGATTGGTGAGTATGATATCTTTTTATTCTCTCAGATAGTGCCACATGTAAGAGAGTTTATTACCCCCTTAGATGATGAAAATAAAACCACTTTAGTCGATGTTATAGATCTGTTTTTACAAGAATATGGCAAGATGGTTGCATATGAATGTTCAAAAAACACAAGAGTACAACTCAAAGATGAGTTTAGTAGGTGTGACGTATCTTTACAAAACTGTGCTTTGAAGTTTTTACTTGATAATGAAAATATTGATTATGTTCTAATAGGTGCAAGAAAGTTATCTTATGTAACAGATATCATCTCTATCGGCTCAGAACTGCTTAAAGATTAATACAAGTAATATCTTTTATTACTTGTTAAGCAATATTTTCATATTTTATGTATTACATACAATATTATAAGGTTTAAAATGATCCCTTTTACAGATGAAGAACTTATGGTTCCAGTTAAAAATGTTATAGATAAAGTTCGACCTTCGCTTGCACTTGATGGAGGGGACATAGCTTTTTTGACAGTGAAAAATTCTGCAGTTTATGTACAGCTCCGAGGAGCGTGTGTAGGGTGTGGAAGTAGTGGTAGTACACTAAAATACGGCGTAGAAAGACAGCTTCGAATGGATATCCATCCAGAGATCACTGTTATAAACGTACCTATTGGTATGGAAAATGATATAGATAATTTATAAGATTAGGAATAATGCATTGAGTAAAATAAGTAAATACAAAACTCTTTCTCTTGCAAATGAAAGCTTTCTTAAGTCCGAATATGACGCGGCACTGAGACACTTTGCCGAGGTATTACATGACTATCCAGACTCTAAAGAAGCATATAATGGTGCGATTTTGGCAGAAATGGCGATGAGCGGTGAAGATGGAGCAGAAGCACTTTTTGACTATTATACCGTACTAAAAAATGAGAATAAAGATGAAGCAGATATTGTACTCTCTGAGATACTTGAATCAATTGATGGTACTCTTGATCAGCTCAAAACTATCTTTTCTCAGCCAATAAAAGAGAAATTAGAGCAAGAGAATGGTATCCTCTATGGAGATTTTATCTCTTTAGTAAAAGAGGATGGTGACTTTAAAGAAGTTTTTGAAAATATCATGTTTTCAACAAAAGTTATCATTTCAGAAAAAGAGGATTTTGTTGATTTTTTAGAGAGATTGATGAATCACGGATTTAAGGAGATGGCGCTTACTTATTTAGAAGGTGCGTTATCAGTGTATCCAAACGACAGCGAACTAAGAAAGCTGTTGAAACGTTTAGCTAAAGCGAGCAGTATTGAAAATAGAGCTTCCTAACCAATCTTATAAATATGTCACTGAAAACTCTGCGGAGTGTGATGAACAAACAGCCTTTGTAAAAACTTCACAAAATGAAAAATATGTACAAAGTGCGATGGATCATAATGCTCATTCTATTATAGAAGTTGCAGATATCGCTCATCTTTTTGGACTTGATCGTATCAAGATCATAGGTATAACAGGTACAAACGGTAAGACGACGACAGCAAGTGCCATATACTCTATTTTGCTTGATCTTGGCCTTAAAGCGGCTATGCAGGGAACTCGTGGATTTTTTCTTAATGATCACACTGGTGAAGGAAAAACGCTTACAACGCCGAGTGTTTTAAATACGTATCGTCATATCTATCAGGCTGTGCGCGAGGGATGTGAATATTTTGTGATGGAAGTTAGCTCGCATGCGATCGTTCAAAAACGTGTCGAGGGTATAAACTTTGAATTGAAAATTCTTACAAATATTACGCAAGACCATTTAGACTTTCATAAGAGTTTAGCTGAATATACGATGGTAAAAAATAGCTTTTTTCAAGATGAAAGTAAAAAGCTGATAAACAAAGATGAGCCAAAGGCCTCTTTTAATATCAAAAATACTTACACTTACGGGATAGAAAATTCAGCAAGCTATAAACTTATGGCGTATTCATTAAATAATGGCTCAAGCGGAATTATTCAGAATTTTCAGAATATTGTTCCGTTCCAAGCATCACTGCATGGTTTCTTCAATCTCTACAATCTTCTTGCGGCGATGGCGGCTGTTGATCTTGTGTGTGATAAAACTTTGGAAGAGATTGCAAATGTTGTAGAAAACTTTGCAGGCGTGAGCGGAAGAATGGAACAAGTAAGTGAAGTTCCTAATGTCATTGTGGATTTTGCTCATACACCTGATGGAATGGCTCAGGTTCTCAATGCTCTAAAAGAAAAAGAACTTTTGGTCGTTTTTGGAGCTGGTGGTGACAGAGATCCGATTAAACGTCCGCTTATGGGTAAAATAGCTTCAAGTTTGGCTAAAAAGATCTATGTTACGAGTGATAATCCTCGTCATGAAGATCCGGATACAATCATCGAAGAGATTCTATCAGGTATTGAAGATAAAAGTAATGTCGTAGTCGAACCAAATCGTAGACGTGCTATCGAGATGGCTTTGGCTGCACAGAAGGAGGATGAAGTTGTCGTTATTCTTGGAAAAGGTGATGAAGCTTATCAGATTATCTATGATGAGTATCTCCCTTTTGATGATAGAGAAGTCGTGCGAGAGTTGTTACATTTAAAGTAGGTGCTCTCTTGTAAAACTATGTTGAATTATTGCTTACATGTAAGCTCTAAATGATTAAAAGTAAAGATAATCTTACTTATTTTGATATAATTCGCGAAATAAAAGAATGGAGAATATGAACATGGGAATTCCTCAACCGGCTTTTTATATCTTTAAGTGCGAACAAGCAGCACCTCCTGGGATGCCAAAGCCTTCGTGCGTTAATCCCCAAACTCAAGACCTTTTTCAGTTTTTAGCACAGACTTTAATGCAAAAAGGTATAATGGGAACAGTTCAACCTATTCGTACTTCTTGTATGAATCGTTGTAATGCCGGTCCAATCATGTTAGTTGAACCAGGTCATACAATGTATGTAGGCTTAGATAAAGCGAAGATCGAGCGTATCATTGATGAGCATATCATCGGCGGAAATGTTGTAGAGGAGTATGTAATTTCACAAGAATTATGGGATGCTCCAATGTCTCCAGCTGACATGCAAGCTCAAATGGGACGCTAATTTTTTTAAGGTAAAAAAATGACAATTGAAATGTTGTATAGTAAAATTCATCGCGCAACTGTGACAGATGCTAATTTGAATTATGTTGGTTCTATCACCGTGGATGAGGAGCTTTTAGAAGCTTCTAAGATGCGTGTGGGACAAAAAGTTGAGATCTTAAACATCAATAACGGTGAGAGATTTTCGACTTATATCATCTTGGGAGAGCGCGGTAAACGTGATATCTGTCTCAATGGTGCCGCTGCACGTAAAGTACACAAAGGTGACAAAGTTATCATCGTTGCATACGCGACATACGATGAAAAAGAACTTGACACGTATAAACCTCGAGTTGTTATCGTCGATGAAGATAACAATATCGAACATATCTCTGAGAGCATCTAACTAGATGCTTTTATGAGAAATTTTTTTTGTATATTTCTCTTTCTTTTTCCTTCTTTAAATCTCTATTTCAGTTTTATGTGCATATAAATTAGTTAAAATTCCGCATGCAAAAATTTGAAAATTTCTTATTAGAACATCTTCCAAAAGTACCGAGTATTCATCCTCATTATGAAGATGCGATCAATGATATGCTCAGGGCTGGCGGTAAGCGTTTTAGACCGGCTCTTTTGCTTGGTGTTGTAGGTGCATATAATTCTCTTTTGCTCGAGGGTGCGCGTCATGCGGCTTTGGCAATCGAGATGCTTCACACTTACTCTCTCATTCATGATGATCTCCCAGCTATGGACAATGCTGCTCTTCGCCGGAGTCATCCTACTTTACATGTAAGCTATGATGAGGTCACGGCTATTCTTGTGGGAGACGCGCTAAACACTTACGCTTTTGAGATCCTTTCAAACGCTCCATTTAGTGATACAACACGAGTGAAACTGATCCGAGAATTGGCTGTAAATGGCGGACTTGGCGGTATGGTTTTAGGTCAGGCGATAGATTGTTATTTTGAAAATAAACCTCTTTCACTTGAAAATATAAAACTCTTACATACTAACAAAACAGCAAAGCTTATTGCAGCATCTTTGAAGATGGGCGCTATTATCGCAGGAGAAGAGAAACTCGAAGATACGATCTATGATTTTGGTCTCAAACTTGGACTTTTATTTCAGATTCAAGATGATATTTTAGATGTGACACAAACTGATGATGAGGCGGGAAAAACTACTAACAACGACGATAATAAAAACAGTTTTGTAACGATACTTGGACTCTCTAAGGCGATGAAAGAAGCTAATGATTTGGCTGATGAATTAACACAGATGATGGAGAGTTTCGATGAAAAACTTTATAAAGAACTTTCTCCACTTTTAACAAATTACATAAACAGATACAAAGGATAAAATATGGCAAATCAGATGCGCCAAAAGATGGCAGACAGTATAAGATTTTTAGCAGCAGATATGGTTCAAGCAGCAAACTCAGGACACCCAGGTGCACCGATGGGTTTAGCAGATGTGGCAGTAGTTTTAAGCGAACATCTTCGTCATAATCCTAAAAATCCTTCGTGGTTAAACCGCGATAGACTTGTATTTTCTGGAGGACATGCGACAGGACTTATTTATTCACTTTATTATCTTTGGGGATATGGCTTGGAGGTTGAAGATTTGAAAAACTTCCGTCAGTTAGATTCAAAAACTCCAGGGCATCCTGAATATGGTCATACTGCAGGTATTGAGATTACAACTGGTCCTTTAGGACAAGGTATAGCAAATGCTGTAGGTTTTTCAATGGCTAGCAAATTTATGGGTGCGCAGTTAAACTCTGATACTGCAAACTTAATTGACCATAATGTCTACTGTTTATGTGGTGATGGTGACTTGGAAGAGGGGATCAGTTATGAAGCTTGTTCGATTGCAGGACATAATAAACTTGATAATCTTATCTTGATTTATGATTCAAACTGTATTACTATCGAAGGTTCAACGAGTTTGAGTATCAGTGAAAATATCCGTGGCAGATTTGTCGCTCAAGAATGGGATGTTTTTGAATGTGACGGCCATAATTATGATGAGATAAACGGTGCAATAGAGAGTGCAAAATCAAGTTCTAAGCCAGCTCTTATCATCGCACATACGACAATCGCTAAAGGTGCATGTGAATTAGAAGGTTCTCATCATGCACATGGTGCTCCGCTTGGTGAAGCAGTGATTGCAGAAGCAAAAAAAGCATGCGGTTTTGATCCAGAGAAAAAATTCTTTGTTGCTGAAGATGTAATGGCAAGATTTAGATGCGCTATCGAGAAGGGTGATCTATTAGAGCGTGAGTGGATTCACAGTCAAAAAACACTGCCTTTGATGGAACAAAACGCAGCACTTGATGCTTTGCAAAATCCTGATTTTTCTAAGATACAGTGGCCAGATTTTGATAAGGCAGATGCTACTCGTAACACAAACGGCAAAATCATGAACGCTATCGCTCGCGCTCTTCCAAGCTTTTTGGGTGGTTCTGCGGATCTTGGCCCGTCAAATAAGACAACATTAAATGATATGGGTGTATTTCCAAAGGGAAGAAATATCTACTTTGGAATCCGTGAGCATGCGATGGCTTCTATCGTCAATGCGATGGCATTATATGGTCCTTTACTTCCATTTTCATCAACGTTCTTTGTGTTCTCAGATTATATGAAGCCCTCTGCGCGTATTGCAGCACTTGCTGGCATTCAGCAGTTTTTCATCTGGACTCATGACAGTATCGGTGTTGGTGAAGATGGTCCGACGCACCAACCTATTGAGCATTTAAGCCAGTTTCGTGCACTACCGAACTTCTATGTTTGGCGTCCTGCGGATGGAGCGGAAAATATCGTTGCTTGGCAAGTGGCACTAAGTATGAAAAAATCTCCATCGGCGTTTGTATGTTCTCGCCAAAATCTTCCTGTTTTACCAGCTTGTGTAAAAGGTGAGATTGCCAAAGGTGGATATCTTTTAAGTGCTGATGAAGATGCGACAATTACACTTATGGCTTCAGGTTCTGAAGTTGGTTTGGCCTTAGAAACGAAAGAAGTTCTAAATGCACAAGGCAAAAAAGTGAATGTCGTGAGTGTTCCTTGTTTTGATCTTTTACTTGATCAAGACGCTGCATACATCAACAGTATCATCGTTCCTAGCACGAAAAAAGTGGCTATTGAAGCAGCGCGTGGATTGGAGTGGTACAGATTCGCAGATGAAGTGGTAGTCATGGATGGTTTTGGTGCTTCGGCGCCAGCTGAAAAACTTTTTGAAAAATTTGGATTTACAGCAAAGAAAATAGCGGAAAAGATATAGTTTTCTATGGAAAAATCTTTTTTGTGTTAAGATGGTTACCATTAAATAATTTAGGGAGTAGATATGTTTGGATGCAGTTCAAAACTAGCAGAATTAGAAAGAAAACATCAAGCACAGATAGCTGAACTTGAATCTAAAAATGATGATTTAAGACGTGAGATCTCTCTTTTAGAAGATGAAAAAAACAAACCTAAAGAGGTTGACAATGTCCCAGAGCTTTTACATGTAGTTGTTGACAGTTATGAGGATGGCACTTCTTTCTTACAGAAAATTATTGAAGATAATGTTGTAAAACTTGTTGCTATCAATGATCTGAATGATAAAACAGTTACAAGAATGGAAAATATTGAAAATGAAACAGATGAGATTGCAAAATCTGTAGATAGTATTCAACAGTATTCAAATCAGCTTGGAGATGATTCAAACTCATTAAACAACAGTGTTATGTCTATTGCTGAGATTATTAATCTTATTAAGGATATTTCAGATCAGACAAATCTACTTGCACTCAATGCAGCTATAGAAGCGGCACGTGCAGGTGAGCATGGACGTGGATTTGCCGTAGTTGCTGATGAGGTAAGAAAACTGGCTGAGCGCACGCAAAAAGCGACTCAAGAGGTAGAAATCAATATCAATGGTCTGAAACAAAACTCTAATTCTATGATGGAAATTAGTTCTACATTTATGAAAGAAACGAGTAATGTTATGGACGTTTTAGAGGGCTTTAGAGAAAATGTTGGACTAGTGAGAAGAAACTCTACTGAGATACAAGAAAAAACTGAAGCATTGACTAATGAGTTACATGTAAGTAATGGAAAAATAGACCATATCGGATTAAAACTTCAGGGCTATAAAGCGATGATGTCCAAAAAATCGATTAGTGTAGTGGATGAGCATAGTTGTAGATTTGGAAAATGGTTTAGCAGCGCATCTGGAACTTTGTTGAAAAACTACGGCAAAGATATTTCCATAATCAATAAGGAACATACAAATGTTCATCAAGGTATCAAAGAAGAGATGGAACTTTGGATTTCTGGTAAAGAAAAAGAAGCGTTAGCACGTATGAAAGATGTTGAAAAATCTAGTAGTGAAGCTTTTGAACTTCTCTTATCTACTGTAAGAGATTCTTCAAAACATTAAGTATGGTTTGATCACTTCGGTGGTCAACCCCATTGCCGTACTTTCAAATCCACGTACTTCTTTTATATAGTTTTTACAAAATCCCTCAACCATACAAGCTCCCGCTTTTCCTCTCCAATCACCGCTTTTAAGATAATTTTCTAAATCTTCTTCATTAAATTTTTCAAAAAGATAATCAGTAGAAGAGATATCAATGAGTTTAACATTTTTAGAGTGAAAGATCTGACAAGTGATGATAGAGGTAATATTACCGCTTTGTGTTAAAAGAATATTCCGAGCTTCACTTTCACAGCGAGCTTTTCTTAAGATATTTCCACCTGTTGAGATAACGGTATCAGCGACTAAAAGAGGATAATCTTCTATGCCAAAGTGTTTAAAGTTTGTGTTGTATTTGCCAAGAGTAGCGAGGTAGACGAAGTTTTTAGCATCATGAGCAACTACGGAGTCCTCATCAAACTCTACACTCATCTGAACAAACTCTATGCCCGCCTTAGTTAAAAGCTCGGCGCGAGTTTGCGAAGAGGAGCCGAGCCTAAGCATTTCTAAGAAATACACCTAGATAGATAGCACAAAGCCCGAGAACGATATTGAGAGGAACCATATATTTCCCGATAAGTTTCAAAGCAGCGCTAGCACCGATAAGATCACCATTTTTGATGAGTTTTGCGGCTTGGTTACGTTTGAGTACCATCGCGATGAAGTTAAGAGTCATGATAAGCCAAATAGCTTCTTTTACATGTACAATTATATAGGTGTGCATCGCGTATGCGTCTATAACATTTCCATTTGCGTCCACTGCTGCATTTCTAAATCCATATCCTACAGCCATAATAACTGCTGTTATGATGAGAATAACAACAAACGGTGCGACTATTGTAAAAAGGCGCTTGAGTGCTTGCGCCGTGCGCTCTATTTTTACGTGAGTGTTGTCAATCATTTGAATCGATTGATGTGCAGCAAAACGCATAGCGATCATCCCTCCAACCCAAACAACAGCACTGATAACGTGTAAAAATACAATTTGGTTTCTAAAGTCTCCAAAGAGAGTGTAGATAAGTTCTTTCATTATGATAAAGCCTTTGTTATAAAATCCTGTGCAACTGTTTTTGCCTCAGGAAGTTTTGTGATATCTTTTCCGCCTGCTTGCGCGAAGTCAGCTCTTCCACCACCGCCGCCGCCAAGTACAGGAGCTACAATCTTGATCCAGTCGCCTGCTTTTACACCAGAGTTTTTTATCCCTGCTGCGATGAGAACTTTATCATCTTTAACTTGGAATAACATCGCACAAATAGACTCGTGTTGATTTTTAAGCTCATCTATACGTTCTTTAATATCGCCTGCTGTGATCTCTTCGATAACATAGGCTGTTGCGCCTATCATCTGTACGTCGATCTTCTCTTTAGAAGCGTTTTGAGTTTGGGCAAGTTCAAGTTTGAGTGTAGTTACTTGTTCTTTAAGTCTCTCGATTCCAGCTTGAAGGTCTTGGTTTTTTACGCCCTCTCGAGCCACATGTAAAGTATGACGTTGCGCTTTTACATAATTATATGCCGCATTGCCACAAACTGCTTCGATTCGTCTTACACCAGCACTGACACCGCTCTCTTTTGTGATGATAAAAGTCCCGATCTCAGCTGTATTTTTAACATGCGTTCCACCACAAAATTCGACTGATGCTTCGCCAAAGCTTACGACTCTTACTTTATCGCCATACTTTTCGCCAAACTGCGCTTTTGCACCGCTTTTCTTTGCTTCTTCAATATTCATCTCTTTTGTGATACCTGAAAATGCATGCATAACGTGGTAGTTTACTCTCTCTTCAACCTCTGCAATCTCTTCAGCATCCATCGCTTTTGGATGTGAAAAGTCAAATCTTAAACGAGTTGCTTCTACTAAAGAACCAGCTTGAGATATATGAGAACCAAGAGTCTCAAAAAGTGCGGCATGAAGCAAGTGAGTTGCTGAGTGATGCTTTTGTATCTCATTTCTTGACATATCTACAACAGTTTCAACAGTGTCGTTTACATGTAAAGTCTCTTTTGTTTCGATGTGGCTAAGGATAAGTCCATGAAATTTTTTCGTATCAAGAACATTTGCAACATTTGTAAGCGTTCCCGTGTCTCCAGCTTGTCCACCGCTTTGTGCGTAAAATGGAGTATTGTCTAGTAAAACCCAGCCGATTTGTTTAGCATGAAGAGTTTCTATTTGACTGAAGTCTTCGCTTAAAAGTGCTAATACTTTTGATCTGTAAGTTGTGTTTTCATAGCCTACAAAGTTATTTTCGCCAAATTTTTCGATAAGAGATTTAAAATCACCGCTTGTAGCTTCATCTCCACTCCCTTTCCACGCAGCCTTTGCACGAGTTCTTTGCTCATCCATCAGTGTGTCAAAAGTTTCATTGTCGAGGCTGAGATTTTTCTCTTTGAGCATATCTTCTGTAAGGTCAAGTGGAAAACCGAAAGTATCATAAAGTTTAAAAGCAACCTCTCCGCTAAAAATCTCTTTTGTGTTTTCAAGTTCTGCATTGAAAAGTTCTATGCCTGATGCGATAGTTTTGAAAAATCTTGCTTCTTCAAGTTCAATCTGCTCTTTTATAACCTCTGCTTTTGCCGCAAGGTAGTCATACTCTGCGCCCATAATCGAGACCAAAGTATCGACAAGTTTATACATAAACGGTTTGTCAAATCCTAGAAGATATCCATGACGAACACCGCGGCGAAGGATACGACGAAGCACATAGCCACGCCCTTCATTTGAGAAGTTGGTGCCTTGCGCAAGTAAAAAAGTTGCTGTACGGATGTGGTCAGCGATAACACGGAAAGACGCGCCACTTTCGTACATGTAAGGCTTACCAATCATGTGAGATACTTGGTTGATGAGTGGCATAAATAAAGATGAACCGTAGTTGCTTGTCATCCCCTCTTTGATCGCTACAACGCGTTCAAGTCCCATACCTGTGTCGATAGAAGGTTTTGGAAGTGGGATAAGTTCGCCGTCTTTGACTTTTTTCTCATACTGCATGAAAACAAGATTCCAGATCTCTAAAAATCTGTCACCATCTCCACCCATGTAGTCCTCAGGGCCGTTGAAGTTTTCTTCGCCTTGATCGTAAAAGATCTCGCTACAAGGTCCACATGGTCCTGTGTCACCCATTTGCCAGAAATTGTCATCATCGCCAAGACGCATTATACGCTCTTTTGAGATATGTTTTTGCCACAGAAGTTCAGCTTCGTCATCGCTCTCATGGACGGTAACCCAAAGTCTGCTTTTGTCAAGTTTGATAACTTCGGTGATAAACTCCCAAGCATACGCGATCGCGTCCTCTTTGAAGTAGTCTCCAAAACTAAAGTTTCCAAGCATCTCGAAAAATGTATGGTGGCGCGCGGTATGGCCTACATTTTCAAGGTCATTATGCTTTCCTCCGGCACGTAAACATGTCTGGCATGACGTTGCACGAGGATTTGCAGGAGCTGGAACTTCCCCTGTAAAGATTGATTTAAAAGGTACCATTCCCGCATTATTGAAAAGCAGGGTTGCATCTTCTGGAACAAGAGGCGCACTTGCGGCTCTAGCGTGGTTTTTTGATTCGAAAAATCTTAAAAACTCTTCTCTGATATCCATAATATTTCTCACATGTAAAATTGCGCGATTATAGCTGATTTGAAATTAATCTTTTATATAATAAGGGTAATAGATCTGAACTGCACGTTTTAACTCAGATGCAAGGATAACAAGATGAGCAATATATTTTTAGCAAGACAACCCATAGTTGATAAAGATGAGAACACCTGTGCATATGAGATTTTGTATAGAGATAAAACTCAACATAGCAATATAGACAACGACAGACATGCAAGCGCTTCTGTAATCAATGATGTACTCAACACTTTTGGTACAAAAGAACTGCTTGGGAAATATAAAGCCTTTATTAACATCGATGAGAAATTTTTGATGAATGACCTTATCTTTACTATTCCAAATGAATTTTTTATCTTCTCTCTCTTTGACAATGTCCCGATGACAGATAAAACAATAGAGAGAATACAACAACTCAAGCAAAAAGGCTATCAACTTTGTGTCAATGAGTTGACGCCCGAGAATGTGGAAAAATATGCTCCTGTGCTTAAAGAGATCGCTTATGTGAAAATCGATTTTGAAAAAGGTATATTTGAAGGTATTAAAAATCTGACTGCACAACTTAAACGCTCTGGGATTACTGTTATTGGGACAAAATTGGAGAATAGAGAAAACTACCAGTTGGCAAAAGAGAATGGTTGTGATTTGTTTGAAGGATATTTCTTTGCGGCTCCTAAAATCGTCGAAAAAAGTGGATATGAGCCTTCTCAAATGCATATTTTGAAGCTTTATAAACTCTTGATGCAAGATACAAATATTGATGAGATCACAAAAGAGTTTGAGACTAATCATGAGCTCACTGTGCATCTGCTTCAATTTGTCAATTCTGGATACTTCAGTTTTAAAAATAGAATTTCTTCGATTCATCATATTCTTGTCCTTGTTGGGCGCGTTCCTTTATCTCAATGGCTTATGCTCTTGATCTATTCCAAGTCTGTTTCAAAAGATGATTCATCTAAATCTCCTTTAATGTTGCTAGTAAAATCTAGGACGGAACTTATGCAAGAGGTACTGAAAATAATCATGCCAGATGTGAAAAATAATATACTCGGGGAAGCTTATTTTGTGGGTGTTTTATCCCTTATGCATACGATTTTTAGCGTGGATCTTGAAAAGATTTTGGATGATTTGAATGTTTCACTTGAGGTTAAGAACGCTATTTTACATGATGAGGGAGTGTTGGGAGAGATCTTTGAACTTGTCCGAGGGATAGAGGCTTTTGATACAAATGTGATTTCAGAATTTGAAGAATCTTACGGATTGGAGGATAATATTATTAAAAATATTGTTTTACAAACGATTCAAGAGGTGAACAGTTTTGAGCATCCAACGTCTGTTTAAAAGCCAGTTTCATCTTTAATCTCTAAGTGTGAATAGTTTTCTTTAAATAAAGCCGCAGATACGCCATCGCCTAAGGCGATGACCTCTCTTTTGTCATTTAAAATTGGTGTCGTTCCACGCCCACAGCTTGGACTTTTTGATTTTAAAACTATCATATCCAAATCAGGATGGGCCAAGATGAATCTTTTGGTCTCATCTATTAAAAGCTCGGTCACATCTTTATCTGTTTCATCTGTGATGATTCTGTTTTGACCACTTACATGTAAGACGCTGATACGCTCTCTTGGGGTTCCAAACAAAGGTGCTTCAGGGCAAAACGGAATAATCTCCCAACCCTCAAACGCTGTTATAACACTGTTATGGATTTTAGTTTTGCCATCATAACGGCAAAGTTCACCCAAAAGGCAGGCACTAATAGCCACTTTTTTCATTAGTTAATTATCACCGATTTTATCTCAGTCATCTCTTCGATGGCAAAACGTGGTCCTTCACGTCCAACGCCGCTAAGTTTGACACCGCCATAAGGTTGGATATCAAATCGTAAAGTCGGCATATCATTGATGACGATACCACCAGCATCAAGTTCGTCAATCGCGCGTTTAACGAGAGTGAGATCATTCGTAAAGACGGAAAACTGCAAACCATAAGGAGAGTTATTCATCTTCTCGCGTGCTGTAGTAAAATCATCTACTTTGATTAGTGAAACGATAGGCGCAAACACCTCTTCACAGACAATCTTCATCTCATCGGTGACATCAGCCATAACACATGGATAAAAGAGTTTTCCATCGCTTTTGACTTTAAGTAAAGATCTTGCTCCCTCATCAATCGCATTTTGTATCCAGCTAGAAGCTCTTAAAACAGCATCTTCATCGATCAGCGGTCCCATAAAAGTATCATCTTCATAAGGGGAACCAACGACGAGTTTTTTTGTCGCTTCTGCCATCATTTGGGCGAAAGTATCATAAATTTCGCTGTTGACATAGATACGTTGTAGGGAGATACACACTTGTCCAGAGTTGACAAAAGCACCGATGGCACACTTTGTTGCTGCATGGTTAAGGTCAGCAGTTTTGTCGATGTATGTCGCGGCATTGCCTCCGAGTTCTAAACTCACTTTTTTGATACCCGCATTTTTTGTGATGATATTGCCCACAGGAACACTTCCTGTAAAGCTGATAACGCGGGGAATATCGCTTGTGATAAGGGCACTTCCCACTTCCGCATCGCCGTAAACGACACTAAGTGCATCTTTGATGGCATACTCGCTTTCTATAAAAAGTTTTGCGAATTTATAAGCAGTCAGAGGTGCTTCAGGTGTGGGTTTGAGCACGACTGTATTGCCTGCTACAAGCGCGGGAGCGAGTTTATGGGCAACGAGATTAAGTGGAAAGTTAAAGGGAGTGATCGCCACTACGACACCCGCTGGCTCTCTTGTGAAATAAGCTATCGATTTACGTCCGCTTGGCATCGCATCTGTATTGATAGTTTCGCCGTGCATTGTACGCATTGTTTCAGCGCTAAGTGTGACAGTTTCGATGGCACGTTCAACTTCGATGCGTGAGAAAGAGATAGGTTTTCCTACTTCATCAGTTATAGTTTGGGCAATATCTTCTTTATTTTCACGCAGTTTTTGAGCAACATCTAAAAGCCACGCACATCTTTGTGCAAGTGTGGATCGCTTTGCCTCTTTTGTCGCATTTTGTGCAATACTAAGTGCTTGAAGCACGTCTTGTACGTTACAGATTGGGGCTTGGCTTACAACTTTACCATTGAATGGACTGAGTCTTTGTGAAAGAGACTCTTTTGTAGCTTCGCTTGAGCCGAAGTAGATTTTTGCTTGCATGATAATGAGCTCCTAAAATTTGTAAACTAAACTTGTGACTTGTGAAAAATCTGTTTGCTTAATACTGACTGCCGGATTTGTGTCCGTTGCGTAAGATACTTTCAAAGAAAGATAAAGTTTAAGATAAACATAGACTTGCAGTTCCAAAGCATGTGAAAGAAGATAATCATGGATATCATTAAGTTTAGGTTGATAATAGCCGGTGTATGAGATCGAAGAGTCTTTTCCAAAATCTTTTTTGTATGCAAGATAAAAGTTGCCACGAATATTGTTTTCCTTTGGATCGATCGACGTTGAGTAATCTATATGCTCATAAAATGCGCCAGCTCCGAGGTAGAATTTTCCAAGATCATCATCTTTTACATTGAAACGGTATCCGCCCCCTGTGATAAATCTCTCGTTCACGTTTGTAAATTGGTTGGTTTGAGATTGTACGAAAGCTTCCCAGTTGACATTTTTGATACTATCGTAAGTATGAATATATCGAAGATGTAAAAAAGTATCAGAAGCACTTTTTATTCCTGAAGATTCAGCGTAGTTAAAAGAAGCCTCGGCCCATGTGACATAAGTTGCATTATCATCATATTGAAGTTTTGCTCCACCGCTGTACGCGTCTGCATCAGTATTACCACGCTGTGTAGAAAAAGACCCGTTTACCTGCCCACTGGTACCAGGAGTTTTGCCGATTTCAACTGGCGCGATAGAAACGACGGCGAAGGCAAAGTTGAATAGTGCGAAAAGAAGAAGTAGATAACGCATGATGGTCCTTGTTTGAATTGTGGAATTTTACTAAATGAAAGGTTTAAACTAGATAAGAGAAGATTGAGTATAATCTTAAAAAAATTTAGAAGAGATTATGCCAAGAGTTGAAAACGAGACATTTTATAGCGCCGCACTCCAAAAATATGGGCTTACATGTAAGGCGCTTCACTGGAATAGTGAGCAAAGCCAAAATCTGAGATTTAAAATCTTGCTCTCTTTAGTAAGAGATGAAATCTCTACATGTAAGGTAGTTGATATCGGATGTGGATTTGGAGATTTATACCATTTTATGAAGAGTAAACCTTTGCAATACATCGGCATCGATGTGATGGATGAGATGGTTGAAGAGGCGAAAAAAAGAACGGGCTGTGAGATCTTAACACTTGACGGACTTTATGATGAGCTCCCGCTTGCGGATTATTATTTTTGCAGTGGAGCGATGAATATCATGCAAAAATTTGAGACGCATCTTTTTATTCAAAACTGCTACAAAGCTTCTAAAAAAGGGTTTATTTTTAATATCCTCGAGGGCGATGATGAATCGCTTGTGTATAATTATTTTAAGGAATATGAGATCAAAGCTTTGGCAAAACAACTCGGCGCAAAGTGTGAGATAAAAAAGGGTTACATGCACAAAGATATCAGCGTAGGACTTTTTAAATAATGTGTGCGGTTTTTGGAATACTCGGTGAATATGATGAGAGCAAAGCGAGATATGCACTCTCACTTATGCACCATCGCGGGCCCGATTTTTGCGGCGTTATAGAAAGTGAACGACTGTTCTTTGCACATAATCTTCTTAGCATCATGGACACCTCTTCAAATGCACGCCAACCGCTTGTTCATGAAGAGATTTTACTGAGTTTCAACGGGGAAATCTACAACTTTTTAGAGCTTAAAAAGGAACTGGAATTTGAGTATAAAAGCGGAGGAGAGAGTGAAGTGCTTATCGCCGCTTATCTCAAATGGGGAGTAGACTTTGTTCAGCATCTTCGTGGTATGTTCGCTATTGCGCTCAAAGATGGAGAAACGCTTTATTTATTTCGTGACCGACTTGGCAAAAAACCACTCTTTTATCATCAGGGAAAAAGTTTTGTTTTTGCTTCTGAGATTAAAGCGCTTGTTCCTTTTTTAAAGCAAAAAAAACTGAGTAATGACGCCTTGCTTTCTTACCTCTCTTTTTTAGCACCCACACCGCCGCACACTTTTTATGAAGGTATCTACAAACTTGCCGCTGGGGAATATCTTACTTATAGAGACAATAAAGTTGAGGTTAAACGCTATTATGATCTCTTATACCCGCAGGGCACTTTGCATGTAAGCCCTTCGAGCATTGAAAATGAGTCTTTTGCTTTAAAGCTGTTGGAAGAAAATCTTTTAGATTCCATTTCTACTCGCTTAAACTCCTCCGTTCCCATAGCTTCACTGCTCTCAGGTGGAATTGATAGTGCGTTAATCGCGGCTATCTCTAAAAAAATGGGGCATAATCTTCATACTTTTACACTCGGATATAACGAGTACCAAAACTATGATGAGCGAAAGAATGCTCTCTCTACGGCTGAGTTTTTAGGCGTGAAAAACAGCATTGTTGAGATAGACCAAAATAGATTTATGGAAGCGAGTGAAAATGTTTTTGAAACTTTGGACGAACCTCTTAATGATCCCGCGGCGATTCCACTGTATCTGCTTTTTGAAGAGATAAGCAAAGAGGGCTACCGCGTTGTGATGAGCGGAGAGGGAAGTGATGAGCTGTTTTTGGGATATAGACAATATTTTGAGTATCTCGATGTCGAAAAAGCCGCGACGCTTATGCACAAAAACTGGCTCAAAAAATATTTTCGCTCAAACTTTTCAATGAATCGAGAGTGGGAATGGTATAAGCGTATCTGGAATGAAACATTGCTGTTTCGCACTTCGGGAGATAAGTTTACAGACCTGCAAAAAAATGAAATTATGCGTCAAAATATCCGAGATGGAGAGTCTCTGAAATATCTCAAACCCTACAGAGATAGGTTTGAAAATTCCCACCACGAAGATGAAGCTTCGTGGTACAGCTACATCGATCTCAACATCTTTCAAGCGGAACATTTTTTACGTAAGCTTGACCATGTGAGTATGGCGCACTCCATCGAGTCTCGTACTCCATTTTTGGATCATCATCTAGCAGAAACTGTTTTTCAGCTTTCGCCTGAGTTACGATACCAAGAGGGAAAAACAAAAGCACTTCTCAAAAAGATCGCTGCACCATATTTGAATGAAGAGATCTTACAACGTAAAAAGAAGGGCTTTTCAAATCCTTATATGGAATGGCTCATCGCTTCGGGAAACATCGATCTTATCTTGGAAGTAAATGAGCAAACGGGAATGTTCAGGCGAGAGGTTTTAGAAAAATATATTGAGCTGGCTCGTCGTGGAAAATTTAAACAGCATGTCTGGGGACTTTATGTTCTAAGTCACTGGATAAAAAAGCAGCTTCTTTAAAGCTGCGTGTTTTTTTCCTGTATTAAGGCAAGTTCAAGAGTTCCGCTGACATAATTTGCGAAAAAGTTTAAAACTTTTAAATCATCTTCTTCGAAGTCACCTTCTAATTTATTTAAAAGCTGGATGATTCCTATCACTTCGCGGTTTGAATCAAAAATAAGCGTTGTAATAATATTTTTTGTTGTAAATCCGCTCTTTTTATCGATATTTGGCATAAAAAACTGATTATCATAAGGATTGTTGACTATTTGAGGCGCTCTTGTTTTAAATGTATGCCCGACGATTCCGGCATCTGTTGAAATGGCGATTCTGCCAATGCCATCGCTATGTTTTGTCCATAACATTTGGGATTCATAATCGATAAGAAAGATAGAACATCTTTCACACTTTAGAAGTTTTTTGGCTTCAATGGCAATGAGATCAAGAGCATTTTCTATCTCTTGCGTCTCTACAAGTTCTTTGCCAAATTTGGCGATTTCTGCGAATTTATTCATTATTGTCTCCGAGCAAAGATGCGAGTTCTAGGTAACTGCTGATGTAGTGTGCGAAAAATATCATAAATTTTGTATCCTCATCGTTAAAGCCATCCTCTTTATTTAAAAGCTGTAATACGCCGATGGTCTTTCTGCTAGAGTTAAAGACCGGCGCTGTTGCGATATTTTTTGTTACATAACCTGTTTGATGATCGATCTCTTTGAAAAACGTTGGATCAGAATAAGGATCATTGCTGATAATGGGCTTTTTCTCTTTTAAAGTATGACCAACTACACCCTCCGCAGCCGATATTTGTATCTTTTGTATTTCATCAGAGAGGACTGTCCATAGTTGATTATGACTCTTATCATAAATATAAATAGAACATCTTTGTGCGCATAAGAGGTCTTTTGCTGTATCGGATATTAAAACAAGACCTTCACTCAAAGAGGGTTTATTTAAAAGTTTTTTGCCAAACTCTGTCAGTTTCGCGTATCTGGAACTATCGTCCATTTGGTTCTCCAATTGAGTTGATTGAAAAGATGGTATAAAAAAGTTGTTTAATCGCTGGTTAAAAATGAAATAGATAAAACTCCATCTCTTCTTTTGGAATAGGGCAGCTGTAGTAATATCCTTGAATATTTTCGCATCCATTGTCGAGTAAAAAATCTTTTTGTTTTTGATGCTCAACACCCTCTGCGATGATTTTTAAATTTAAACTTTTAGCAAGAGCTATAACCGCTTTTGAAATGGCACAATCTTCTTCATCTTCTGGGAGATTATCTATGAAAGATTTATCAATTTTGAGCTTATCTACAGGCAGACGTTTGAGATATGCCAAAGATGAATAGCCTGTTCCAAAGTCATCAATGGCTATCTCAATACCCATATCGCTGATAATATTTAATTTTTTGATAGAAGCAAGCGGATCTTGCATCATCTGTGTCTCCGTGATCTCTAGCTCAAGCCACTTAAGGTTAAAATCTATTTCCTTCGCAGTATTTGTGAGATAATTGATGAAATCATCATTTACCAGCTGTTTTATAGAAAGATTAAGTGATAAAACTCCTGGATTCATCCCAATGCTATACCAATAGGTGAAATCTTTCATCGCTTGTTTCATAACATAATTGTCCAAGTGGATGATAAATCCACTTTCCTCAGCAAGAGGAATAAATTTTACTGGTGAGATAAGACCCATACTCGGATGTTTCCATCTTACAAGGGCTTCCATTCCTGTAATGACACCTTTTTTGGCATTGATCTGAGGCTGATAGTAAACAATAAATTCTTCATTTGTGATAGCTGTTCGCATACTGTTTTGCAACATGACTTTTTCAAAAGTTATTTTTGTCATATCAACTGAGTAAAACGCATAGCTGTTTTTTCCCTTTTCTTTAGCCTTATACATGGCACTGTCCGCAAACTTTATAATGTCATTTTTATCAAATGCATCTTTTGGATAGATACTAATCCCGATACTTGCAGAAAGGTAGATTTCATGATTGTTGACGGTGAGTTTCGTATTGATAATATCAAGTAGTTTTTGTGCTACTTCCGCGGCGGCTATGGGTGTTTTGATATTTTGTAAAATGATAGTAAATTCATCGCCGCCCAAACGGGAAAGTGAATCTTCCATTCTGACACAAGTAGAAAGCTTTTTGGCAATGAGCTGAAGGACTTTATCTCCGATATTATGACCCAAGGTATCATTGATCTCTTTAAAATTATCCAGATCGATAAACAAAAGTGCAAAACTCTCATCATGTCTTTTTGAATTCGCTATAGACTGTTCCAACCGATCATCAAAAAGGATACGGTTTGGCAGATTTGTGAGCTGATCATGATACGCTTGATGGTTTAAAAGTTCAGTTTGTTTTTGAAGTTTGTTTTCTACCTCTTTTTTTTGGGTGATATCTTGAGAAAATCCTATAACCCCGATCACTTCACCATTTTCATTTTTCAAAAGAGAAAGGGTCACATCTGTTTGGATAAGGGTTCCTGATTTTGTGATTTTGGTGATCTCATCTTTACATGTACCATTTTGTAAAACTAACTCTCTCATATGTTTGATTTTCTCTAGGGCATTTTCTGGATATAACATATAAACAGATTTACCCATTATCTCTTCATAACTATAGCCATGCATCTCTTTTGCACCGTTATTCCAGTGTATTATAGTGCCATTCATGTCCGATGCAACAACTGAATCATGTATCTGTTCTAAGATAAGAGCTTGTCTCTTGTTGTTTTCTCTGAGTTCAACTATCTCGGTGATGTCAAGCGTTGTTCCTATCATCCTAATAGGTATACCTTCTTCGTTTAAAATCATTTGTCCATTGAGGAGGATATTGATAATAACGCCATCATCTCTTGTGGCTCTTAGTTCAATACGCTTGATCTTACCATCGTGCATCTCTTCGAGTTTTTTGGCAGCTTTTGGCTTATCTTCTTCTATAATTCTGCTCAAAAATGTGTCAAGGGTGGGCTTTACACTTTTATCGACTTTATAGATATTGTAGCTCTCTTGAGACCAGAGCGTTTCTTTTGTAATGAGATTAACATCCCAGCTTCCAAAGTGCCCTATCTCCTGAGCTAAGCGGAGTGATTCCTCTCTTATATGTAGCTTAGCGGCATTGTTGTTGAGAGTATTATTTTCTTCATTTAAATCATGGATCGTCGCACTCAAAAGATGTGAAAGTGCTCGGATAGATTTTTGATAATCATTTAATCTTGTATTTGTTATTTGTTTCAAAGGTTTTGAAGAAACTATTTTTTGTGATTCACTCAGGGCTAGAATCGTCATCGTTTGATTTAAGAGTTCTTTATTTCCATGTGAGGAAAAGAATTCTCCATACGTGAAAAAGCCTGCTGTGGGTGCAATTTTATTTAAAGGTTCTATCTCTTCATTGCTAAGATCGGGCATAAAACGGCGTCTTACCATACACGAGTAAACGAAGATAGCTTCTACGGGTTGATTTAGCAGTTTATTTTGTGACACTACAGAAGAGTGTAGTATCGATGCAGCATCGCCATAACCAAAATGTACGATGTCACCATTTGACAAGTTTCCAATTCGTAATATTTTTTACGAAATTCTGCCGAATTTAACTCCGCTGTTGACACTCGGGCAATTCTTTTTCCATCTTTTTTGATAACTAAAGGATACTCGATACCGATGGCAGGAAGTTGCTGTGCCGTTTCTTCACCAAGATATTTTTTATAAATATCATACGCCGAGATGCCATCTATGGTATAAACTCTGTTTTTCTCTACATGTGTGATAATCATATCTCTACCTAGAGTAAGCCAATTAAAATTATGGTCTGTAAAGACCATGAGCTCTTTATTTGATAGTGAAACTCCAACTGCACCGTTTGAAACTATTTTATCTCTTGTAAAAACGTAAGTAGCCCTAAATGTTGCATAATCTCCAGCCATTCCTCCGGCGACTATAACTTTCTCATCTACTGATGCTAATCCTTGTAAATACTCTTCACCGTTAGTGTATAAACCATCTGCAAATGTGATGATGAGCTTAGTGTCTTGGCAAAGAAGCTCTTGTGCCATCTCTTGCCCCATCTTTTTGCTATCATTAACATTTGTCACAAGTGCTGTTTTGAGTTTTGTTTTTTCAAATATTGAGATTGAGATCACTGTTGTGTGTGTCATCACTTTTTCGTTGCAGATTTCTCCATCCGTAGTTGCACCTATAATCTGAGCACGAGGAAGAAGTTTCGTGATATCTTGAAGTAACGCAGCAATAATTTCTTCATCATTGATAGAGGTGAAGATCTGCAGGAGGAGATTATCGCCATCTTGAATATTTTGTGTATCAAGATAACGTTCAAATTCCCCAATACTATTGTAACGAACGTTAAATATCTGCATGAACTAAACCCTAATGTTTTTCTAAGTTATTTGTATCAAAATAATCCTTTATTTTACCCTCTAGTCGATTAAATATACTGATATCGTCATAAACTTAAAGAAGAAAATTTTATATAAAGCTACTATTTGAATCGATGAGCATGAAAAAAAGCATAAGATGCGACTAGACTCTAGTTTGCAGACATAACGATTTATAGCTTCTATGTTACAATCTAATATACTTAAGTTTTAGGATAGTAAAATGTTTTTTTTACGACAGAAAAATTCTTTATTTATAAAAAATCTTTTGCAAACTACTGTAGCGTTCATTTTATTCTCTATTTCATTTATAATATATGTTTATTCAGAAAAACAGATTGATGCTGCAAATGAATTGCGTTTAAATTCATATAAGCTTGCCGGTGAACTACGACAATCATCGGATGATCTGACAAGAATGGTACGTACATATGCTGTTACAGGTAATATCTTATATAAAAACATTATCAAGAGATATTGGACATCCGAAACGGTATAAAGCCGCGCCCGTATGATTATCAAAATATTTATTGGGACTTAGTCAGTCTAAATGACAAACGTCCACGTCCTTTAAGTAATCAAACAATTCCGCTAATAACTATGATGCGTCAGTCAGGATTTACAAGTGAAGAGTTTGGAAAGCTGTCCGAAGCTAAAAATAACTCAGATGCTTTAACTAACACAGAATTTGATGCAATGAAACTTATAGAAGCAAAAGGTTTAAGTGAGCAAAAAATAAATAATAGAGAAAAAGCTATTTAATGTCAGTCAAGAAGTAAATATTCTTAATAAAATACAAGGAATAAGATGGAAAGCAATGAAGATATTTTAAAAGATATGTCTACGAGTATCGAAGAGTTTGAAAAAGATCTTGGATTAACGCCAAAGTTTCTTGATTCATTATTGCATGAAAATGATTGGGCATTTATAATAAAACTAAGTGCACTGTTAGAATTAGTAGCGACGAATATTTTGGTCATAAAGTTTAAAAATGAAAATATTGAAGATTTGTTAGCCCATTTGGATTATGCAAATAAGAAATCTGGAAAAATAGCTTTTTTGCAAAAAATGGATGTTATTACAAAAGAACAATTCAATGTCTTATGTAACTTTGCTGAGCTAAGGAATAAAATGGTTCATAAGATAGAGAATACTAACTTTACCTTTAATGCCCACATAAGTAGCTTTGATAAAAATCAAACTAAAATATTTCTTGGGTGGGTTGGGTTAGGTATATCTGATTACATACCTATAAATGAGAAGCAAATAACCAAAAGAGATTTTATATTAACGTATCCAAAAATAGCGATTTGGATTACTATCAAAGAAATTATAGGGTGTGTCTATTTGGATAAAAAACTAGAAACCTACAAAGATGCTTTGACATTTACTATTGCACCTAGTTTGGACACCAAAACACTTAAAATTAATGAATTATTACATAAGGAATTTTAGCAATGACAAAGTGGCTCTCAACAATTAACAGGAAAACTGTTTTTACTTTCGTTTTCCTAATTTTCACTGTTTTCTCTTTCACTGCTATCGCTGAAAATCTTTGCACCACAGTCAATAGCGCAATTTTAATTGCGCAGGACGATAAAGAAACATATCTTGGAAAAATAAGTAGTCCCTTTGATGGTGAGTCAATCTTTAACGAATATGGAACATATGGAAGTCAATATAGCAGTAACTCGATTTGGAATCAATACACTACGTTTGGAAGTGCTTATAGTTCTTACTCACCATTTAGTAAATATTCATCCTCTCCGCCAATAATTATCAAGAATAAAAAAATTATTGGTTATCTCTCTGCAAATAAAAGTTTTTCCAATTCAGTATCTCCAGATCTCTTAAAAGCTTTATGTAAAGATGAATTATAAAAACTTTTCAATCATTTTGCACAATCTGTGTTAAAATCAACTCAAGAAATAAAAATCATTCAAAAGAGGTTTGATGAGAAAAATTATAACTTTTATAGCAACAACAGTATTCGCTTTTGCAACAAGTGGAGAGATTTGTGAGAAAAATGGTGGTTCTTGGACGTGGCATGGTGATGTAAATCAATGGCAATGTGACAATCTACCACTTGATAAACAATCGATTCAAAGACTTGCACAATATGAAAT
>Ga0118677_10003431_pt1 | contig 29984 bp, 26 predicted proteins | sample AliMusrvi5mmetaG_FD_86154 | JGI IMG/M metagenome (GOLD analysis project Ga0118677, IMG submission 86154) | reverse complement strand
TGCCTGGGGCAGGCTTGTGACCAGTTCCTCGCTGCCGGGCACAACGGGCACCCCGGCCTTTTTCATTTCCAGTCTTGCCGCTATCTTGTTGCCCATGAGCGCCAGAACTTTGCTCGACGGGCCGATAAATTTTATCCCTGCTTCTTCACAAGCGATACCAAAATTCGCATTTTCCGAGAGAAAGCCATACCCCGGGTGGATCGCCTGGGCCCCGGCAATCTTGGCGGTTTCAATTATTTTTTTTATGTTGAGGTAGCTTTCAGACGCCTGGGCAGGTCCGATGTGGTAGGCTTCATCGGCATATTTTGCAAAAAGTGCATTCTTGTCCGCGTCTGAATATACCGCGACTGATTTGATATTCAGTTCGCGGCAGGCTCGCATGATGCGAATCGCTATCTCGCCCCGGTTGGCAACAAGGATCTTATTTATCACTTGCTTCCACAACCATTATGACGTCCTTGGCGTTGACCAGTTCGCCTTCGTAGGCATACACTTCAGCCACGGTTCCGGCCACAGGCGAGCATATCTCACTGGCCATTTTCATCGCTTCTATGGTCGCCACTATTTCACCTTGCGCTACTTTTACCCCTGTTCTTGCGCGGATGGAGAGGATCATCCCGTTCATAGGGGCCACGACGGCGCCTTTTTGATCGGCTTTGGCCTTTTTAGGCTTTGATGCCTCGGTTACTTTCCCGGTGACTGCCGATACTTTTACGGCGAAAACTTCTCCGTCGACATCAACGCTGAATTCGGTCGGGAAAGAAGATGACTGGGCCCCGGATTGAACGGCAGGCATTGCAGCTTCAGGTTGGGTCAGTTTTTCCTCTTTTAGTTCCCCGCGGAGGAACTTCAAAGCCACTTCAGGATAAAGAGCGTAGGTCATCACATCTTCTTCTTTGCGGACGATCCCCAGTTTTTGGGCTTCCGAAGTTGCCTTGCCCATTTCGGGTGGAAGAAGATCAGCAGGACGTACGAGGATGGGTTTTTCGTCGCCTATTACAGAGTGTCTTACTTCCTCGTTTACTTCACCGGCAGGAGCCCCGTAAAGTCCAAGGAGATAATTTTTTGTTTCGCGGGTTACCTGCTTGTAACGTTGTCCGCTGAGTACATTAAGGACCGCTTGTGTACCCACCACCTGGCTGGTCGGGGTTACGAGCGGAGGATATCCTAAATCTGCGCGGACCCTGGGTATTTCGGAGTAAACCTCTTGCAGCCTGTCGAGTGCTTTTTGTTCCTTGAGCTGGCTTACCAGGTTCGAGATCATCCCGCCGGGTATCTGATGCAGCAGCACGGCCGCATTCGGGCGAGTGGCCTCGGCGGTGAATAACATCCTGTATTTATTTGTCAGATTCAGAAAGTATTCATTGATCTCGTTAAGTTTAGCGAGATTCAGGCCGGTATCATAAGGGGTGCCTTGAAGTGCCGCCACCATGCTTTCGGTAGGCGGTTGGGAGGTCCCCCAGCCAAATGCTGAAAAAGCGGTGTCGAGGATGTTTGCGCCGGCAGATACCGCGGCGAAATAACTTATCGGGGCCATCCCGCTGGAACAATGTGAATGCAGGTCGATAGGGATGGTGACCCTGCGTTTAATCGTGGCAACGAGTTCCGCCGCTGCGTGAGGGGAAATCAAGCCTGCCATGTCTTTGATGCAAAGACCGTCGCACCCCCGGTTTTGGAGTTCAACAGCCATCTCGGCGAAGCGTTCGATAGTGTGCACCGGGCTGGTGGTATAACAGATTACCCCTTGTACGACTCCGCCGAATTCTTTAATGGCGTTGATCGACGACTCCATATTTCGGATATCGTTCAGGGCGTCGAACACACGGAAAATATCTACTCCGTTTTTAACAGAAAGGCGCACAAACTCGCGGACAACGTCGTCAGCATAATGCCTGTATCCGACCAGGTTCTGGCCGCGTAACAGCATTTGGAGAGGAGTGTTCTTGACCCGTTTTTTGATTTCCTTGAGCCGCTCCCAGGGATCCTCGTTCAGAAAACGGATGCAGCTGTCAAAGGTTGCGCCGCCCCACACTTCAAGAGAGTAAAACCCGACTTTGTCGAGTTCACCAAGGATATCCAGCATATCCCTGGTCCTCATCCGGGTAGCGATTAAAGACTGGTGGGCGTCCCTGAGAGTTGTGTCCGTGATGAGTGTTGCCATTCGAACGTCTCCCGCGTCTATGGACTCTGCCAGAGACAATAATGGATATTTTAGCTTAAAAAGCAGGTAACGGCAAATGCTTGCCGTCAGATAGAGGATGCTCTCGCGACAAAGGGCATAGAGAGGCTGTTTTTAGATAAATGTCATACCGTATATACATTATATATATATATATGTCACTTATCCTTGACGGAAATGGGTTCGTTCACGTTTTTCAAATTGTGCCGATATATCCCTTGACGCATTGGCCAGGGCTGATATTTATACGTGTTTACACTCCAGATTGGTAAATTTTTACCATTAGCGTGCCCGATTCCTATTGACATTGACCACGACCAGTATCATAATCTCCTTTCAAAAGGGAGGGGTGAATTAACCGCTCCTCATTGGTTATTGCCCCCCAATAAATTGAGAAGGAGGAGTAAAGCCAAGAACCTGCGCGTTGGATCCTATCTGCAAAACTATTCGATGGCTAATAAGAAGGAGAGAAGAATGGTAAAACACAATGATGGTTTAAAAGTTTCCAGGAGAGATTTCCTTAAGACCGCCGGCGCTCTCGGTCTTCTGGCCGCCGCGGGCAGCTCGATACCCCTCAGCATTTTCTCTACCAGTTGTACCAGTACTAAAAGCAGCACACCCACCACAGCTCAGGAGTTAAACTTAAACCTTGCCGGCGAACCTGCACAGATCGACCCCAACCGGGCCTCATGGGCTGCCGAGCGTTCAGTCATCAGCCAGGTTTTCGAAGGACTTCTGGGTTTTGATAAAACCCTCACCGTCATCCCCGTTGTTGCCAAAGAACTGCCGACCGTAGCCAACAAGGGCATTTCATCCGATGGCAAAACCTATACCTTTAACTTGAAAAATAACGTCACCTGGAGCGACGGCACGAAGGTAATGGCCAAGGATTTTGCTTACAGTATCGTGCGCATGCTTGATCCCGACCTCGCGACCGAATACGCTTCGTTCTACTATCCCATTGCAGGCGCTGAAGACTATAACAGCGCCGGGACGAAGACCGCCACAGAGAAAGCCGCACTCAAGGCTGCCGTCGGCGTAAAGGCCACAGGGGACTACACCCTCCAGGTCACGCTTGGTGATGCTTACCCGGTATTCCTCCAGCTCATGGCTTTGTGGCCGGTTTACCCCGTGCGCGAAGATGTCATCACCGCCAAAGGCGATACCTGGACCGAGGCCGGCAATTATATCGGCAACGGCCCCTTCATCCTGACCGAGTGGGTACATCAGGACCACATGACCTTCGCGCAGAACCCCAAATATTGGGGGACTAAACCCAAACTCACCAAGATCACCTATAAGATGATCACGGACGCCAATGCCGCTTTAGCCGCTTACAAGAACGGCGAACTTGACATGAGCGGCGTTCCCGTAGGCACCGAGAAAGCCACGATGGGGGATGCCACTCTCAGCCCTGAAATCGTACGCAACGCTGACCTCACTACCTTTGCCTTCCAGTTCAACGTGCATGTTGCCCCGTACGACAACCTGACCCTACGCAAGGCCCTCTCGACTGCCGTTGACCGTGCTTCCTTTGTAGACAAGGTTCGTGGCGGCGTCGGGAAAGTAGCCCTTTCATGGATCCCGCCGGGCATGCCTGGCTACGATGCTACCCTTGGAACCGAGTATTCCTTCGATGCCACCAAGGCCAAGGCTCTGCTGGCGACCGCTCTCACGGAACTTAAACTTGCAGATGCCAGCAAACTGGATCTAAGGTTCCAGTACTCTGATACGGCCAGCAATAAAACCATCGCTCAATTCCTGCAGGGCCAGATGAAAGACAATCTTAACATCGACCTGACCATCGAGCCGATGGAATCCAAGGCCTTTACTCAAACTGTAAACTCTGCCAAATACACCTGGGCATGGTATGGTTGGGGTGCGGACTATCCCGATCCCGACGACTGGCTGCCCCAGCTCTTTGGAACGGGCGCCGGCAACAACCACACCACTTATTCCAACCCCGCTTTCGATGCGATATGCAAGACTGCCGGAAAAGAACTCGATAACGCCAAGCGGCTTCAGGAGTGGGCTGACGCGCAGAAGATGGTCATGGCTGACGCTCCTATCGTCACCATGTTCTACCGTGAGCGCTTCAACCTGGTGAAGCCCTACTTCAAAGGCCTGACCCCCACCGGTATGGACGGCCAGATCATGGGCGACCAGTTCTGGACCAACGTAACCATCGAAAAATAGTAGAACTCTTTCACTCGTTGTGCTAAAATCTGCTGCAAGGGATTGGGAAGCCAATCCCTTGCAGCTTGATAGGCAGGTTCATGGGCAAATATATAATCCGCCGGCTCCTTTGGATGATTCTTGTTCTTTTTGTGGTGGCTTTTGTCACCTTTTGCCTCATGCACCTTGTCCCCGGGGGGCCATGGGACCGCGATAAGCAACTTCCGCAAACTGTGATTGACAACCTGAACAGGAAATATGGGCTGAATCAACCATTTTTCGTCCAGTTCAAGAATTATATATTCAACGCAGTAAGAGGAGACCTGGGAGTTTCCTATATATATCAGGACCGCTCGGTTACATCCATAATAATGGGCGGATTCCCTGTTTCAGCCACTCTCGGCCTGGTGGCATTTTTGATCGCTATACTGGTAGGAGTTCCTCTGGGGATTGCCGCGGCGATCAAACAGAATTCGTTTATCGATTATTTTGCTGTAATTTTCGCAACCATCTTCGCCAGTATGCCCAATTTCGTACTCGGCATTCTTTTAATGATAATTTTTTCAGTCACCCTGCACTGGTTCCCCACCAGCGGATGGGGTTCTATCCGTCAAATTATCATGCCGGCGTTCGCCCTGGCTGCCTTGCCCGCCGCCTATATGGCACGCATCAGCCGCGCCAGTATGTTGGACGTTACACGCCAGGATTATATCCGCACCGCTCGTGCCAAGGGTCTGACCGAACGGGTAGTGCTCATCAGGCACATTTTACGTAATGCCATGATACCCGTTGTCACAATCGCCGGTCCCGAACTGGCGGGTTTGGTCACCGGTTCGTTTATCGTGGAAAGCCTGTTTTCTGTACCGGGTATAGGCCGTCTCTTCGTACAGGCTGTTTCTCAACGCGATTACGGTTTGATTATGGGAACTGTACTTTTCTATGCCTTTGCCATAGCCATCATCAATCTCGTGGTAGACATCCTTTACGGTATGATAGATCCGAGGATCAGGTATGACTGATATTCAGCAGTCCAATCCGTCGGAAATTACTGAAATCTGCGAGACCCGTCCGCATCGTACCCTGTTGAACGATGCCTGGATACGTTTGAGGCGCAATCGCCTGGCCGTTGCCGGGGCCATCATTATTCTGATTTTCGCGCTTGGAGCTATTTTTGCTCCCTTCATCACGAAATACAATTTCGCCAAACAGGACCTTGATTCTATTTTCCTCCAGCCAAGCAGTGTACACTGGCTAGGCACTGACGAACTCGGGCGTGATGTGTTCGCACGCATGTTGTACGGCGCCCGAACCTCACTGGCTGTCGGTATCTTTACTCAGTTGATCGTTCTGTTAATCGGACTGCCGATCGGTGCTTTCGCCGGTTCCAAAGGCGGAAGAGTAGATAATCTCCTGATGCGCTTCGTAGATATCATGTACGGATTCCCGGATATCCTGCTGATCATCCTGCTCAGCGCCGTGTTGCGGGGTACCACTTTTGGCAACCTGGGCGGCGGTATTTTCGTGATATTCCTGGCCATAGGCTTGGTAGCCTGGGTAAATGTGTCCCGATTGGTACGCGGACAAATACTGTCTTTGAAACAAAGGGATTTTGTCACCGCAGCCCGGGCTATGGGCGGCAAGGGTACCTATATTACTATGCGCCATCTGTTGCCTAATTCGCTCGGTCCCATTATCGTGTCCATCACATTCGGTGTCCCCCGTGCGATATTTACGGAAGCCGCGCTTTCTTATATAGGTATAGGGGTCAAACCGCCGACGCCCAGTTGGGGCGCAATGATTCACGACGGATATAATGTTATGTTTACCGCCCCCCATCTGGTGATAGTTCCGGCCGTGGCCATTGCTCTTATCATGTTAGCTTTTACTTTCCTGGGTGACGGCTTGCGTGATGCCCTTGACCCGAGGTCAAGAAGGTAATTATGTCAACCTTGTTAGATGTGCGCAATCTGGTCACTCGTTTTCATACCCAGGACGGTGTGGTAAAAGCCGTCAACGGGGCTTCCTTTACCGTGGCTAAAGGTGAAACTATCGCCATCGTGGGAGAAAGCGGCTGCGGCAAGTCTGTCACCTCTCTCTCCATCCTTCGCCTCATCGCCCAACCTCAAGGTAAAATTGTTTCAGGGGAAGCCCTTTTAGACGGAACTGACCTGCTTAAACTTTCCTCAGAAGAGATGCGCAAGATCCGGGGCGCGCGCATCTCCATGATATTCCAGGAGCCGATGAGTTCCCTTAACCCGGTGCTGACGATCGGACGGCAAATGACCGAGCAACTCGAGCTTCACAGGCATATGGGCCAGCAAGAAGCCCTGGCGGAAGCCATCAATCTTTTAAAACTTGTCGGCATACCCCAGGCCGAACGCAGGGTCAAGGATTACCCGCATCATTTCAGCGGCGGCATGCGGCAGCGTGTGATGATTGCCATGGCCATTTCATGCAAACCACAACTGGTTATAGCGGATGAACCTACAACCGCCGTGGATGTCACGATCCAGTCACAACTCCTTGAACTCATCAGGGGAATCACGGACGAAATGGGCATGTCTTTGATCCTCATCACCCACAACCTGGGTGTCGTTGCCCGTTACGCCCAGAGGGTCTATGTGATGTACGCCGGCACGGTTGTCGAACACGGACCGGCCCTCGCAGTTTATCATCACCCCCTTCATCCATATACGTCCGGGCTCCTGGCGTCGGTCCCGAGGCTCGATGAACCTCGCAAGGGCCGTCTGGCACCAATCGAAGGCCAACCGCCGGATATGATGTGCCCTCCTGTCGGTTGCCCTTTCCAGCCTCGTTGCGCGTATGCGCTCCCAAAATGCCTTACAGATAGACCTGAATTGCAGGAGATGGCCCCGGGCCATTTTACGGCCTGCTGGGTCGCGTTTAGCGGGGAGACATTGTGGCAGAAAACGTAGTAATAGAAATAAATAACCTGGCAAAGTATTTTCCTATTACTTCAGGACTTTTCTTCAAGAAGAAAGTGGCCGAGGTAAAAGCTGTAGATGGAGTCAGTTTCGCCATCCATCGCGGCGAAACGTTGGGGCTAGTGGGTGAAAGCGGTTGCGGCAAGACCACGGTCGGTAAATGCGTTCTTCAACTCTACCGTGCCACCTCCGGAGAGGTCATCTTCGAAGGTAAAAACTTGTGCGACCTCAACGAAAACCAGTTGCGTCCGCTGCGCCGCAAACTCCAGGTGGTTTTTCAGGATCCCTATGATTCGCTCAATCCGCGCTTCACCGCTGCCGATATCATCGGGGAACCCCTTCAAATAAACAGCGACATACGCGGCAGTGATTTTGACAGGCGCATCGCCGAACTATTAAACATCGTGGGTCTCGCACCATATATGGCAGACAGGTATCCGCACGAATTCAGCGGAGGCCAGAGACAACGTCTCGGAGTAGCCAGGGCCCTGGCCCTTCAGCCCGAATTCATCGTCTGCGATGAACCCCTTTCAGCCCTGGACGTTTCGATCCAGGCCCAGATCATCAATCTTCTCGACGATCTGCAGGACAAATTCGGTATAGCGTACCTTTTCATCTCCCATGATCTTTCGGTTGTACGGCACATGAGCGACCGGGTGGGCGTGATGTACCTCGGTAAAATGATGGAACTATCCGAAAGGGACGAGATATACAAGTCGCCCCTTCATCCGTACACCCAGGCTCTTCTTTCGGCTGTGCCCATCCCCGATCCGGCCGTTGAAGAAAAACGTAAAGTCATAGTTCTCAAGGGTGAAGTGCCCAGCCCAATCAATCCCCCCTCGGGCTGTGTATTCCATCCAAGATGCCCCAAGGCTTTTGACGATTGTTCTAAACTGATCCCTCAGCTTAAAGACGCGGGTTCCGGGCACGAAGTGGCCTGCCTGCTCTACAAAACTAGCTGGCCTTAAACAATAATACCCTCATGGGCACGGGTATTTCAGAATTCATCGCATCCCTGGCAAAAAACGGGTGTCAGGCTAAGGTTGTATCTATTTCCCGCCTCGTTGAAATGGAACAGGCATTTTCAGATCTCAATACATCCGGCGAAATTGCGCCCGAATTCTACCCCGAAATCATCAAATACTTTAAATTCGATTGGTCGGCGATAGTCGCGGATGCTCGTTCGATTGTCGTCGTTGCATCTCCGCAACTGCCGACCCGCGTGGCCTTCGGTTCGACCAGCGTGATCATTCCACCGACCTACATCTACAAAGCCATCTGGAAGGATCAACTGGATATGGTAAAGGGCTTTCTGGAACCGAGGGGGTTAAAGGTGGCGAGGGCACGCCTTCCTTTTAAAACCCTGGCGGTGAGAAGCGGGCTCGCCAGGTATGGCCGCAACAATATAGCTTATATCCCGGGGATGGGCAGTTTCTTCAGGTTGGCTGCATTTTATTCTGATTTGCCCTGCGATACAGATGATTGGGCAGAACCCCAGATGTTGAGCGGTTGTGTAGAGTGTACCGCGTGCGCGGTCGCCTGCCCCGCAGGATGTATCTCGCAAACACGGTTCTTAATCCAGGCCGAAAGGTGCCTGACCCGTTTCAATGAACAGCAAGGCCCGATCCCGGCATGGATTGAGCCTGCCTGGCACAACTCATTGCTGGGATGTATGGCTTGCCAGCAGGTTTGTCCGCAGAATAAAAAGCTAATGGAGAAAATTGAAGATTCTCAAGTCGGATTTAGTGACTCGGAAACCCTGGAAATACTTGCAGATGCTCCTGAAGAAAGTCTAAGAGAAGAAACCCGTTCCAGGCTCGAAGCGCTGTGCCTTGCAGATGATGACATTTACCCTTTGCTAAAACGGAATCTTTCTCTTTTACTCGGTCAAACGCCCGGTCTGACCACCTGAAACATCGCCAAGCCCTGTAACTTTAAACCCGATCGATTACCACGGCTTCCGATCTCATTATTGAAATCAGGGGACATTATTCCGACCTGTCGGGCTTGCCGCTACGAGTCAATTATTACCTTGACCTTATATTCCCTTGATGTTAAATTATGTGTACTGGACTGGTCCCTGTAGCTCAGTTGGATAGAGCAGCTGCCTTCTAAGCAGCTTGTCGCGCGTTCGAATCGCGCCAGGGACACTTTTAGCCTCAAATCGAACCCTTCTGCTACCCCCGAAACGCCTCAACCACAAACTGCCTATCCATTTTTTCATTCGACTGCACGCAAAGTAACACAAAATCATATCGCGCCCGATGGTTCTCTGATAACCTCAAATCATGAGGACGGGGATATGATCACGATAGCAGAGGGGCTAAAGGCTTACCACATCTATGCTCAGGCCTCGGGGCATAGTAAAAGCACCATCCGCTGGATTACCAGTGCGGTTACGTATTTCTCGGAGTTCCTCGGTGACAAGCAGGACATCAGCCAGATCACGGCAAATGACCTGAGGCGCTTCATCATCGCTTTCGGTGAACGCCGTGGATATGTTAAGCACCCCTTTAAACCGGAACGCAAGGAACCGCTGTCTCCTATAACGGTTCAGACGTACGCCAGGGCGATCAGAGCTTTCTTCGGGCACATGGCGGCAGAAGACCTGATACCCGCTAACCCGATGCAACGCGTAAAAATCCCGAAAGTGCAAATCCGCGCCGTCCCGACATTTTCGGCATCTGAGGTCGAACGTCTACTCAGGGCGCCAGACAGAACGACTTCGGCCGGATTCCGAGACTTCGCACTCATGTTTACTTTTATTGACACCGCAGCCAGGCTTTCCGAGATCTGTAATCTTCATGAAAAAGATGTAGACATTGAACACGGGTCGCTGAAAGTGATGGGTAAAGGCGGAATAGAAAGAACCGTTCCGATCGGATCCAGGGTTTGCAGGGCATTGTTAAAATATAAATTAAAATATCGTCCTCATCCGATCGGCACCAGTGCTTTTTGGCTCTCGGAGGACGGGGGACAAATCACGCTTAATCGAGTAGAATCCCAAATAAGACGCTATGGGAAAAAGGTCGGGTTACAGCGTTGTTATGCTCACAAACTGCGCCACACGGGCAGCGTGCTATTTCTCCGTAACGGTGGAGACCCCTTCTCACTCCAAAAAATGTTGGGGCACACCACCTTGCAGATGACCCGCCACTACTGCAACCTCGCGGATACTGATGTCAAGCAAGCGCACATCAAATTCGGAGTCGCCGACCGCTTAAAAATATAAGTATCGATAAAACATTGGTAATCGGGTTGGCATGTATTTAAAGCACGAGATAGTTCAGCCTAGACCATCGGCCGAACTATCTCGTGCCCACAAAAATAGCATTTATACTTGGTCGAAATCTTGACAAGGTTGTCTTTCAACTCGGATGAGGTTTGCGAAGTGCTGGCATGTCCCAGAAAACTCTCGTCAATCAGCCAGCGATGGTCACTGTTCTGACATAGCTGGTAAGCCTCTTCCTGAAGTGGCCCAACCGGCCTTGGGTGGCTACGATGATAAATATGGTCTGAGTTAACCCAATTGTCTACTTCTGGTTTCAAGTAATGGTGTTGTTTTCCAGGTATTTTACCCGGTATTTTCCCTTCTCGGCCCAATTTTCTAATTTGGTCTGGACCAACTCCGAGAATTGCCGTAAGGTCATTGGTATCGTAATACGATTTCTCTCCAATACTCTTTGTTATGTTATCTTGACAGACAACGCAAATGGAGCCGGGATTTTGCTGGCTCAAATCTCTTTGGCAAATTTTGCAATACCGTTTATTTTCCACTTGTTGCCTGAATGCCCCCAACGTCCCAATGTTACATCCATGCGCGAGGCTAATCAAGCTATCGTTAGCGGGGTGACCTGCCCCCAATAGTTGTACCACTTACAATGTTAGTCCCACAGGTATCCTAACCTCTGGAGCGGGTGGCCGGTAACCCTTGGCGCTATGCGGGCGTTTCTGATTATAATACCGCCTCCATTCCTCAATCAATACTTGGGCCTCCATCAGAGTCGTAAATAATTCCATATTCAAGAGCTCATCCCTCATTTTACCGTTGAAAGATTCGATATAGCCGTTCTCCCAGGGACTCCCTGGTTCGATAAACAATGTCTTTACCTTAAGCTCGGTTAGCCAATTCCTGACAGCATTGGCGGTAAATTCGGAGCCGTTGTCCGAGCGGATATGTTCCGGAATGCCCCGCAGTATGAACAGGTTGAACAGGACATCGATTACATCATGGGAGTTCAGCCTGCGTTCTACCCTAACGGCCAAGCTCTCCCGGCTGAATTCATCAATGATATTCAGGATACGAAACTTCTTCCCATCGGCCGTCTTCTCATCGACAAAGTCGTAACTCCACACATGGTCCTTATGCTCTGGTCTTAGCCGAATGCAAGATCCGTCATTGAGCCAGAGCCTCCCTCGCTTCGGTTGCTTCTTAGGTACCTTCAGTCCTTCCATGCGCCAGATCCGTTCCACTCTCTTGTGATTTACCTTCCAAAGCTTGTCGTTATTCAACATCGCTGTGATCCGTCGGTAGCCATACCTTCCGTACTGTGATGCCAGCTTGACGATATCTTCTCGAAGCCGCTCCTCTTCAGATGTAACAATTAGATCGTGCCTCTGACTGGCCCTGGGCTGCCCCAGTACCTTGCAAGCCCGCCTCTCGGAAACAGCCAGCTTCTCTTGTATCCTCTTGACCACCTGGCGCCTCCGCGACGGGCTTAGGAGTTTCCCCGGGCTGCTTCTTTGAGGATAGCTTTATCCAACGAGAGATCAGCGACCAGTTTCTTGAGGCGAATGTTCTCAAGTTCAAGTTCTTTGAGGCGTTTGGCCTGGTCCACCCTCATCCCGCCGTATTCTTTGCGCCAGCGGTAGAAAGTCTGGTCCGTTACCTCGATCTTGCGGCAGACTGCGGCAAGGGTTTCGCCCTGGTTCAAGAGAACCTCGGCTTGGCGGAGCTTGTTGATAATCTGCTCCGGGGTATTGAATTTCTTAGGCATGTAACCCCCCTTTCTCTCGGTCTCAGTCTAACATTAAGACTGGACTCATTTAAGGGGGTCAGGTCATTATTCAGAGATATCTTACTACCCGGCCTAAGACCGAGGCCGGGCAGGAGTTCAGGACTGTCGCCAGTTTGTTAACCAAGACTACTGAGAGCTCATTCTCCGCTTCGCTCAGAGCCTGGAATGAAAGGTGGGAAGGGTTTCTGAAAGAGAGAACCTATGCGCCGGACGGGAAACACTGGTGGTATACCCATAGGAGGCTGCGATCTGCTTACCGAAGCCTAAAGACCAATTTGCCCTATCTCTTTAACTATCAGAGATATCCCGATCTCCATATTCCGAACACCAACAACTCATTGGAGGGTTATTTCAGCAGAATCAAGCAATTATTAAACAACCATCACGGGCTCAAGCAATGGCGCCGATACAAGATGATTGAGGCAATCATAAACGATTAAATCCATCCACATAAAATTACAATTAGACCTAGTATTATTATTTTTCTCAGCGATAATAGGAATTGTGTGCATATTCGTTTTACTATCCATTTGGTTTGATTTAAGTTTCGTTAATAAACTGACCAACGGAGAAGACGATTGTGAACAAACCCAACAGTTAGGCAAACGAGTCTAGAGACACATTGACGAAATCTAGGCAGAGAAATCCGGCAATACTAAGTACTATTAATAAATAGGCTAGAACATCAGCGTGCCAAAATTATTATGTATTTGTCGGTAAGTTCTGAGCCAATGTAGTAATGAGATTATTGTAATTGATTCTTAGCCTTTGCCACCCACTCAAGGATATCAGGGTCTTCTGAATCCTCGAATCTGGCTATCAGTCGGTTGTATGTGGCAATCTGCTCGGCTTCGGGCAGACTGGCTCCCATGTTGTACATAGAACTTGCCACAGGCACAAGAATTGCAGTCTCTTCTGAATCCTCAAACTTGTCTATCAACCGGCCGTATACGGCGATCGCCTTGGCGCCGGGAAGGCTACATCCCTTATTGAACATGGCCTTTGCCACATACTCAAGGGTGCCAAGATCTTCTGAATCATTGAACCTGTCTATCAGGCGGTCGTAGGCGGCGATCTGCTTGGGGCCGGACAGGGCATTTCCTTTATCGAGCATGGCCATTGCCACTAGTCTAAGAATTTTTGGCTTTTTGGAATCATTGAACCGCTCTATCAGGCGGTCGTAGGCGGCGATCTTTTTGGGGCCGGACAGGGCATTTCCTTTATCAAGCATGGCAATTGCCACTAGCTCAAGGACAGTAGTCTCTTTGGAATCATTGAACCTGTCTATCAATCGGTCGTATGCGGTAATTTGCTTAACGCCGGACAGGGCCATCCCCTTGCTGAACATGGCCTTTGCCACACTAACAAGGATTTTAGGCTCTTCGGAATTATTAAACCTGTCTATCAATCGGTTGTATACGGCAATTTGCTTGACGCCGGACAAGCTGGCTACTTTGTGGTACATTGCGCTTGCCACCAACACAAGGATCTCAATCTCCTCGGAATCATCGAATCTGTCTATCAGTCGGTTGTATGCAGCGATCTGCTTGGCGACTGAAAGGCTAGCCCCCTTGCTAAACATGGCCTTTGCCACATACTCGATGATTTTAGGCTCTTCTGAATCATTGAACCTGTCTATCAGTCGGTCGTAGGCGGCGATCTGCTTGGCGCCGGACAGGGCATTTCCCTTGTTGTACATGGCAATCGCCACTATCTTAAGAATTTCAGCCTCTTCCGAATCAATAAACCTGTCTATCAGGCAGTCGTATGCGGTGATCTTACCTATGCCGGATCGGACACCACCCTTGTTGAACATGGCCAGTGCCACTTGCTCAAGTATTTCTGGCTTTTTGGAATCATTGAACCGTTCTATCAGGCGGTCGTAGGCGGCGATCTGCTTGGGGCCTGACATAGCATTTCCTTTGCTGAACATGGCCATCGCCACTATCTTAAGGATTTCAACCTCTTCAGAATTATTGAACCTGTCTATCAGGCGGTCGTATGCGGCAATCTGATCGGCGCCGGATAGGGCACCGCCCGTGTTGAACATGGCGGCTGCCACATACTCAAGGTTTTTAGAATCTTCAGAATTCGTGAATCTGTCTATCAGACGGTCATATGCAGCAATCTGTTTGGCGCCCGATAGGGCTTTGCCCATGCTAAACATGGCCATTGCCACCATCTTAAGGATTTCAGGCTCTTCGGAATCATTGTTACTGTCTATAACGCGGTTGCATGCCGCAATCTGGTCGGCACCATCCAAGGATAACACTCCCTGGATGAACATGGGCTTTGTCACATGCTCATCGTTTTGAGAATCTTCAACTTGCTTTGGACCGCACTTAGTGCAATCGCCATTGGTTTTCTCTAAAGGTTTTCCGCAAATAGAACATTTCATACTTGTTAGCCTCCATATATTCATCCGCATATTCGGATGAATATATGATCACATTTATTGTACCCCACATGTCAATCAAATTATGTTCTTAAGGCTTTACCACATTACCCTTCATCATTAAATAATTACAAATGATTGCAGAGACAAAGCAATATTGTGATTTCAAACAGTTCATTTACATACGATTATTGTCCATTTGACGCCCCCTTTTGACATTTCGTCTTGTGTTTGGTATATTAGTTCTTAGTTACTTGTTATCAATTCTCAGTAATTTTTTTCGATAAGGAGGTGCCAAATAAATACTTTTGATTGATTGATCATCGACCAACCCGCGTCATAACATTTTTGAGGAGGGAAAATGGAATTCGAGGAAAAGGTCGCAACTAAATCTGGTGATGAATTTAAAAAAATTTTTAATATTGACGGACTTGAGTTACTCGTATTTGCTGGTGATGGCAGCTTAACCATGGCAACCACCAACACTCTTGACGGAAAATCGAAGGCCAGCCACATGGTTAAGCTGGATACAGAAGTTCTGAACTCACTTTATTTTAAACGCGAACTTCTTGAGAAAACCCGCCACTGGATGGTGTCACTCCTTTACTTCGGGGATATAATAAAAACTCACAATTTTCATAATTCACTTCCCTACAACTTTGTTGAAGAGGCATCAAAAGTGATAAGAAATCCTCTGGAGGTACTCGCGGGCAATGGTGAGGGGACATTGCTGGCTGATGCGCTTTTCGCGTCGGGCGAATTAGTTAAAAATTTCCTTGTTGAAAAAGCCATCCATAGTGATACCAAAAAGCGCAAGGGAACCATATTCGCATGGACGGACGGAAGGGAAAACAGTACCAAATATGGCCAGACACTTCCTGTTGAAAGTATTAATGAGTATCTGAATAGCCCCGAATTAAAGGGCAAGGTGCAGGTCGCCACTATTTTTTTTGGTGAAGATGCGGATATAAGTCCGCTATACCAGGTCTCATCAAAATTGTCAGAACGGCAACTCAAAAGGCTCTCTAATCTCAAGATTACGCATCACCTGCAACCCCCAGGGGATCGCGCGTGCCTAAATGGGGTCTGTCACGGAACTTTGACCTCAGAGAAAAGTGAAGTAATTAGAAGGTTTATTTTTGAGCTTTCAAATACACCCCCTACCAAAGAATAAACTAATTTTGGAGGTACTATGAACCTGTTAGCAGATTTTTTGAAATTTACCACCATAATCCTAATTTTGGCAATTATTGCCGTCTGCTTAAGAAATTTCGTTATTCGCTTGAGGGGAAACTCCTCGACCCCGAAGAACACACCACCCGTTTACACTATGCCTCATCCTTCTATCCCGCGTGACACCCAAACCAAGCAGCCTGTAACGATTGATCAGCGTCCAAAGGTTGAGAGTCCCGGTCTGGCAACCAAGCCAAAATCGAGTCATTTGACATGGACTGAAGACTTGCCTTTTGAACTCAACGACGCCGAAATTTTCGATGCCGGCCAACAAGCCAGAATATATAAGACTACTTTCGCTGGCGAACTCTGCGCGATAAAGGTGTTTAATAATGATGAAAATTTGTCTCCCACCCTTCACGCTCGTTGTGCTGAAATAACCGAGCGGCTAAATTCACCAGATGCCCCTCCGCCTCTTCGAACGGCGAGCATTGCTTTGGGCTCCTATCATATCAGTGCATCCGCACTGCATCTCCCCACCCCGAGCCATGGATTCTATGACGCACTTGTGTATAGGTGGATTAGCGGCAGCAAACCACTTTATGAGTGGCTGTCAACAAATCCGGATAAAGGAGCAAGGAAAAGGGTCTTTTTTGATATTTTGCACACGTTGGATTTCCTCGACAAGAGGGGAATCATTTCCCTTGATGTATACCCAGAGAACTGGTTAGTAACTGATGCAGGCGAAGTACATCTTATTGATCTGGAGTCTTCCGGGCTCCTTGATAAGGGAGGAACCTGGTTATTTCCTCCAGCCGTAGTCTTGAGAGATAATTCATGGATTCCATTACCCCCGGATTATGCTAGTTTTGATCTCGGCGGGCGGCCAGCTTTTAGATGGCTGGGTATTGCACTATTGACATATGTAGATTTAGACCAGCACGGCCCGCTCTTTTTTCTCAATACCTCTGATGAATCTTTCAATGCATTCTCGACCCTCTCAAACCAGAATGCAATAACCGAAGTGTGGCCGCCCTTTTACATTGATAATCTTCATAAAAGATTCTTAACTACAAGCCTTGATGCAAGCACGCTCCAAAAAATGTGCAGGGAATCATCAGCTATTGGTCTTGGAGATCGTAATTGGGGGAGGATTTTATACTCAACTTTCACTGGGCTGATGAGGCACACAACCAGGCCAAGTTTTTCCGAGATAATCGCGTTCTTGGAGTAGGAGGAGTAGGAGATTGAGATGAAAAATGTTTCCAATGTTTCCGTGAACGCATTCATGGACAATAGATCACACGGGGATGATCAGATATTCGTTTTTGCAGATGATGGACGTATTTATTGCGGGGTAGCTGATGGGGTAGGCGGCAACCCCGCGGGCAGAATAGCCGCATCGTTTGCGTGCCATTTGGCCGAAGAATGTGTTAAATCAAATGCAGCCAGATTCAAAACGCTTGACGGAAATCAAACCCTGAAAGAAATTCTTGATTACGTGGCCCAAAAAATGAAGGTTGTTTTGGCAGCTGACAGCTTACGGGAAAAACACAATTGGGAACCCATTGTACAGAAGTATTTAAACCAGAGCTTAACCAATGGTTGGTCCGAAAAAGAAAATCGCATCCCGGAGATCGAGAACGAAATAAAGGAAAATCCTCAAGAGTCTCCAGCCACAACACTTGGATTAATCCTTCTTGATGCCGGCCAAAATGCCCTATACACGATGATCGTGGGAGATGCGGCAGTATATTTGTTGAACAAAGAAGAGATGTTCCTGCATTCACCACCCAAACAGAATAGCGAGGTCTCCTCATACCTATCCAGAACAGGACTGCAAGGCCTCCCGGATGTGTCAATGCGCAGTTTAACCAGGTATGACGGTATCGTGTTATGCACTGACGGCGTGAATTTGGCAGATTTAACATGGGGGTACAACATATTTAACGAGGCCATGCATTGTGGAACCGTTCTGCAACCAGCAAAAAATTGGCATGATAATCTTTCGGTACCTCCGGAAGATGATTTTTCCCTGATCACGATCCGGTTACCGGTTGATCAAAAAGGGGGAAAACCGTTACCTCCAACTCAAGCTCTTCTGCAACCAGACCCCTACGAAGCTGAGTACCCACCACGAGATGGCAGAAATCACAAACGTGGGGATTTCACTAGACTCAATTTAGGTTGTGGTGATAACAATATTCCAGGTTACTTGAATATAGCCACCCAAAATCTAGAAGGTGTCGATATGATTCTAGATTTGGAAACCGCGAAAATGCCTATTCCGGACAATACTGTACGCGAAGTTTTGGTTGATCACCTGCTCGAACACATGTCAAATTTCGTTCCTCTGATGGAAGAGATTTATCGGGTCTGTGAATCGGGTGCCAAAATAAAAATCAGGGTTCCTTACTACAAGTGGGAGTTGACGTTTGGTGATCCGGCGCATCGTCATTTGTTTACAGAAAATAGCTTTCGCTATTTTGATCCCCTATACGATTGTGGCATTTATTCAAAAGCCAGCTATAAAACGAAAAGAACACTCCTTTTAATCAATCAGAGGCCAACATTATTGACCACCCCTATCAAGCGAACACGCCGATTAATTCCATTCCGGATGTGTTCAAATATATATTCCGAAATTTACTACGAGTTGAGTGTTGAGAAGGAGAATCCGAAACCTATCAATTCTTGTTTTGGTTCGCGAAAAAGTCGGGCTTTTGGGGTAGTCGGGATAGTTGCCACTGTATTGGTCGTTACAGCAATCGCAGTCGCAATAGCAGTCGTAAATCATAAAAGCCAAGTAGCCATCCCAATCCCTGACCAAACACAGACGCAGGCACCCCCTGTTGATGTTCCAACAACTTAACAAAAAAAAGGAAATGTATACAAAAAAACTGTGGGTGGCAAAATTAGTCTCGAGTTGCCAAACTCTTGGCCCTGGCAATAGAGGTGTTCTTTGGGTATCGGGCTGTTCACGTGGGTGCCCGGACTGTATCGCAGAATCGATCCAGGATATTAAGGCAGGTACACCAGTTGACGTTGAAGTGCTTGCAAATCAAATTCTCTCTTGGGACATAGAAGGACTAACATTCTCCGGAGGTGAGCCTTTCGAGCAAGCAGTGGCGCTGTCAGCCCTCTGCAAGATATTGCACAACAAGAATCGAAAGTTAACTTTTATGGCGTACTCTGGTTTCACTCTGAGCGAGCTCAAGGAATCGAAGCAATCAGGCATAAAAACCTTGCTCTCATTTTTAGACATTCTAATTGATGGTCCTTTCATCTCCTCGATGCAAGGGGACTTACTTTGGCGAGGAAGTTTCAACCAACAAATCCACTGTCTTAGTCCAAGATATCTGAACTCTTTTAATGTCGCAGGTCCGAGCGAAGGTGTTGAAATACACGTCACCAAGACCGGTAAAATCCACTGGGTCGGAATACCCCCTGCAAAAGGGTTTGATGCCCAAATCGAAATTACCCTTAAAAATAGCGGAATAAATTTAGAAAATTAGAGGAGGTAAACCATGTCTTCAAGCCCAAAATATAGCCAAGCAAGGTTGGAAGCTCAACGGGCTCTAGCACTGGCAACAGAGAGGTCGCGCCTAGCTGCAGAAGAGGAAAAAAAACGAAAAATCCGTGAGCAGGAAGAAAGATTAAGGCTGAAACAGGCTGAGATCGCAGCACGAACCAAGGCACAGGCTGAGGCGGAACAAAGCCTCATTAATCTGAAGGCGCGTTTCTGCGGGATAGAGTCTGACAATCTAATAAATTTATGGGCCGGCCCAGAGGTTCTCGCCGTCAAAACACAGATAGAAGAACTGGCGAGTATGATTAAGTCTCAGGCGCTCGACACTCTCCCCACAAAGATCGATCGAATCAATCTGGAATGCGACTCGCTTCTTTCCAAGACGCAGGAACGGCAGTTACTGGAGGACAGCCGCTCGTATATACAGACAAGTATTGCTGCCGGATTATTGACGATGGGTTTCCAGGTCGGTGCCCCCTACCTCGAAAAATGTCAGGACTACTCATCAGATGTCATCCTCAAAGCAGTTCGACCTGACGGCAGATCCATGCAGGTTCAGGTACCAGTGGATGGTCTTGTTAGTTACTCCGTCAACGGCTACCCGTTCAGGCCAATAATGGAAAATCACGGAAGCGCTAAACTTAAAACATGCGACGAAGCACAAAACATGATTGAAAATTTGCATAAAGCAGTCAAAGAGCAGTTCGGGGTCGATATGGGTGAAATAAAGTGGGAGGGAAAGCCTCCAATGCGCATAAGCGAAAATCAGGCGAAATTGCCATATCAAGATGCCGTTACAAGACAACACGGGAGATTGAAATGACAAACAACAGTAGCAATTGGGTAAAAGGCCTTCAGGATCAACTGAGACGTTCCAAACATGTGATCCTGCACGGCAACGTTAATGACCAGGCTCTCTATAATGGCAAACTGCTAAATTTTAACGAAGCTCTGGATCAAGCCCTGACGGATATGGGCTTCAAGGTAAGGGCGAGTTACAACCCAGTGGATGGCCTTTACTTTACATCGCCCAAAGGGGACACAATGTTCGTTAAACCTGATCCCTCGGTGGCTCCGCCCCATGCGAGTTATGTCAACCCCAACTCAACTGCACCAAATGTGCCGGGAGCTAAGAAAATTGATAAAGACGATACACCGAAAAAGCCAAGGGCTCCATATATGCAGCCTCTTGACCAAGCTTTGCCGGCTATTAGAACAGCCCTTCGGGAGAATAATGATGAGCTGAGCAGCGCCATTATTTATTTTTCGGACCGAATCCTTCCTCTGAGTGAACATCAATCGGCGCAGGAAATGGCGTATTCCGTCCACATAAATTTGATCGCCGCAGAGGCAAGTTGCAAATATGGCAAAAAAAATACACTTATTTTGGTAGCAGCCAACATTAACGCCGTCCCAATGTGTATTTATGCTAACAACCCAAATTTTAGTCTGGTACATGTTACGCCCCCGGATGCCGGTGAACGAGCAGACTACTATGATTCCTTTTATTCTTTCTTTTACCGGAATCCCCCATTTGAAGAGCCTAGGCCCAATAACAGAGAGGAATTCACAGCCCTGACCGACAATATGTCGTATGCAGACCTTAATGCATTAAGAGACACTTCTGTAACTGACCAATTACCGATTCAGGAAGTACGCAGATTGATACACTACTTTAGGTACGGAATCAAAGAGGATATTTGGCAACAGAAAAATGCACGGTGGGTTAAAGATGCTGCGAGCTACATGAGTAAAAAAATCGTCGGCCAGCAGAAAGCTATTGACGCAGTTTGCAACGTGCTCAGGCACGCAAGCTCCGGGATAACCGTGGAAAGCTCCGAAAACACCCGGCCTAAGGGGAACCTTTTACTAGTTGGCTCGACCGGCGTCGGGAAGACCGAAACGGCTAAAGCCCTTGCAGAATTGGTTTTTCGGGACAGCCAAACCATGCTCCGTCTTGACATGAGTGAGTTCAAAGAAGAACACGCGGCCATTCGGCTCGTCGGTGCGCCCCCTAGTTACGTCGGGTACTCATCAGAGGGGGGCCAACTGACGGGTTGGGTTCACAAACACCATGCCAGTGTCATCCTGGTAGATGAATTCGAAAAAGCGCACCCGAGCGTTTTCGACAAATTTCTGCAAATTCTTGACGCGGGTGTGCTCACAGATGGGGCCGGCCGAACGTGTCACTTTGATCAAACGCTAATAATATTCACTTCCAATATTGGAGCGACCGTCATCCAACGTAACCCAGATGGAACGGAAACAAGAATTCCCGCCATTCCCCCCGGCACCAGTTACGAGGAAATCAAAGCGCATTATACCAAGGCGGTAAAAGAATTCTTTATTGGCATCAATCGCGTTGAACTCTTAGGCAGGTTAGGGCTCGAAAATATCATTGTTTATGACAATATGCGACAGGAATTTATACCTCAGATCCTTGGAAATTTCCGGGAGGCCGTCTCCGCGTCATCCAAAGAAAAACAAAACCTGGAAATACGTTACGACAATTCCATCCAAACACTCTGTACAGATATTTGCACCAATCCGGAGAACAGTTTAGTAGGCTATAGATCCGTGAAGGCGTTTGCCGAGGGAAAACTAATTCCAGCTATTGAAAAGAAAGTTTTTGAAGATAACTTTGTTCCCGGCACTTTAACTCTAAGGGCCGATGCAGGTCGGGTAACCGCAGAATAATGAAGTGTTATTTCTGATCCGGAAATCCTCTGGAAAAAGTCTGAATATAGGAATTAGTGGTGAAATTTATTCTTTTATTAAAAGAATATGAGTTAATCTTATGAAGATGCAGTTGGATTTTTTTAGAATTGCCGGGAAAAGCGATAAGGCCGGATATTGGAGAGAGTATCTTTTCAGGCGACGCAATGGTTTAATGTGACCTGTGGAAAGCAGTAGTGAGTATATGGCAAGGGAGATATTTAATCTGGCAGTTGCCTTGGTGGAAACAGGCCATCTGGAATATGCTGTTTTTGTATTCGATGATTGTATAGACAAGTTCCAGGATTCCAAAGACAATGCTATCCTTGGCATAGTTGGATGCGCTTTGTGGGAAAGGATATTCGTGCTGAGGGACATGGGCCGTACTAAAGAGGCCTTAGAAGCATGGGATCAATTTATAGTCTGATTTAAAATATGGGGTTGTGGAGCAGTTTGATGAACGAATCCAGTGACTCACAAGAAGCCAAAGGTATCGTGGCCTTGGCACGCGCCATGTACAACGAGGGATTTGCCCTGTCTGGTGCCGAAGCAATCATCGCATATGACCACCTAATAAACAGGTTCACCAATTCAGAAGTGCCTGAAATTCTTGAACTAGTGGCAAAAGCTACGTACTGGAAGGGAGCTGCCCTTTCAAATGCCGAGATGATCGCCACATACGATGCATTGTTAGACAGTATCAAGGATGCAGATGAGCCGCAAATTCTCGAGTGGGTGGCCAGTGCCAAATCATTAAATCAGGCTAACGTATCGGGAGTTGATGGCATCGCCGCATACGATATTTTGATATACCGGTTTAAAGATGCGGAATCGCCTGAGATTCTCAAGTGGGTAGCCCGGGCCATGTACTACAAAGGATATGCCTTGGCCGGAGCTGCTGAGAAGACCTCCGCTTACGATGCCTTGTTCTGTGGGTTTGCTGCAATCGCGATGTAATATCATAACGAGGGGGGCCATGTATGAACAGCATTTCCAATTCTTCCAACACGCATTTCAAGGTTGTCGGGGTAGGCAGAGTCGGTTGCCAAATGGTATCACATTTGGCCGCGAGGGAGATCCCATCCCCCTGTGCCATTGAATATATAGCAATGGATACGGATGCACAAGATCTCGCTACGGCAGACGTGCCTAGGCGCATACAGCTTGGTCCGCGGCTTCTCCACGGACTGGGTTCAGGTAATGACACTGATGTAGGGCGACGGGCAGCTGAAGAGAGCCGCGGAGTTATCCGTCAGAATATCATAGGATCAGAAATATTATTTATTCTTGCTGCCGTGGGTGGGGGTACTGGAGCAGGCGCGGCCCCTGTAATCGCCGAAATGGCACATAGCACTGGAGCTTTGACAATTGGCATGGTTACCTCTCCATTTGCGTTTGAAGGCGCTTATCGTGCGGAGACAGCACACCATGGCGTTGTCGCGTTATTGCGCAGTGTAGATAGCTTGATTGTCATGCCACAGGACCTGAATGCGCCATCTTCTGGGAATCGATCAGATGCGAATTCGATTTTCCAAACCACAATAAACTTAATGGCGAAAGGCGTGGGGATGATTGCCGAAAGTATTTCTCTTCCAGGATCGAGTAACATTGATGTCGCGGATGTTCGGAGTGTATTAAAAGACTCCGGCTTAGCCGAGATGGCATTTGGGTCGGCCTCTGGAGAGGACCGCGCAGCTCAGGCTGCCTATGCCGCTCTGGCCAACCTTTCCTCAGATGCCACAGGAAAAAAGGCTCATGCTGTTTGGTTTAACGTAAAGGGGAGCAGTACTCTTGCGCTTGTAGAGGTCAATTCAGCCGCCGAGATTATCAAGCAGGAAATTAACCCTGATGCGAATGTAATTTTCGGAGTCAATTTTGACGATAAAATGGGCGAGGAAATAAATATTGCGTTGATGCTCACAAAATTCTCGGATCCCGTTTAGGCATCCAAACTCTAATCGGGAGTGATACTAAGACCGGGGGAAGGCCAATTCGTATGCTATCGAGGAACAGACTCAAGTAACTTAAGGGCTACATCCCTATCAACCTTAGCATGGTAGCAAACGAAATTTCCTCCAAGGAATCAACTACCTTGTCAGCTTCGGCTTGGGCCAACTTTTCACGGGGATTTGTAGTTGTTACAGCTATAACTTTCATATTCGCGGCTTTGGCAGCAGCTACTCCGGCGGAAGAGTCTTCTATAACCACGCAATGAATGGGGTCAATACCTAAACGCTGGGCAGCCATAAGGAAAACTTGAGGGTGAGGCTTGCCAAGAGTTACATCGTGCGCACTGATAATAACAGGGAAATACGACTTCAATTCAAGATGACCAAGGATGAGTGTTATGTTTGCCATTGGCGAAGACGAAGCTAGTGCCTGTTTGACCCGTTTACTATACAAAGAATGAATCAGAGAAATAACCCCAGGCAATGCAACAATACGTTTGGCAACCAGATCGCGAAAGGTGGCTTGTTTTTGGTCGGAAACGCGAGCAATAATGGCATCGGAGACATCCTGCCCCATGAAATGACGGATTGTATCACTGTCGCGTCGCCCTGCAAATTGTTGATACTGTTCTTCGGTGAGGTATACATTATTATTCTTAAAAGTAGTTCGCCATGCATCGCAATGTTGCGGCTCTGAGTCAATAATAACCCCATCCATATCCCATATAACTGCGATTTGCGGCTGAGTGATTTCTGGATTACCGCTCTCGATATTTTTCTGTTTCTGATACATAAACGCCCTCAATATTTAATATCTTTTTGGTCAATCTAATTATTAGATTCTTACAACCGCTCGAACAGCATCGCGGTCGGCAAATGCTTTTTCAATTTCGTTATCCGCATAGAAAGCGAGGAGTAAATCGCGAGAGCCCATTACCGCTTGCCGAAGTTCTAGCAAATCACTCCAGCCTCCATTCGAATGAATAGCGCCGTAATTAACACATCCAAGCACTGTGATATCGCGGGCAACAACCAAACTGGTCCACCCTGACCTCCCCCCCATTACAAATACGACTGAGTTTGGTGACAGTTCTTTAATATGGGTTTCGAGGTCTGCGTTATCTGCGTCGCGGGAGATTAGTACATCAGGTCCGGATGTTTTATAAATAACTATATCTTGCGAAACTGTCCCGACACATCTGGATTTACCCACTCTAAGCTGACATACTCTATTTGCTTCTGTTAGGCATTCGTCGTCTTCTAACATTTTGGAACTACCCACGATAGTTACATTGTTGCGACAAACCTTTTCAATCCAGGTGTCGGGAGGCAACGAGAAAGCTAGCGCAACACCTTTACTACCAACAAGCTGTAGCAAATTTTCCAAGGCTTTAGAACGACCGGTTGCATCCACCACGAGGTCAAAAGAATCCGCAATTCCTAAAGAAACAAGCTGCGGGCCAACTTCTTCGTCAACATCAACCTTAATGTGGGGGATTCTGAATACCCTAGCCAAGTCATGCCGTCTGCTGCCGGACGGCTCATTATCCAAAACAATAACGTTAAATCCCTTGAGTTTAAGAACGAAAGCCATAAGAAGACCAATACCCAAGCCACAAATCAGTGCTCTAGGCGGGATTTTTGAGTTTTGGGACCATGAAGGCTTTATTTTTAGAATCTCGCTAATTGCCTTGTTTATCAAGCCCATCGGCTCAGCGAGCACTGATATTTCATCATGTGCAAGCTCCTCCGGCACAACCGTCAGATTCCAGTAGTTATCCAGGGAATATTTCCGGCAACCTTGATCGGTCAGACTACGATATTGTCTACCACGCATTGCACATACATGCGGCTCACAACGCAGATCAGGCGTATCAGCTTTCTCACAACGGCGTCTGACAAGTGGGGCGACCACTGTACCTATTTTTATATTCTTTGGAACCCTTGTCCCCATCATCAATACTTCGCCCACTATTTCGTGAATCAGGTGTTTGGTATTTCCACATCGTTCGGTTTCGCTGACATGATCTTTGTCAGAACGGCAAATACCTATAAGTTTAGCCTCCCATAAAACGCCAAATTCACTCGGATTTCCAGGCATCTCCGCAGGCACCTTTAAAATAGATAATTTATCCCCAAACTTTACAGAGTCAATACCAAAGTTGTCGATCATGTTTTATATCACCTTTTCAGGACTAAATACATCCCACGGCATCTCCAGAAAAGACTTTGACTGCAACAACCAATAATCGGCTCTTTTTTCATCTTCTGCTACCCATCCATCCGGAATATGCAGCATCAACGTGGCCGTTTTTATATTTTTAGCTTCGCCAATTTTACATCGTTCCTTAGCTCTCGATAGTGAACTGCCACCTTTGCAAATATCTTCGGTTAACAATACATTTTTACCTTTTACATTCGGCATTTCTAATATCAGAGATTCTTCCGAACGCGTCTTTTCCCATTTAGGATGCGATCTGGTTATTTGCGTCTGGGGAATATCCATATGGCGGGCGAGCATGCTTCCCACGAGCGATCCTCCAGAGGATACGCTCACGATCAAATCGATGTTGTATTTGTCCTTCTGTATCTTTTCTGCCAACAAAAAGATGGAATCTATTATTTCTGAGAAAAAAGGCGGTCGCGTAATGAAGCCTTCATTCTCTTTTTCCGGTGCTTTAGTTCCTCCCCGCTTCTCAGCCTCAATCACTGCCTTAACAGCGTTTTTAAGAGCCTCCGGATTTTTAAGTTGAGACGCTAATAATTTCTTGATCTCATCCTCGCGGTATATACTCGCAAAATACGTAATCTTATCGAGAATGTCCACGAGCTTCAAAGTCTTCTTAGTGGCCGAATATTCATTTTTGTTGACTTGCACATATCCCTGGCTTCCCAAACCGACAAGTATCCGATAAAGCGAGGACTTCGCCATCTTGACGGTGTAATCCGATGACATTCCGTTCACTTTTTCTAGGATCAGATCCGAAGTCAACCCTTTACCGACACCGACATCGGGGCTAGTGAGAGCAGCGATTATTTCCAGACCATACCTGTTGTTGAGTATTCCCATTGTCTCTTCAATTCTTACCGGATCAAACATGATTTTCCCATCTCCTCTTTCTTTCAAAGTGTTTTAAATATGATTAACTTTCTTCGACGAGCTTGCCAGAGCGACATCTTGTAAGCCTGTTTGTTAGTTCCTCTTTACATTCTATGTTTTTGGGACTCCGTTGTCAATATCGTGAACCAATAGCTAATAATATATTACTTATTAGCGATTGAAGTGTAAAAGTAACGACGTAATTTCGAGTGATTCTTTTACGATTATAGACCGGTATACATATTTAGTAGTCATTCAATGCTTCTATTGACAACGTCACTCATGCGTGGTAAGATGAATAATATCGTCTATTGATAATAGTATTTTGATAATTAGTATAAGAGAGATGCAGCAAATAAAAAGGTTAATTGGTAAAAAAGAATCGGAAGAGGAGTTAAACTAAATGAAAAACATAAGCCGATTTTTGGGTATACTGATTTCAATATTAATCATCATTTCTTCCTTGCTAACAACGAGCCCCGTTCTGGCAAATACCTCTCCAACAGGCGGCGCGGTCGCCAAACCTGGTGGTTTTATTATCAAGCTTCCGTGGACTTCCGGTGAAAGTGTTTCGGTTCAGCAGGGATATGGATCCAATTTACATCAAAACACCCAAGACCCTTCTCGCAGCAACGATTATTACGCTATTGACTTCGGCTTCGCACAAAACAAACCAGTCTTGGCAATTGCCGGAGGTACCGTGATATTCGCCGGTTGGACCAGTGGTGGGTGGAGTACATATGGGCAATCGGTTTGCATAGCGCACAACTATGGGGGCCAACTTTATCAGTCTTTTTATGCCCACTTAAGTCAAGTTGATGTTAACGTCGGCGACACAGTAGCTCAATCACAACGGATCGGAATAGTCGGTGGTTCTGGTAACGGCGTGCAAAATTATTGGGCTACCCACCTACATTTTGTTCTTTATCAGGGAGCGTCCTGCCCAGTTGGAAAAGGGCCGTACGGAGGCCGAGCTGTAGTGCCGGAACCTTTTTCCGGGAAGCAAGACTATTCAGATATCAGGGCGGGGCAGATTTTAACCGCTTCGTCCACACCTTCTAGCACAACTACACCGCCAACGACGACTCCCGTTCAATCCTCGCTGCAATTAGTCACGACGCTTGCTCTCTCACCGCAAAATCCACTCGTGGGGCAGACAGTGGTCGGCAGCTTCACCGTGCGCAATACTGGAGGACAATCTATTACCATCCAGAAGCTGATAGTCGCTGTCCGTGGCCCCAACGCATCTGGTATAAATGACGATACGAAAGTTACTGATTTCCGCTTCGATGAAAATGTGACGCTAGGGCCAGGACAGACCTACACCTATTCACAAGAACGAAGTTTCTTTGAAGCGGGAACCTATCTGGCGTTCGCAACCTACCAGGATGCCCAGGGCGTCTGGCGTGGCCCTTTCAGTGGGACTACACCCATGAGCTTCACTGTGACCAGGCTCTCCGCACCCATTCGCACTAACACCCCTAGTATCACATCTGTGCAGATCACAAACCCTGGACGTGATGCGCACATCACAGTTAACGGAAGTGGCTTTGGCGATGCACCAGTCAACATGCCATTCTCCGGAGATCTCCAATACTTCGTGTTCTACATGCGTTCGACTGACGGCACCCGGGAATGGTCCGCGGGATACGACGGTGGACCCGGCAAGATAACATGGGTGACGCTCAAATACACATCGTGGAGTGACACTCAGATTATCATCGAAGGTTTCGCAGGTGACTATGGCGTGAACAATACATTGGCAAATGGCGATCCTTTTGGTGTAGCGTTCCGCAGTTGTAACATTGGCCCCAGAAGCGAGTGGTCAGGCATAGTAGGGGCTGTATCCGTTCAATCCTCGCTGCAATTAGTCACGACGCTTGCTCTCTCACCGCAAAATCCACCAATTACAGGTGAGGGTTTCAAAACCAAAATACCCGTTACGTCAACACTTACCACCGGGCTGTTTGTTACGCCCTCTCCAGTCTCAGCGCCTATCCCGGAAATTTTACTTACGCCGGAATCTCCACAGCCATCGCTAATGTTATCCGCAACAGAAAACTCTTTGCCGCAAGCAACAAAAATATCGGAACAAACAGCGGCCGCAAAATTTTACTGGGTCTATATACTGGCGTTCATTGGTTTGGATGTGCTTCTTCTAACTATCTTTGTAAATATTTTACCAAAACGACGTTAGGATATAACCTGTGTTTGTCGGCGTGAAAGTTTATGGTTCGGTTATTTAGGCATGGACCACTTTTCCGTAACCAGGGAATTGCTGGGGGCATCTATCCACTGGTTGTTGGCCATCTCCAGTATGCCATGCTTTGAATAGTCATGTGGAGAGTGTGGAGTCGATATGCTCCAGCGCTGCGGGTTGGCGGAATTTAGCTTTTCTGAGCAGACGCTCCAGACGCTTGTTATCGCGGTAGGTCTTCTCGTCCTGGATCAGAAACCCGACGAAGTTGGCATGGGAATTTCACTATGGCTGGGCGTGTAGAGACGCTCGCTAATACCCATAGCCAAACAGCTTAGGTGAATTCAAGATGTTGATTGGTGAGTGGGGGCGGGAATACAATGAAGTTAGAGAGCACAGATCTCTTGGATACCAGTCGCTAGTTCCGGAAGCCGTGTTAGCCGGGGAAACTACTCAATAAGGGGGGGGGCTCTTGCGGATCGTGTTCAACTACAATAAGTCGTTTTTGTAATCAAATAGACTTGATTGAAGTCCAAACGATATCAACCAGATTCAACATTGAACTAATTCGTGAATAAGTTGATCATTGGAGACGGATATGTTTTTTGG
>Ga0118677_10003428_pt1 | contig 29995 bp, 27 predicted proteins | sample AliMusrvi5mmetaG_FD_86154 | JGI IMG/M metagenome (GOLD analysis project Ga0118677, IMG submission 86154) | reverse complement strand
AGGTTTGGGCGCGGGAAGAGGCGTCACCCCATGCCGCCTGCGCTTTGTCTTTGTATGCGTCGGCCTTGATCTTGGCCTGACCGCGCAGATCCTCGTAGGTGGCCGAGGCGGCTTCACCGAGATCCTTGGCGGCTGCGGTGATGTGTTCTTTGCCCGTTTCGTAGGCGACCTGTGCCTGCCTCTTGACGGTATTGCTGACGGCGCGGCTGGCTTCTGCGGCGGCGTCGAGCGCTTTTTTTGCGTGTTCGGTGCTGCTCTCAAATTTCTTTCCGGCGATTTTTTCTTCAGTGTGTTCGGACATAATTTCCTCCATGTTGGATTCGCGGGCATTCTCGCCGGAGAAATCGGTCTTGGCAAGCCCGGAAGTAACGGGAATCATGCGCGGCCTATGTCCGATTTCACAGCCTTCGCGCCCGGGCGGGTCGAACTTCTCGGCAATCATACCGATTACAATGGCGGGGTCGTTCTTTCCGCCGCCATCCAATTGGGGATCTCCGCGACCGGCCGCCGGCGTGACGACGGGAAAATCGTGCTCTCCAGCGACGGGATCGGAGGAACGGTCGGGGCCGATCGGCTTGCCGGACTCAAGCCCGGAAAAATCTGGGCCGACTATCCGCTGGGAGTGGCCGAAATGCTGGCGCGGGCGGGCGGCGCGCCGGGGGGATTCGAGGCGCATTTTTCCGCCACCCTGCCACCGGGGGCCGGACTGTCGAGTTCCGCCGCGCTGGAAGTGGCCACGGCCGTCCTTCTCACGAAGCTTTATCCGTTTGAGATTTCGGCGCTGGATCTCGCCAAAGTGTGCCGCCGCGCGGAGAACGAATTTGTCGGCGTGAGCTGCGGGCTGCTCGACCAGGTGTCCTCGATTTTTGCAAAAAAAGACCATGTCGTTTTTCTGGATTGCCGGGCGGAGTCGGTCGAGGCGATCCCGTTTCCGGATCATCTGGGCCTGCTCATCGTGCATTCCGGGGTCAAGCACGCCCTCACCGGAGGCGAATACAACGAGCGGCGCGACCAGTGTTTCGAAGCCGCGAAACGCATGGGCGTGCCGGCCCTGCGCGATGTGACCGGCGCACAACTTGCCGCAGCGGATCTTCCCGATCTTGTGAGGCGTCGCGCCGCCCATATTGTGGGGGAAAATGAACGCGTCTTCGGGGCGATCGACTTCCTGCGGGCGGGAAAAGGCGAGGCGTTCGGAAAACTCATGACCGCCTCGCACCGCAGTTCGATGGAGAATTTCGAAAACAGCACGCCCGAGCTTGATGCCCTTGTCCAAATTGCCACCTCGCTGCCGGGCTGTCATGGGGCCCGGCTTACCGGCGGGGGGTTCGGCGGGGCGATCGTGGCACTTGTAGAGTTGGAACTCATTGACGGACTGTCTGATAGCATTGTTTCCATCTACAAAGAAAAGACGGGAAACCAGGCGGTTCCCTACCGCTGCGTCGCAAGCGATGGGGCGCTGGCCTGAGGGTTGGTTCAAATCCGTCACTCGACAACCGCCGCAAGCTCGGCATATTTGGCCGATCATGGAACGTGCGTTCAAAGAAGTGGCCCGCAATGTCCTCGTCTCTTACGAGGAGGTTGGCGGACTTAATAACACGGACGGACACAATCTTCCGTCGAAACGCGCGCTCGTGCAGATCTGCGATCAGATTTTGCAATTTTTGTTTCCCGGTTTCCACGATGAGAAGCCGGTTCACAAGAACGAACTCGGGGGCATCACCGACGAGCGCATGCGTTTGCTGGCGGCGTTGCTTGGCGACCAAATCGCAAAGAGCCTGAGGGTCAACGATCCGGCGTGCCCGAAAACGCGGGCGAGAGAGATCCTGTTGCGCCTCCTCCAGGCGATCCCCTCGGTGCGCGAACTGCTGCGGACCGACATCGCGGCGGCCTACGAGGGCGATCCCGCCGCCCGGAGCAACGAGGAAATCATTCTCTCGTATCCGTGCATCGAGGCAATTGCCATCCAGCGCGTGGCCCACCGGCTCTACCTCGAGCGGGTTCCGCTCCTGCCGCGCATGATGACCGAGTGGGCGCATGCCCGCACCGGGATCGACATCCACCCCGGCGCGGAAATCGGGGCGTATTTTTTTATCGACCACGGCACGGGCGTTGTTGTCGGTGAAACATGCCGCATCGGGGAGCGCGTGAAGCTCTATCACGGGGTCACGCTCGGTGCCCGAAGCTTCGCCAAGGACGACGTGGGCCGGATTGTCAAAGGCGGGAAACGCCATCCGGACGTCGGGGACAATGTCACGATCTACCCGAACGCGACGATTCTCGGCGGCGACACCGTCATCGGCGGGGGATCGACGATCGGGGCAAATGTTTTTCTCATGCACAGCGTGCCGCCGGGTTCGCTCGTCTTCTACGAAGAGCGGCAGCTCCGCATTCTGGACAAAAAAGACCGCCCCGAATCAGGCAAAACCGAATGGTCTATCTAGATTACAACGCGACCGCTCCGCTCGTGCCCGCCGCCCGGGCCGCGATGCTCCCGTTTCTCGACGGGACGTGTGGGAACCCCTCGTCCATCCATGCGGTCGGCCGCCGGGCCCGCGCGGCTGTCGATGACGCGCGCGACCGCATCGCCGGCCTCCTCGGCGTGCGTTCGCAGGAAATCCTTTTTACCGGCGGCGGAACCGAGTCGTGCAACCTCGGCGTCATCGGCCTTGCGCGCGCCCATGCCCCGCGCGGGCGGCACCTCATCACGTCCGTCATCGAGCACCATGCCGTCCTCCATGCGTTCGAGTCGCTCCGGCATTTTGAAGGATTTGAGGTGACCCTTCTTCCCGTGGATCGCTCGGGCATCGTGAACCCGGAGGCGCTCGCCCGCGCGATCCGCCCGGAGACCACGCTCGTTTCCGTGATGCATGCCAACAACGAAACGGGGATGATCCAGCCGGTGACGGAACTGGCCGCGATCTGCCGCGAACACGGGGTTCTTTTTCACACCGATGCCGTCCAGACATTTGGAAAACTTCCGATCCGCCCGCACGAGATGGGTGTTGCCGCCCTCTCGATCGCCTCCCACAAGGTTGGCGGACCCCAGGGCGTGGGCGCGCTCTACGTTGGCACGGGGGTCGCGATCTCCCGGACGAGCCACGGCGGAGCTCAGGAAAACACGCGGCGTCCGGGCACCGAAAATGTCGCCGGCATCGCCGGTTTTGCCGCCGCCGCAGAATTCGCTGTCGGCCATGCCGCAGAGGACGGCCGGCGTCTCGCGGCTCTGCGCGACGCCCTTTGGCACTCCATCGGCGGGTCGTGTCCGGAGGCGCAACGCAACGGCGACCCGGCCCGCTCGCTCGCGAACACTCTCAATGTGAGTTTCCCGGGAGCCGACGGCGAGGCGCTCCTGATCGGTCTCGATCTCGAAGGCGTCTGTGTTTCGAGCGGCTCGGCCTGCATGGTCGGCTCGGTTCAGCCGTCCCATGTCCTTCTCGCCATGGGCGTTCCTTCCCGGACGGCCCTTGCCACCGTCCGCTTTTCGCTGGGTTTGTCCACGACCGATGGCGACATCGCGCGGGCGGCACGCGCCATGCTCCGTGTTCTTGAACGGCAATTTTCTCCCGTGTCATGAAATACAAACAACTTCTTATGGATTTCGGACGTTCGGTGATGCGGCGCGTGCGCACGACACCCGACGAATTGGTAAAGCCGAGGCGCACGACCCGCCTGCGACCCGATCCGTTGCTGGAGGATTTTGCCAACCAGCTTTTACAGGCGGCGAAGTGCCGTGGCCTGCGGGTTTCTGTTTGCTGGAACCCGCTCCTCCGAACCACCGCCGGTCTCGCCTCCTGGCGCGAACGCCGCATTATTCTCAATCCGAAACTGCTCGAGGTCTCGGCCGCCGAGGTCCAGCGCACGCTGCGGCATGAGCTCGCCCACCTGCTGGCCCAGCACGAAGCGGGTCGCAAACGCATCGACGCCCACGGCCCCGAGTGGCGCGCGGCCTGCCGGGCTCTCGGCATCCCCAACGAAGCCCGCTGCCACGAGCTCCCCTTCAAACGCCGCCGCGTCGAACGCAAGCACTTCTACGCCTGTCCGGAATGCCGCGCTGTTCTCGCCCGCGTCCGCCCGCTCGCCCGACGTGTCGCCTGCGTCAAATGCTGCCGCAAACACAACGGCGGGAAATATCAGGAACGCTTCCGGTTCCACCCGGTCAAACATCCGGAATCCCTCGCGGCATAGCGTTCCCCGACCGATGAAAACCGTTATTTCCATTGTCTTCGTGCTGTTGGTACCGGTTTTTTCCGCCGAGGCAAAAACAAGGCATGCCCATCCAAAGCGTCAGGTAAAAAAGGAGGTCTGCACGGTGAAAAAGACCGTCTCCAAATCGGCTTTTTCCGCCGTGGTGATTGATGCCGGGCATGGCGGGCACGACCCTGGCGGCATCCCGCAAAATCTCATCCCGGAAAAGGGTGCCGCCCTCGATGTGGCGCTCCGCTTGAACCGATCCCTTCAACGATCAGGCTTCCATACCATTATGACCCGGAAGGATGACACGTTTGTTCCTCTTGGCACCCGTTCCGCAATCGCCAACGCCCATCCCGAGGCGGTTTTTGTAAGCATTCACTTCGATGCGTCCCCCCGGAGAGACGCTTGCGGCGTGAGCGCGCATTATGCCGCACCCGGAGAGGCTCCTCTTGCCGCGGCGATTGAGCGGCATCTCACGACCACAACGAACGGCACCAATCGCGGGATCAAACCCGCAAGGTTTTATGTCCTTCGCAAAACAGCGGGCCGCGCGGTGCTTGTCGAATGCGGGTTTTTAACCAACCCCCACGATGCAGCGCTCGCGCAACGCGCCTCCTACCGTCAAAAAGTTGCCGAGCAGATTTGTGCGGGGATTGTCGAATACCGCCGATCACTTTAACCCGAAAAACGTTTTTGAACCACGGAGTTCAGGCACGGAGAACACAGCGGGAAATCATAAAAACAAGCCGCACATATTTATCCCGCCCCATAGACAGGCATTCCTCATATCTCCGTGCTCTCCGTGTCCTCCGTGGTGAGTAATCGCCGGATCCGGGTTTAAGCCGAAGTTCCCAAAGCAAAAAGGCCGCGGCAGGTCATCGACCCGCTGCGGCCCGCATTCCCGCCACATGGCGGGTTGCTCTTTCTGCTCGTAATTCGGTTAGAATACCACCTTGGCACTGACGCCGAGAATCAGGTCGTTGTGGACAGTATTGTTGCCAGCCGGGTTGATGATGAGCTGCGCGTAAGGTTTCACGGAGGCCCATTTGTTCAGTTGCACATTGTAGAAGGTCTCGATCACCTCGGTGGAGGTGAACATCGGCTGGTAGGAGTAGTAGTTCTGGAAGGCACCCTGGGCACCGCTGGGCAACGGGGCGGCAGTCGTCCCGGTTCCGGGATTCACGGGCTGCTGAACGGTTGGCCCGTTGCGCACGTAGGCATTATACGCGCTGCCGTAGGCGTTCTGCAGTTGCCGGTTTTGGGACTCCGTCCAATTATTGTAATAGGTGCTGTAGAAGCCCGCGCTCAGAGCCACGCCGACGCTGTCGTTATCCCGATGCGGGATGAGCCCCTTGTAGACCAGCCCCGTTTGGAAGTAGAAGGGAAGCTGGTTGTTTTGCGGGGGCGTGAACGTGGCCTCGCTGAAGAAATACAGCCCTTTGTCGCTGAGCTTGGCCGGTTGGACGGCGGATTTCCCAGACACGGCGGATTTCCCATCCGATGCCGGGTCGGCGACCGGTTCCCTGACCCGATAGAGCATCTGATCGGCCTGGAGGTAGAGCCCCCAGACAACTTGGTTCTCATGATAGGCCGCCGGTTTGGTGGCCGCATAGGACGTGTAAGCGGGACTTCCATAATCTCCGGGATACGTGGAACTTGTTTTTGTTTTTCCGGATCCTTTGCTCACCGTGTAATACGTGGGAAAGGTCGATGTGGTGAAAGCCGTCGGCGTGTAGGACGTGTTTCTTTGTCCCCAAATATAGCCCCCAATCGCATATTTGCCCTCGAGCTTGTCTTGGCCGAATTTCGGGGTCCACCCGATTTCATTCACATTGTAGAGTCCGTTTTGGTTGAAATTCCCGCCGCTTCCCTGGTCGTAGGGACTCGCCGCGTAGTAGGCCGGCGCGGAAACCGTCTGCCCCCGCGAATTGACATAGCTTCCGTTGACGGGTGCCGTGGGTTTCACGCCAATCATTCCCTTGTTGGGAGTGAAACCCGACGAGCCGGCGAAGTTGAATCCGTGATTGTTCGTATAGCCGGGCACCCACCCGACGTTCTGCCAGGCTCCTTTGATGACATGGCCATTTCCGTCCACCACGGGCACGACATGGTTGGATTGCTTGAATTGTCCCAGGTAACTTTGGGGCACCGAGGTGTAGGGATAGACACTCGTGGCCGAGTATTGCGTGTCGGTTATCCCCCCGGTTCCCGAGATCGCCAAATAGAGTCCGCTCTGAACATAGAATTCCTTCGTCGGATTGATCTTCAGCGTGCCCCCCCAGGATGCGTAGGAGCTGTTCCAAGGCACGGGGCTCGTTTTGTAGAAGGCGACCGAACCCTTGGTCCGCACTCCCGTTGCCGCATTGCGCGACGAGGCGGGGTTCACAACGGCAACTCCGGGCCCCGGGGTGCCGCCGAGTCCCTTGCCGGAATTGATGGAGCTGTTTTCAAAAAATTTGGACAACGGCTGCTGGAGGAACTGCTCGTAAGGGTTTTCCCAGCCGGCATTGATCGTGATCCTTTTGTCCGGCGTCGCATACTCCATCTGCTGGGTCAGCATGCGGAACCCCATCCCGCTGGTTGAAGCAGAGGGGTTGAACATGCTGGGAGTTCCCGCCGCCAATATCGGGCTGTCTCCGCCCCGGTAGCGCCAGATGGATTCAACCGTCAGCCCGCTGATTCCGAAAAGCGGCTTGAAATCGTAAACGAATTTGAGCTTCTCTTCATTGATCCAGTTGCTCATGGACTGATTGGGAAGCCCTCCCGTAACCTGCCCGTAGAAGGCCTCCTTGGCCTCACCGGTAATCTTGAGCCCGTGGTCGTCGAGCGTGTCGCGGACGCCGAGCCAGTTTCCTGTCAGGGTTTTTCCGTTCCACCAATCAAGCAACGGGGACGAGGCGGGGGGTTCGGTTGCCGTTCCTGCAAACGCGGGGACGGACAGAAGAGTTGCGGCGAGCACGGTCTTTGCAAGGCCGGAGGCACGCCCGATCAGGGTGTGTGTTCGAGTTTTCATAGTCAAAGCGGTGGCATCCTTGGCTCCCTTCGGAAAACTTCCAACCGGTGAATTGTTACAATTCCGTAACATTCGCGCACCGGAAATTTTGGACATCACGGCGAACCTCGTGGACATTTCGAAGGATTCAGTTCCGGTCGCCGCTGACTTTCCCGGCACCGATGACAAATCTTGCAGCGGGTTCGCGCAAGCCGCGGGAAACGCCCGGCCAGCGGCTCTACTTCATCAAGAGGACGGCGCGCGCCCGCTTGACTTCGCGGGTGATCTTGCGATGGAGGCGCGCGGACATGCCGGTGACGCGACGGGGAAGGATTTTTCCGCTCTCGGTCACGAAGCGCTTGAGGAGGTCCGGGTTCTTGTAGTCGATCGCCTCGATATTGAGATCCACGCGACGGCGCGGCATCGAGCGGTTGGCTTTCCGGAAATTGGTGCGGCGTTGAGGAGTTTTCGGCTGCATGGCGGTTATTTGATTTCGCGGTGGAGCGTGTGACGCTTCAGATGCGGGTTGTATTTTTTCTTTTCGAGCCGGTTCGGGGTCTGCGGGCTCTTTTTATTTCGCGTGGTGATGTAGCGCGAGGCGGGTTTGCCCTCGGCTTTTGCCTCGGTGCATTCGAGGGTGATGTTTTCCTGTGGCATGATCTATTCTTTGCTGTCGTTGGATGAATCGTCGTCGTCGCTCTCGCCGCCTTCCTCGTCGTTGAGTCCGAAGAGCGAGGTGACGGGTTGGCGGACATTGCTGTAGCGGTTGCGTTTTTCGAGTTCCGCCTGGCATTCCACAGTGTATCGGGTGAAGGGAAGAACCTCAAGGCGCTGGTGCGGGATCGGTTTGCCCGACATTTCGCAGACGCCATAGGAACCGGCGAGAACCCTCTTGAGCGCCTCGTCGATTTCGTAGAGGGAATCCTGTTCCTGCGAGAGGAGGCTCAGCGCAAAGTCACGGTCGTAGGCATCGCTGCCCGCATCGGCCTGGTGCATCCCGAAAGCCGAAGCCTCGCTGCCTTCGGCGCGCGAACGGAGGCTGTCCTTGGCCACTCCGCTCATGGAATCCAAAAGGGTGTCTTTGAGATTGAGAAGGCGCTGGTGCTGTTTGGCGAGAAATCCGATCAAAACGACCGGGGGCACGGCGATCTTGACGGCCGCCTTTTTTTCTTTTGAAAGCGGCTGTTTGTTCGAAGCAACAGGCTGTTTGGCGGGCGCGGGCCTTTTGACCGGGACAACCTTTTTCGGTGTCGGCGCCTTTTTTCCGGCAGAAGGCTTCTTCGGAGCTTTCTTCGCGGGCACCGGCTTTTTGCTCGAAGCAGAAGGCTTTTTGGTGGCGACGATCTTTTTCGGTGCGGGCGCCTTTTCCCCGGCGGAAGGTCTCTTCGGAGCTTGCTTTGCGGGCGCGGGCTTTTTCTTCGGCACGGGTTTCGGTGTCGGCTTTTTGGGCTTGGGGGATTTTTGGGTTTTGGTCGCCATGAGGTCGCTTAAAATGAAAGAAAGGGGGCGATATGTATCGCGGAAGTCACGGGAGTGCAAGGTCAATCTCAGGAAAAAACAAGACCCGGCTTTTGAGGGCGGCCACGGGGTTATTTTCCGACCAGCACAAAGGAGGACCATTCCCGCGCGGTGTATTGTTTTTGGAGAGGGAGCGGACGCTCCTCGCCGGGCGCGACAACATCTCCGGGCGAGGCAATGCCGGTGTCCGCAAAGCGATGCCAGGCCATGCCCCGGGGAAGTACCGGCAAGCCGAACGGAAGCGGCTTATAAAACATGTTGAAGGCGGCGTAGAGGAAATGGGGAGGGCCTCCCGCAGCTTCTCCGTGGCGGCCGCAGAGCATGAAGGCGAGCGAACGGCTCGGGAGCGACCAGTCCGGGCACCAAGGCAGCGTGCCATGCCAACTGATGTCGGGGTAGCCGCTGCCCATCTGGTCGCGGCTGGTGAGAAATTCCGGCTGGCGGAGGGCGGGATTGGCCTTGCGGAAAGCGATGAGAGCTTTTGTGAAGCGCTGGAGGACGCGTCCGTCTTCGTCCGGCTCCCAGTTGAGCCAGTTCCAGTCCTCGTCGTGACAGTAGGCATTATTGTTTCCGCGCTGGGTGCGCCCGGACTCGTCGCCCATGTAGAGCATCGGCACGCCTTGGCTCAGGAGGAGGAGAGCCATCGCGTTCTTGCACTGGCGCAGGCGGAGATCGCGCACTTTCGGGTCGTCCGTCGGGCCTTCCACACCGCAATTCCAGCTATGATTGTCGTTGCCCCCGTCGTTGTTGTTTTCGCCGTTCTCGAGGTTGTGTTTTTCGTTGTAGGAAAAGAGATCGCGGAGGGTGAAGCCGTCGTGGCAGGTGATAAAGTTGACCGAGGCGGTCGGTTTGCGTCCGGCGGCGGCGTAGAGGTCGGGCGACCCCATGATGCGCTGGACCATTTCCCCGACCGTGCCCACCTCGCCCTTGAGGAACCGCCGCGCACAATCCCGGAATTTTCCATTCCATTCCATCCAGCGTCCGTAGGAGGGAAAGTTGCCCACTTGGTAGAGCCCGCCGGCATCCCAGGCCTCGGCGATCAAGTCGCAATCGGCCAGCACGGGATCGTAGGCCAGCGATTCCAGAAGCGGGGGGTTCGCCAAGGGAGCCCCGCTCGAGTCGCGGCCGAGCACCGAGGCGAGGTCGAAGCGGAATCCGTCGATATGGTATTCCGCCGCCCAATAACGCAGGCAGTTGATCACGAACCCCCGCACGGTCGGCTGGTTGCAGTTCACGGTATTGCCGCATCCGGTGTAGTTGGCAAAGTGTCCGTGATCATCGAGGATGTAGTAGGTCTTGTTGTCGATTCCCCGGAAAGAGATCACGGGACCGTCCGCCCCGCCTTCGGCAGTGTGGTTGAAGACCACGTCGAGTACGACCTCGATGCCGGATTTGTGAAGTGCCTTGACCATCTCCTTGAACTCGTGGACCTGTCGCCGTTCGACACCCGAGACCGCGTAGCTGCTTTTCGGGGCAAAGAACCCGACCGTGCTGTAGCCCCAATAGTTGCACAGCGGCCCTCCGGTGGCCGGGTTCGTCCGGGTGTTCTCGCATTCGTTGAACTCAAAAACAGGCATCAGTTCGATGCAGTTCACGCCCAGATCGTTGAGGTAGGCGACCTTCTCCCGGAGGCCGGCATAGGTTCCCGGTGACTGCGCGCCGGAGGTCGGGTGGCGGCTGAATCCGCGCAGGTGCAGCTCGTAGATAATCAGGCCGCTTTCGGGACGGCGCAGCGGGCGGCTGTGCTCCCAGTGGTATTCCTCGCGGGGGATCAGGCCCCGGTAGGCGGGGAACTGCCCCGGCACGACCGGTTCCATCCAGCGCTCGCAGCCGGCAATCTTTTTCGCAAGCGGGTCGAGCAGGATTTTTTTCGGGTCAAAAAAATGCCCCTCTTGCGGATTCCATGGCCCGTCAAACCGGAACCCGTATTCCATGAGGGCGTAGTCGAGATCAAAGACGGTCATCGCCCAGACATGGCCGATCCGGTATTCCGGGGGAAAAGGAATTTCGGCCATCGGCTTGCTCTCCCCTTTTTCAAACAGAACGAGCGTGCAGCCGGTCGCGTGGGCGCTCATGATCGAGAAATTCACGCCATGCGGGACGTGGCTTGCGCCGAAGGGCAGCGGGTGGCCGTAGCTGAGATGAAACGCGCCATGGGAATGCGTCGGATCGGGACGTGTGGGCATACCCGCTCAGGCTATTTGGTTGGGGAAAAACAGCAAGCCGCACATTCGCGCTTGTCGCGGCGCGTGCCTGGAGCAAGATTTGCATTCCCGATGTCCGGATGCTACGCCGTTTTTCACAAGCAACTTGGCGATCTCGTTCTGCTCGAGCCCTGCCTGTCGCGGCTGCGCGACCACCACGGCGCGCCGGTTCGACTCCTCACGCGCTCGGGCCATGCCCCGCTGGCCGGGCTGATCCCCGGCGTGCGTTTTATCCGCGGGATCCCGCTGGTTCCGGCGGGGCATCTTTATTGCTTCGATCCCCTGCGCAAATCGGCGGCGCGCTCGCTGTTCGCACCGGTTCGTTCGAGAAAGTTCCTGCCGGCCGAACAGAGGGAACTGGGCTGGTTCCACCCGATTCTCTTCCCGCGCGTGACAACCCCGGATCTCGGAGATTCCTATGTCGCCGAGTTTTTTTGGACCCACACGCCCGTGCCTGCCAAGTGCCCGTTCCGCCCCCCGAAGCTCGAACCGCCACCGGCCGCATGGGCCCCTCCAGGCCGCGTTCCCGGCACTTACCTCCTCGTCAATCCGACCGCCGGATGGCGTCATAAATCCTGGACAACAGACGGTTGGAGCCGGGTTCTGAAAGCTTTGGATCTTCCGGTTCTTCTCACCGGGGCCGGCTCCGACTGGCAGGTCACACAGTGTCGGGAAATCGCCGATAAAACAGGAGCCCGTGCCGAAAGCCTCGCCAGTTCGACAACCCTCAAGGAATACCTCTGGCTTTGTGCAAATGCCCGGGCGGTGCTGACCGTGGACGGGGCGGCTTCCCATCTCGCCGCGGCCTTCGGCGTTCCCTGCCTCACGCTGTTCGGCCCGTCGATTTTCAGCAACTGGCACCGCCCGGCACCGCAACATATTGCCCTCCAGGCACCGCCGGACAAGGACGGGATCCGCCGCATGCGCGGGCTGGACGCCGCCGCAGTCGTCGAAGCCGCGCTGAGCCTGGTTTCGTCAGGCTAAGATCGCTCTGTCCTGAACCGGGTGCGCAGACTCATAGCCCGGTTTGGCCCCGGTCGTTGGTTTTGGGGATTATCTGCCACACATATCCTCCCTCATCCGAACCGAGTGACCAGGTTCTCCCGGATCTTGCATCCAGCAAAACCGGCAATTTGTAGTTTTTGGAGAAATTCTTTCCCCCGGTGAATTGAAGGGTTTGCACCTGCCACCGGGGACTGGAGCAACACGATGTGAGGAGGCCAACGCTTGCGAAAGCCATCAGGGGAATCAGGAATAAATTTTTCATGGGCAACGGAAAGAAGTTTATCTTGCCATCGCGTCTGCTGCAACCGGCATTCTTGCGCTGAGGCAACACGATGCGCGGCAATGATCGTAACCTCGCCCGCAGAAAATTTTGAAACTGATCCGCAAAGAGGCGTGGCCGTTATGAAACACAGGGAGCCTGTCCGGGTTTTGGAGGAAACATCGAAGGCAAACTCACGAAATCCACCCGCTGCCAACAAAACATTAAATGTCTCACCTGAGACATTTAATGTTGAGATCCTGTTGCGAACGCCGGGCGGAATTTATCTGTGACACGGCTCACGGAGAGAGGACAGGCGAAGCTTCTTGCCGGAAAATGAACCGGACCGGACTGTGGGTTTTTGACACGAACGCACGGGTCAGCCGCCTGCTGGTGCGGGGATCCGTGTCGGCGCGGGCATTTCAGAAGGGGATGGAATCCGGATACTGCTGGTCTTGCTCCGGCGCATCCGGAACATCCTCATGAGTGATGCCGTGGATCTCGATTTTTCGTTGGGGCAACACGCATCACGAATCTCATCACGAATCGGGCTAAACCCCGCCGAACCGCCGCGACCGTTTTCGGTATTCGTCCAATGCCTCGAAAAAATCGGCCTTCCGGAAATCGGGCCAGAGTTTTTTTGTCACATGGATTTCGGTGTAGCTGAGCTGCCAGAGGAGGAAATTGGAAATCCGCATTTCGCCGGACGTGCGGATGAGGAGGTCGGGATCGGGAATCCCGCCGGTGTAAAGGCGTTCGGAAAACAACTCCGGTGAGATTTGATTTTCGCCGAGCGAGCCGGCGGCGACATCGCTCGCGATTGATCGCACGGCGTCGAGGATCTCGGTGCGCCCGCTGTAGCTGAGGGCAAGAATGATATTCAGTTTTGTGTTGTGGGCGGTGGCGGCAACGACCTCGGCAATCTTCTTCTGGCAGACCGGGGGCAGGTCGCCCAGGCGGCCGATCGCGCGCAGCCGCACGCCCTCGCGCAGCATTTCCTCTTTTTTCTCCTGAAGAAAACGTTCGAGGAGGATCATCAGACCGTTGACCTCAAGGGCCGGACGCTTCCAGTTTTCCGAGGAAAAGGCGTAGAGCGTGAGAAACTCGACCCCGGATTCCATGCAGGCTTCGACGCATTGGCGGATGGATTTCGACCCCTGCTCGTGGCCGGCCAACCGGGGCAGACCGCGTTGCTGCGCCCATCTTCCATTGCCGTCCATAATGACGGCGACATGCCGGGGCGTCTCGCTCACGGGAGTCGGATCGTCTGCGCGCGGGCCGGCCCAATGCTGACGAGGGACAGCCGGCCGCCGGTGAGCCCGGAGATCGTCTTCACATAAGCGCGGGCGCGGGGAGGAAGATCGGAAAACTTGCGGGCCTTGTCGGTCGGCCTGTTCCATCCGGGATAGTCGGTATAGACGGGTTGGCAGCGCGCGAGGGCAACGGGATCGGCCGGCGGGAATTCGATCTTCTTTCCGTCCAGAATGTAGGCGGTGCAGACGCGGATCGTCCGCACGGCATCGAGTCCGTCGAGGTTTGTGATGGCCACATCGTCAATACCGTTGACCATTCCGGCATAGCGGGTGGCCACGGCATCAAACCATCCGCAACGGCGGGCGCGTCCGGTCGTGGCTCCATACTCGCGTCCCATCGCGTGCAACGCGTCGGAGAGTCCGGCATCCTCGGTGGGGAACGGCCCCTCGCCGACGCGGGTCGTGTAGGCTTTCATGACGCCGATCACGCGATCCACCCGGTGCGGTGGCACGCCACTGCCGGTGCAGGCTCCTCCGGCGGTCGTGTTCGAACTGGTCACAAACGGATACGTGCCGTGATCAATGTCGAGGAACGTCCCCTGCGCTCCCTCGAAGAGAAGGTTTTTTCCGCGCTGGAGGGCGCCGTGCAGATAGACGACCGTGTTCGTCACAAACGGACGCAGGATTTCCGCTGCGGCGAGGCAGTCCCTGAGAATTTTTTTCCCGTTGAGCGGCGGCGCGCCGAGGGCTTTGAGGACGGCGTTGTTTTCCTTGATGCGCCGCGCGAGTTTGGCGGTAAAAACCTGCGCGTCCATGAGATCACAAACGCGCAGGCCGGTGCGGGCGACCTTGTCGCCGTAGGCCGGGCCGATCCCCCGCTTGGTCGTGCCGATTTTGTTGCGGCCCTTGAGAATTTCCCGCTGCTCGTCGAGGGCGCGGTGATATGGCAGAACCAGATGGGCCGCATCGCTGATGAGGAGATTTTTGTCCACCCTGACCCCCCGGGCGCGCAGGCCGTCGATTTCTGCCACGAGGGCGACCGGATCGATCACGACGCCATTGCCGATCACGCAAATTTTCGTCCGGCGCAGGATGCCGGAGGGAATCAGATGCAGTACATATTTCTCCCCGGCGATCACAATGGTGTGTCCGGCATTGTTCCCTCCCTGGCTGCGCACGACGACATCGGCCTCCTCGGTGAGAAAATCAATGATCTTACCTTTTCCTTCGTCGCCCCACTGGGCACCGGTCAATATCGTATTGGGCATATGGGAGTTTGAGCAGAGGCCGGATTGTCCTTGCAGTCCCGGCCCCTGACAAGCGAAAAGCTGGCAAGGTTGTTGTTGCGTGCGGACGGAAAATCGCCAACATCGTCCGCCCATGTCCAAATTGCTTCCAGTGCGTCCGCGGCAGGCTGCCAAAGCCACGCTTTCGTTTGCGATCATCGCAAGCCAATACAACGCGAAATACGTTCAACCCCTCGTGGATCATGCCACAAAGGAAATCTACAACCTTGAGCCGGGGGCTTTGATCACGCTGCTTCAGGTGCCGGGCGCATTCGAGATTCCCCTCCTCGTCAAGGCGGCGGCGGAGTCGAAACGCTACCAGTCGATTCTGGCTCTCGGTGTGATTTTGGAAGGAGAGACCGCCCACGCCGACCTCATCGCCCGGGGGGTGACCCAGGCCCTGCTCGACATTTCCCTGGCCAACCGGCTGCCCGTGATCCACTGCGTGCTCCTGCTCCAAAATGAGGAACAGGCCAAGGCCCGCTGCCTCGCAAGCAAAGGCAATCGCGGAACCGAAGCCGCGCAGTCGGCCGTCGCCACCGCGCGCACCGTTCGGGAATTTTTCTGAAAACTTATGGGAGTCCGACGTGATGCCCGCGAAGCTGCGGCCCAATATCTCTACCAGCGCGAAATCCAAGGGGACGACACCGACTCCGGGCTGGAGGAATTTTACCGGCTGCGCGGGCTGAGCCCGAGTGCGCGGCGGTTTTGCGAGACCCTCCTGCGCGGCTGGAGCGCCCACCGCGCGGAAGTGGACGAGGTGATCCGGCGGAACGCCCACAACTATGAGTTCAGCCGCCTCTCGGCGGTGGATCGTAATATCCTGCGCGTCGCCTGCTACGAATTGCTGAAATGCCCGGACGTCCCGCCGGCGGTCGCCATCAACGAGGCCATCGAGATCGCCAAGAAGTTCAGCACCGACGAATCCGGGAAGTTCGTCAACGGCGTTCTCGACAACATCCGCAAGGCCGCCCGGACGACCTGATTCCAAACCGAACGCGATGCCACTCGGATTTCTTAAAAAATTCGTCTCGAAATTTTCCTCCCGTCCGGTCGATTGGGACGAGCTCGAAGAAGTGTTGATTCGCGCGGATCTGGGCGTCCCGATGGCGATGCGGATTCTCGACGTCCTGCGTGCGCGGGGAAAAGAAGTCACCGGCCAGACCGCCGCCGAAGTCACGAGGGAGGAAATCCTTCAGGTCATTCCGATCCTGAATCCTGCGCTCCGCCCGCTTCCGGCCAAGCCGAAGGCCATCCTGGTCGTCGGCGTCAATGGCACGGGAAAAACAACCTCCTCGGCCAAGCTGGCGCATTGGTTCACAAAAAACCGCCACACCTGCCTGCTCGTTGCGGCGGACACCTTCCGTGCGGCGGCGATCGAGCAGCTCAACGTCTGGGGCCAGCAACTCGGCGTCGAGGTCATCCAGAGCCAGTATCAGGGCGACTCGGCGGCCCTCTGCTACGATGCCTGGACAAGTGCCCAGCGGCGGAATGTCGAGTTTCTCATCTGCGATACCGCCGGACGTCTCCACACCAAGAGCAACCTCATGAAGGAGCTCTCGAAAGTGAACCGCACGCTCGCCAAGCACGACCCCGACGCCCCTCATGAAAAATGGCTCGTCGTCGATGCCACGACCGGCTCGAACGCCCTCGTCCAGGCCCGCGAGTTCCACCGGGCGATCGGCCTCACCGGCCTCATCCTCACCAAACTCGACGGCAGCGGCAAAGGCGGCGCGGCCGTCGCCATCCAGCACGAGCTCGGCATTCCCACCCGCTTTATCGGCACCGGAGAAAAGCCCGGGGACTTCGCCCCCTTCGACCGCGAAAAATTCGTCGGGCAGATCCTGTGATCCTCTCTCTTGGAATCCTCTCGCTCAAAGGGGGCGGAAGCGGTTACGATTTCTTGGCATGAGAAGCGATGGGGAGAACGAGAAGCGGTGGCTCTCCCGATTCCCCCGTCCTCTCATTCTTCCAATGAACACCGGAATTGCATGCGAGAGCCTGTGCTGCACACGCCCAACGGATCAGCCGAATGGATCCGGAGCCGTGCGGAATTTTTCCGCGACATTTGCATGCGGCGAGTTTGTCGGGTTCTGCGGTCCGGACGGCTGCGGGAAGGGGCTTCTTCTCAATCTCATCGGCCTGATCGAAAAGACCGACACGGGACGGCTTGAACTCTTCGGGCAGGATGTGAGCGGATTTTCCGCGGAAGAGGCGGCGACGTTCCGGAACCAAGCGTGCGGATTTCTGTTCGGGCATCCGTATTTGTTGCCGTCGTTCACGGTCGCCGAGAATCTTGCCATGCCGCTGTTTAAGATTTGCAGGGAAGAGACCGGCACGGCGCGGGATCGAACGCTCGAAGTTCTTGAGTTTGTCGGCGCTGGCGGCTTGGAGAACCGGTCGGCGGGAACGCTGGATTCCGACATGCGGTGGCGCGTCGCCTTTGCCCGGGCGCTGATCCATGCGCCGAACGTGCTGATTGCGATCTCGCCTCCCGCCTCCGCCTTGCTGCCGCTGGCGCGGCTTGCGGCCGACCAATTCGGGCTGACCGTTCTTTGGTCCGGAGAGCGAGCCGCGCTGGAACCGTTTGCCGACCGGATCATTGAACTGCGCGAGGGGCGCGCGCTGCCATGATTGCGCTCGCGCCCGCTTCCGCCGCCCGCGCGTCACATCTCGCGTTTGCGCTGCTTTGGCTGCCGAAGCCCCGCCGGGAGGACGCGCTGGTCTTTTACAGGTTCTGCCGCGCGGTGGACGATCTGGCCGACGAGCCCGGCCCGGGCCCTGAAGAAAAGCAGCGTCTGCTCGACGAGTGGCTGGAGGCGATTCCCGCCAACCTTCCGGCGGAACTCGAAGCGGTCGTCATCCGGCACGGGGTGGATCGTTCGCTTTTGGAAGAAATCGTGAGGGGGTGTGCGATGGACATCCGGCCGGCGCGCTATCCCACCCTCGCCGCTCTCGAACACTATTGCTGGCGGGTCGCCTGCGCCGTCGGGCTTGTTTCGATCCGGATTTTCGGATGCCGGGATCCGCGCACCTGCGATTATGCCGTGAATCTCGGACACGCCCTGCAACTGACCAACATCCTGCGCGATGTCGCCGAAGATGCGCGCGCCGGGCGGATTTATCTTCCCGAGGAAGATCTTGAACGCTTCGGCGTTGCCGCGGACGCTCTCCTTGCCGGCCGGCCGGGTTCGGGATTCCTTCCCCTCATGCGCTTTGAGGCCGCCCGCGCCCGCGCCCGATTTGCCGCGGCGATCCCTCCCGCACCGGATGCCCGCGCACTTCTCCCCCCGGAGATTATGCGGGCTCTCTACGAAAAAATCCTCGCCCGCCTCGAAACAACCGGCTTCCCCGTGTTTCAAAACAGAGTGCGCCTCGGAAAGCTCGGGAAACTTTCCGTGGCCGCGTCCGTCGTCCTCCGCCGATTGTGAGGTCGGAACTTAATACCGGTAATGCTCGGGTTTGTAGGGGCCTTCGACCGGAACGCCGAGATACTCGGCCTGATCTTTGGTGAGCGTGGTGAGCTTGACCCCGATTTTTTCGAGGTGCAGGCGGGCAACTTCCTCGTCGAGCTTTTTCGAGAGGCGATAGACGGTGTTTTTGTATTTGTCCTTGTTCTGCCAGAGGTCGATCTGCGCCAGCGTCTGGTTGGTGAACGAGTTGGACATGACGAAGCTCGGGTGGCCGGTGGCGCAGCCGAGGTTGACAAGGCGTCCGTCGGCGAGCATGTAGAGGCTCTTTTTTCCGCCGGGCAGGAAGTAGCGGTCGTATTGCGGCTTGATCGTCTCGATGCGGATGCCCTTGTGCTTCTTGAGGCGATCCACCTGGATCTCGTTGTCGAAGTGGCCGATGTTGCAAACAATCGCCTGATCCTTCATGGCGAGCATGTGTTCAAGTGTGATGATATCCTTGTTGCCGGTCGTGGTGACGTAGATGTCGCCGACGCCGAGCGTGCTCTCGATCGTGTTGACCTCGAAGCCTTCCATCGCGGCTTGGAGCGCGTTGATCGGGTCGATTTCCGTCACGATGACGCGGGCACCGTAGGCGCGGAGCGAGTGCGAACTTCCCTTGCCGACATCGCCGTAGCCGCAGACGACAGCAACTTTCCCGGCGATCATCACATCGGTCGCGCGCTTGAGCCCGTCGGCCAACGACTCGCGGCAGCCGTAGAGGTTGTCAAATTTCGACTTGGTGACCGAGTCGTTGACATTGATGGCCGGCACGAGGAGCGATTTTTGTTCGGCGAGCTGGTAGAGGCGGTGAACGCCGGTGGTTGTCTCCTCGGAGACGCCCTTCCAGGCTTTGGCGACTTTCGTCCAGAAGCCCGGGCGTTCTTTGGCCACGCGGAGGAGCAGGGCTTTGATGACCGAGACTTCGTGGTTGTCGGATGGCTGGAAGGCCCACTTGCTGCCCTTTTCGAGTTCGTAGCCTTTGTGGATGAGAAGCGTGACATCGCCGCCGTCATCAACGACGAGCTGAGGCCCAAGGTTGCCGGGGAAGGTCACGGCCTTGAGCGTGAGCTCCCAATATTCTTCAAGCGACTCGCCTTTCCATGCGAAGACCGGCGTGCCCGTCGCCGCGATGGCGCTGGCCGCATGATCCTGCGTCGAAAAGATGTTGCAGCTCGCCCAGCGAACCGTGGCACCGAGCGCCACCAGCGTCTCGATGAGCACGGCGGTCTGGATCGTCATGTGCAGCGAACCGGTGATACGCACGCCTTTGAGCGGCTGGGTCTTGGCAAATTTTTTGCGGATCGAAACGAGACCGGGCATCTCGTGCTCGGCCACGCTGATTTCTTTGCGGCCCCAGCCGGCAAGCCCGATATCGCGGACGATATAGTCTTTTCCGGCGGGGGTTGAAGCCGAGTATTCAGCGAGGTTGGCGGTTGCGACCTCGGCGAGGACGGCGGCGGGCGAGTTGGAACGTGGTTTTTTTGACATAGTGAGAGAGTTAAGCCTTAAGACTCTTCTTCAGCGCCGAGACTTTGTCGGTCCGCTCCCAGGTGATGTAGGGATCGGTTTTCCCGAAGTGTCCGTAGTTTGTCGTGCGGGAATAGATCGGGCGCAGGAGGTTGAGCTGCTTGATGATGTCGGCCGGTTTGAAGCTGAAGACCGATTTCACCGCGGCCTCGATTTTCTCCTCTTCCACCTTGTGGGTGCCAAAGGTGTCGATGTGGATGCTGACCGGGTTCGGATGCCCGATGGCATAGGCAAACTGGACTTCGCAACGGTCGGCGAAGCCTGCGGCGACGACGTTCTTTGCGACCCAGCGGCCCATGTAGGCGGCACTGCGATCGACTTTCGACGGATCCTTGCCGGAAAACGCGCCCCCGCCGTGACGGCCCATGCCGCCGTAGGTATCGACGATGATCTTGCGTCCGGTGAGCCCGGAGTCGCCCTGGGGTCCGCCGATGACGAAACGTCCGGTCGGATTGATCAGGAACTCGGTCGTCGCATCGAGAAATTCTTTCGGGATAACCTTGCGGATCACGTTTGTGATGAGGAACCGGCGGATCTCTTCATTTTTCACGTCCTCGGTGTGCTGGGTGGAAATGACGACGTTCGTCACGCGCAACGGGCGTCCGTCCTGATAGAGAACGGAAACCTGGCTCTTGGCATCGGGGCGGAGCCACTTGGCCTTGCCGGCTTTGCGCAGGCTGGTGAGCTCGCGGCCGAGGAGGTGGGCAAACATGATCGGCGCGGGCATCAGCTCGGGCGTTTCGTTGCAGGCGTAGCCAAACATGAGCCCTTGGTCGCCGGCTCCCTGTTCGGCGGTCGCTTTGCCTTCGGCGCCTTTGGCGTCCACGCCCTGCGCGATATCGGCGCTCTGGCTGGTGAGGAGGTTGCTGATGAAAACGCGGTCGGCGTGAAAAACATCGTCGTCGTTCACGTAGCCGATTTCGCGGATGGCCTTGCGAACGATTTGGCCGACGTTCAGGATCGAATCCAGCGCGGCCCCTTTGAGTTTTGGAATGGTGATTTCGCCACCCACAACGACGGTGTTGCCTTTGACAAAAGTTTCGCAGGCCACGCGGCTCGTGCGGTCAACCGTGAGGCAGGCATCGAGGATCGCATCGGAGATCGTATCGCAAACTTTGTCAGGATGGCCTTCGCCAACGGATTCGGAGGAAAAAATATAACGACGGGACATAGGATTTGGTTGGTTGGTTGTTGTCTCTTATTACGTCTTTACGTATTGAGATATGCGAATATATTCATAAATTTCATGGTGTCAATTGTCAATTCGCTGCGAATTTTATCCGATCCCACGCGGATGCGCCTGATGCTTCTGCTGGTCGAGGAAGAGCTCACCGTGGCCGAGTTGCAGGAAATCGTCGGTCTGGGACAGTCGCGCATTTCTTCCGGTCTCGGACAGCTCAAACGGGGCGGACTCGCCGCAGATCGCCGGGTCGGGAAAAACATTTTTTACCGTGCGAAAGAGACGGCCGCTTTGGCCGGGGTTCTGGCGGTTGCGCGCGGAGAGTTGGCCGAATCCCCGCAGGATCGCGCCGCGCTGGGATTGACGCTGCGCAAGCGCAAGGATCGGGCCGCCGAATATTTCAACAAGCTGGCCGGCCGGTTCGGGCGCGTCTATGTGCCGGGCCGTTCGTGGGAGGCGCTCTCCCATGCCCTGCTCCGACTGCTGCCGCCGATGGTGATTGCCGATCTCGGGGCCGGCGAAGGAACACTGTCGCAACTTCTCGCCCGGACGGCGAAACACGTGATCGCCGTGGACAACTCGGAAAAGATGGTCGAGTTCGGCGCGGCACTCGCACGTGAACACGGGTTCAAAAATCTGGATTACCGTTTGGGCGATATTGAAGACCCTCCGATCAAAAGCTCCAGCGTGGATCTCGCGCTTTTCAGTCAGGCCCTCCACCATGTCGCGAGCCCGCAGCGGGCGATCTCCGCCGCCCACCGGATCCTAACCCCCGGCGGCCGCCTTGTGATCCTCGACCTCGCCGCGCACACCTACGAGCAGGCCCGCGAACTCTACGCTCACGTCTGGCTCGGGTTCTCCGAACTTCAAATGCACCAGATGCTCGAAAAAGCCGGCTTCGCAAAAATCGAAACCTCGCTCAGCACACGCGAATCCGAGGCGCCACATTTTCAGACGCTCTTGGTGACGGCCGCGAAATGAAACGCGGGGGAGCCCGGAAAAATCGGATTCAACCCGGATCCGGCGATTGTTCCCCCGGAGTGAAGAGGGAAAAAGGGCGGGTTGCATCGGGACAGAAAGAGGCGGCTTGATTTTTTGTTCCTCCTCCGTGTTCTCCGGGAACTCCGTGTTTCAAAAACGTTTTTCGGATCAAAAGCAGCCAACGTCCGCTTGCCAATGCCTGCCGGACGTGCATCATCCCCGGTCACGATGCAACGGCTTAAACTCGGAATTCTGGGATCGGGAAAGGGATCGAACTTCCGGGCGATCCTCTCGGAAATCCAAAAAGGACGGCTTGCCGCGGATCCGGTTACGGTCGTCTCGGATGTCGCGTCGGCTGGAATTCTTGATCTCGCCCGGGAGGCGGGAATTCCCGCGCACGTGATCCGCGAGCCCCGCTTCCGAACCAAGCTTTCCCCGGACGTGGAAGCCGATGTCGTCCGGATCCTTCAGGCGGCCGGCGTCGGGTTGGTCGTGCTGGCCGGCTACATGCGAATGGTCAAATCTCCGCTTCTCGAGGCTTTCCCCCGGCGGGTGATCAATATCCATCCGTCGCTCCTGCCGAAATTTCCGGGCCTCGAAGCGTGGTGCCAGGCGCTCGAAGCGGGGGAAAAATCCAGCGGCTGCACCGTGCATTTTGTGGATGGCGGCATGGATACCGGCGAGATCATCGCGCGGGCGGAAGTTCCCGTGCTGCCGGGCGATTCGGCGGCGGCACTGCACGCGCGCATCCAGGTCGCCGAGCACGCCCTGTATCCCGAAGTGATCCGCCGGTTTGCCGCCCGCGAGCTTCCATGAGCCGGTTCCGCCTTTACGATCTCAATCCCGAGCAACAGCGCGCGGCAACCCATGAGAATGGCCCGCTCCTGATCCTCGCGGGGGCCGGCACCGGCAAAACACGCACGATTGTCGCGCGGATCACCTGGCTCGTGCACCAGGGTGTCAGTCCCTCGGCGATCCTCGCCGTCACGTTCACCAACAAGGCGGCGCGCGAAATGAAGGAACGCATCGCGGGAATGATCAGCGCCGACAAGGCGTCCGAGATCACGGCCAGCACGTTCCACGCGCTCTGCCTCCGCATCCTCCGCGCCGATGCCGACAAGATCGGCTACAAAAACAACTTCAGCATTTTTGACGAGGGCGACCAGACCGGCCTCATCAAAAAAGTGATCAACCGCGTGACCTCGCAGGACGAAAAGCTCGATCCGGGGCTCGCGAAGACCATGATCAGCAAGGCGAAAAATAACGGCTGGGCCGCCCCGAAAGACGAGGAGACCGTGATCGGCGCGGTCTATGCCCGCTACGAGCGCGAACTGCGCGCACTCAACGCGATGGACTTCGACGACCTCCTCGTGCAGGCGGTCAAACTCCTCACCGAGCACGGGGACGTGCGGGAAAAATGGCGGTCAAGATTTCGGCACATGCTCGTCGATGAGTTCCAAGACACCAACAACCTCCAGCTCCGCCTCGTGAGCCTTCTCGCGGCGGGATCTCCGCCCAATGTCTGCGTCGTGGGCGACGACGACCAGAGCATCTACGGCTGGCGCGGCGCGGAAGTCTCGAACATCCTCGAATTTGAAAAACACTTCCACAACCCGGAAGTCATCCGTCTCGAACAGAACTACCGCAGCACGAATGCCATCCTCGGCGCGGCCAACCGCCTCATCAAAAACAACCCTCGCCGTCGTGGAAAAAACCTGTGGAGTTCGCAGGAAGGCGGCGATCCGGTTCACATCGTCTCCGTGCCCGATGACAAGAAGGAGGCCGAGTTTGTCGTCAACGAAATCGGCGCGCTCCGCTCGACCCACAATATCCCGTGGGAACACTTTGCCGTCGCCTACCGGATGAACGCCCAGTCGCGCCTCCTCGAGGAAAACCTCCGCCGGATGCGCATCCCCTACCGGCTCGTGGGCGGCAAGAGCTTCTTCGACCGGCGCGAAATCAAGGATGTCCTCGCCACGATGACCTGTCTGGTCAACCCGTCCGACGATGTCGCTCTCCTGCGCATCATCAACACGCCGCCGCGCGGCATCGGGGCGACCACCGTGGAACTCGCCCTCGAACGCAGCGCCAAAGCCCACCGCAGCCTCTTCGACGAACTGACCGCGCCGGAATTTTCCGAACAGGTCTCCCGCAAAACCTCCGCAGCAATCGCCGCGTTTGCCTCCGATCTCGCCGCCGCCCGCATCCGCAGCCTCACGCCAGGGGCCGACGTCGCCCAGATCGTCTCCCAGTTTTTGACCGACTCCGGGTATTTCGACGACCTCCAGCGTTCCTGCAAAACTCCGGAGGAAGCGCTCAACCGGGAGTCCGGCGCCAAAGAAATTATCCGCTCGCTTGCCGAGCACCAGAAACGCGCGAAGGGTGGCCTGCAGGATTTTCTCGACAGCATGTCGCTCGACCGCGAACGCGATGAAGACAAGAAGGAAGAGACAAAAGGCGTGACGCTCATCACCCTCCATGCCGCCAAGGGACTGGAGTTTCCGCACGTCTTCCTCATTGGTGCGGAAGACGGACTCCTCCCCCACGAACGCTCGAAATCCGAAGGCACGATCGACGAGGAACGCCGCCTCTTCTACGTCGGGATCACCCGCGCGATGAAATCCCTCACCATCACCCACTGCGGCCAACGTATGAAATTTGGCAGCGCCCTGTTCTGCCGTCCGAGCCCGTTCCTGAAAGAAATCGAGGGCGAGGGCGTGCTGGACGAAAACTACACGGCGATCATGAACCGCCCGGTTGCGGAGGAGGATCTCACCGCCCGGTTCGCCTCCCTGCGCGCCATGCTCGCACGGGACTGATACCAAACGACGGTCAGACGAAACTTTTCGGAAGAAGCGATTTTTATCCCTGTCGGTGAGAGAAAAATGTTGCGCCAATGCGCCAATGCGGCGCTATTTTTTATTTAAAAAGCGTCATTATGTCTCTTTTGGCTGCAATCCAGTTTGCAAATATAATTTCTATCATGCTTATAGAAAGCAAAATAACAAATTATTTTTCCATTTGGAACAGGTTCTGCTCAAACAATGCCGAAGTTTTATATACTATGGCAAAAATTTTAGGCATTGATTTGGGGACGACAAACTCCTGCATGGCGGTGATGGATGGCGGGGAGCCTGTTGTTTTGGAGAATTCCGAGGGAGCGCGCACGACGCCATCTGTCGTCGCCTTCGCAAAATCCGGCGAACGGCTGGTCGGCCAGGCCGCCAAGCGCCAAGCGATTACAAACCCCGCAAACACCGTCTTTTCGGTCAAGCGATTCATGGGGCGCAAATTTGATGAAATCCGCGCCGAGGAACATCGCGTTCCCTACAAACTCGTCAAAGCGGCCAATGGCGACGCGCACATCCAGGTGGAAATCGACGGCAAACCGAAGACGTTCTCCCCGCCGGAGATTTCGGCGATGATCCTGGCGAAGCTCAAAGCGGACGCCGAGGCGAAACTCGGCGAGAAAATCACCGAGGCGGTCATCACCGTTCCGGCGTATTTCAACGACTCGCAACGCAACGCCACAAAGGATGCCGGCAAGATTGCCGGGCTCGACGTCAAACGCATCATCAACGAACCCACCGCGGCCTCGCTGGCCTACGGACTCGACAAGAAGGCCGATGAAAAGATCGCGGTCTATGATTTGGGCGGCGGCACGTTCGATATTTCCGCCCTCGAGATTGGCGATGGCGTCTTCCAGGTTTCGGCCACAAATGGCGACACCCATCTCGGCGGTGACGACTGGGACAACCGGCTCATGGATTGGATCATCGGCGACTTCAAGTCCGAGTCCGGGATCGATTTGTCGAAGCAGCCCGACGCCGTCCAGCGCATCAAGGAAGAGGCGGAAAAAGCGAAGATCGCCCTCTCCTCGACCCAGGAATACGACATCAATCTTCCGTTCGTCACGGCCGATGCCACCGGTCCGAAACATATTCAGAAAAAACTGACCCGCTCGAAACTCGAACAGCTCACCGACGACCTCTTCCAGCGGACAGTCAAGCCCGTGAAGGATTGCCTCGGCGACGCGAAGTGGTCGAAAAGCGACGTGGACGAACTCGTGCTTGTCGGGGGAATGACCCGCATGCCGAAGGTTGTGGACACCGCCCGCGAGATGATCGGCAAGGAGCCCCACAAGGGCGTGAACCCCGATGAAGTCGTCGCCGTAGGCGCGGCCATCCAGGGTGGCGTCCTCAAGGGCGACGTGAAGGATGTTCTCCTCCTCGATGTCACCCCGCTCACGCTGGCCATCGAGACGGCCGGCGGCATCGCAACCCCGATGATCCCTCGCAACACAACGATCCCGACGAAGAAATCCAACACGTTTTCGACCTACAGCGACAACCAGCCGGGTGTCGAAATCAAGGTTCTCCAAGGCGAACGCCCGCTCAGCCGGGACAACAAAAATCTGGGCACGTTCCACCTCGACGGACTCCCGCCCGCCCCCCGGGGGGTTCCACAGATCGAAGTGACGTTCGACATCGATGCCAACGGCATCCTCAATGTCTCTGCCAAAGATCTCGGCTCCGGCAAGGAGCAGAAAATCTCGATCACCGGATCAAGCGGACTCAGCAAGGACGAAGTCGAACGCATGCAGAAAGAGGCCGAAGCCCACGCCGATGAGGACAAAAAAGCGAAGGAAGGCATCGAGATCCGCAATAATGCCGACACACTCGCCTACCAGTGCGAGAAGCAACTCAAGGAACTCGGTGAAAAACTCGACGCTTCCAAAAAGAAATCCGTCGAAGAGGCCATCGAAAAGGTTCGCGAAGCTCTCAAAGGCAACGATATCGACGCCATCAAGAGCGGCTACGACGAACTCCAGGCGAAATTTCAGGAAGTCAGCGCCGAACTTTACAAGCAGGCCGCCGCGCAAGCGGGCCCCGCTCCCGAAGCCGGCGCACAGCCCGCGGGCGCGGCCTCCGCACCCAAGAAGGACGCCGACGTCGTCGACGCCGAATTCGAGATGGTGGACGAGGACAAGAAGAAACCCTGAACAACTTTAACAAACCGCCCCGGCCCCTTTCTGGTGTCGGAGCCTGTTAAAAACCAAACAAACCAAAAAAGGAGTAACAGCCAACATGGCCAACGTAAATATCAAACCTCTCGGAGACCGCGTGCTCGTGCAGCCGCTCGAAGAGAAGGAAGTCAAAAAAGGCGGAATCATCATCCCCGATACCGCCAAGGAAAAACCCCAGGAAGGCAAGATTGTCGCCCTCGGCACCGGAAAACGTGACGAAGATGGCAAACTGATCGAGTTCACCGTCAAGAAAGGGGACAAAGTCCTCATTTCCAAATACGGCGGAACCGAAGTCAAAGTGGACGGCGAAAGCTACCTCATCATGCGCGAGGACGACATCCTCGGCATCATCGGCTAAGCCGCGTTCAGCAACTTAAAACTTAATACCTAATACTTAAAACCTAATACAATGGCAGCTAAACAACTCCAATTCGACGAAGCCGCACGGCAGTCGCTTCTCCGCGGCGTCGAGAAACTCGCGCGGGCGGTCAAGGCAACCCTCGGGCCATCGGGACGCAACGTCATCCTCGACAAAAAATTCGGCAGCCCGACGATCACCAAGGACGGCGTCACCGTCGCCAAGGAAATCGAACTCGAAGACGCCTACGAAAACATGGGCGCCCAGCTCGTCCGCGAAGTCGCCAGCAAGACCAGCGACATCGCCGGTGACGGCACCACGACGGCCACCGTTCTCGCCGAAGCCATCTACAAGGAAGGCCTCAAGAACGTGACCGCCGGCGCCAACCCGACCTCGCTCCAGCGCGGCATCACCAAGGCCGTGGCCGCGATCGTCGAAGAACTCGCCGCCATCTCCAAGAAAGTCAGCGACCGCACGGAAATCGCGCAGGTTGCCACCGTCTCCGCCAACTGGGACACCGCGATCGGCAACATCATCGCCGAAGCGATGGACAAGGTCGGCAAGGACGGCACCATCACCGTTGAGGAAGCCAAGACCATCGAGACCAGCCTCGACGTCGTCGAAGGCATGCAGTTCGACAAGGGCTACCTCTCGCCCTACTTCGTGACCAACGCGGAGTCGATGGAAGTGATGCTCGAAAACGCCTACGTCCTCATCTTCGAGAAGAAGGTCAGCAACCTCAAGGACCTGCTGCCGCTGCTCGAGAAGGTGGCCAAGAGCGGACGCCCGCTGCTGATCATCGCCGAAGACGTGGAAGGCGAAGCCCTCGCCACGCTCGTCGTGAACAAGCTCCGCGGCACCCTGCAAATCTGCGCCGTCAAGGCTCCCGGCTTTGGCGACCGCCGCAAGGCCATGATGGAAGACATCGCCGTCCTCACCGGCGGCCAGTGCATCAGCGAAGACCTCGGCATCAAGCTCGAGAGCGTCACCGTTGAGCAGCTCGGCAAAGCCAAGCGCATCACCGTGGACAAGGAAAACACCACCATCGTGGAAGGCGAAGGCAAGCAGGCCGACATCCAGGGCCGCGTGAACCAGATCCGCCGCCAGATCGAGGAAACCACCTCCGACTACGACCGCGAGAAGCTCCAGGAGCGCCTCGCCAAGCTCGCCGGCGGTGTGGCCGTCATCAACGTCGGTGCGGCGACCGAGTCCGAGATGAAGGAAAAGAAGGCCCGCGTCGAAGACGCCCTGCACGCGACCCGTGCGGCGGTCGAGGAAGGCATCGTCCCCGGCGGCGGCGTCGCCCTCATCCGCGCCATCGCGGTGCTCGACAAGCTGGACGTCACCGGCGAAGAGAAGATCGGCGTCGACATCGTCCGCAAGGCCTGCGAATTCCCCATGCGGAAGATCGCGGAGAACGCCGGCGTGGATGGCTCCATCGTCGTCCAGGCCGTGCGCAACGGCAAGGGCAACTATGGCTTCGACGCCCTCAAGGACACGTATTGCGACATGGTCAAGGCCGGCATCATCGATCCGACCAAGGTCACGCGCACCGCGCTCCAGAACGCGTCGTCGATCGCCTCGCTGCTGCTGACGACCGAGTGCATGATCGCCGAGATTCCTGAGAAGAAGGAAGCTCCCGCGATGCCTCAGGGCGGCGGCATGGGTGGCATGGATTACTAAATCCACGCCGTCTGAGTCGTAAAAAGGTCAACCCGCAGTCCTGGCAACAGGATTGCGGGTTTTCTTTTTCTGGGCTGATCGTCCTCGTTCTCGTCGTCGTCCTCGCGAATGCCCCGTCCGACCCGCCGCCACAGAAGACGCATCCACAGATTTCGCAGATTCCGCAGATTTTCCGGACGGATGAATGTGGAACTCAGGAAAGCAGGAACGGAATTTATTAGCCACAAAAGAACACAAGATCTCAAGGCTCTCCCCTTTGTGAGCTTTGTGCCCTTTTGTGGCTATTTCTCTGCTGCCACTTTCCATCCGTGAAATCTGTGTAATCTGTGGATGTCTTCTTCGCCGCCGCGGTGGCCAAACTGCACCACGCCGAGCTCGTCACCGGCGACCCCGACTTCAAAGCCGTGGAAGACGAAATCAGAATCGGCTGGCTGAAGTGATCCGCGACTGCGGGAGGAGAGCGCCGGCCACATCCCTTGCGTTGCCAGAACGATTTGCTATAAAGGCGACGTTGATCGTGCCGGGCGTTGCTGCACAACCGATATTCATGGAGGCAGCCGAATGGCGGTCGATCGAGAACCAAGATGAGCCCACAGGCAAGCCAGCGTCGTGAGCAGCCGTCCATGCCGGCGGCTGCGCTCGCCGCGCGGCCGCAGTTCCGGCTGTCACGAAAGGACCCCATGCAAACTCGCCGCCAGTTTCTCCAGCAAGCCGCCTGTGCCGCCGCCTTGGCGAGTATGCTGTTCCCGGCGCGCGCGGCCGAGGCCGGCATCAGCCTCGGTTTCAGCCTCTACGGCATGAAAACCCTGCCCCTCGACGCGGCGCTGCGGGCCTGCGCCGAGATCGGCTACCGCAACGTCGAGTTCACCCTCAACGCCGGCTTCCCGACAGAGCCGAAGCTGCTGGATGCCGCCGCGCGGAAAAAGATCCGCCACCAGCTCGGCGACCTCCGCCTGACGTGCTCCGCGTTGATGTGCAACATGAGCCTGACCACGGACGACCGCGCGCAGGCGCAAAATCTCGAAAACCTCAAGGCTGCCGCGCAACTGGCCCACGACCTTGCCCCGGACCATCCGCCGG
>Ga0118677_10003427_pt1 | contig 29995 bp, 22 predicted proteins | sample AliMusrvi5mmetaG_FD_86154 | JGI IMG/M metagenome (GOLD analysis project Ga0118677, IMG submission 86154) | reverse complement strand
CCCCAGTGGCGGCCCCGACACCCAAACCCGGCGCAGCGGCAGCTCCAACTTCCAAGCCCGGCGCGGCAAAGGATGCGGCCAAACCCGGCCCGGCGAAGGAGAAAGATGCGGCAGGCGGTGCGCCGAAGGACTTCGAAGCCATTGCCATGGCTGAAAGCACTGGGCACGACACCTGGGCCATTCCGGTCATCTCCGGCGGCAAGCTGTTCGTACGCAAGGGCGACCGGCTGTTCGTATACGCGATCAAGTAAGTTCCGCCGCGAGCGGCGAAGAGCGGGAATCATGCGCGCGGCTGGAACGACCTAAGAAGCGTGTAGCCGCAGATGAATCGGTCACGAAGGTCGAGAAGGGATCATTGGTCGAATTTCATGGTTCTCGACCCCGATACCGATAGCGACCCCGACCCCGATGATTGCGCATTGAACTTCTTCACCCGAGGAGCAAGGCCGCGGGGGTCGCTGCCCCTGTAACCCAGAGGACACGAAAAATTCCTGCCCGCGAAACACGCGAATCACGCGAAAGGGCAGCCGCCTATGAAGCGCTGCGGCATCTCTCCATTGCCAGAGAGAGCGGAACGACGCAATAGGAGTCTTGCGAATAGGAGGCAGGGACGCCTCTCCGAGGCGTCCCTGCCTCAACAAACGATTACCCGCTTGCGCAAGCCACTGCTATGCCACCGCAGGCGTTATTTTTTCCCCTCGGGAACGCCGATCACCTGGGTCAGCACATCCGCATACGACAGCAGCACGAGATACGTCCGCAGGTTATAGCCGCTGGTCTTCAGCGCCTCCTCGGAGTAGTCGTTGGCAAAGGCCTTTGGCCGCGAGGGGTGCTCGCCGTCGCCGCTGATGAGCGTGCGCACCTCGAATTTGTCGGTCATCCCCTCCTGAAATTGCGGCAGCCTACCGTTCCAGTCCTCCGGCCGCCGCTGGAGACACTCGCGGTAGAAATCGCAGACTGGCAGGTGGAAGGTCTCGGCAATATTGCGGGCGCGGGCGTTGTACTCTTCGCTTGTGCGCTTGTTCCGGGGCGGTATGGTGCCCATGATCACAATGGTCCCGTTGGAAAGGCACTTCTGCACGATCTCGGTCATGGCCTGCTCGAAATCAGCCAGCGATTGCTCGGGCGTGACCTTGCGGTCGATGTCGTTACTGCCAAACTGCAGCACCACGACCTCCGGGTTCAGATTAGTCAGCCACTGGCTGATATTGTCCCGGCCCCAGAGCGAGGTCATTCCCCCCTCGTTGCCGTATTTCTTCCCCTTCCATTTCCAGCACTCGGGCTTGAGGCACCCTCTGGCCACGTCATAGGCCTTCTGCATCCGATGGTTCATGTTATTCCCGCCCGCGGCAAGCGGCGACCAGAAGCCCTGGTCCGAGGTGATGGAATCGCCAAAGCAGGCGATGGTGCCGGGCGTGCCGTGAAATCTGGCATGCACCGCCTTCATGGCCGGCACGTACGCGGGCTGGTCTTCCGCCGCCGCCTGCAGCGTGCACAACGCCGCAACTGTCAGGCAAACCGTCAACCTGCGCATGTTCCGCTCCCTTTTTCCTGCTATTTCTTATTGCCCTTGGCAACGTCATTGCTGGCGGGGGTGGAAGGTTTGTCCCCCTTGTCGCAGACTGCCAATAAACGATTACCATAAACCATGTAGAGCGTGCCATTGGCAACGCACGGTGTGCTGCAACTGGTGGTAGTCGAGCTTTCAATGGTGCCGAGCACTTTCAGCGTCCTGCCTGCCGCCAGGATGCTCTTGCCGACAAACACCTTCCCGTCTGCGGCAAAAAGCGGCGGCGCCATCAGACCGCCACCTTTGTACGTATAGGTCCAGCACAGCTGCCCGGTATCCGCATCCAGGCAGTGAACCACGCTGGCTTCGTCCATGACGAACAACAGGCCATCGACAATCCCCACGGTGGTCAGTGTCGCGTTCAGCTTGTCATAGCTCCAGATCAGGCCGCTGCTGGTGACGTCGCCGGTCTTGCTCGCATCAATGCAGACCAGGCGGCCCCGGCTTCGTCTGCTGCCATGCGCCGGGTCCCCGCCAATCGCCACATAAACCCGGTTGCGATAAAAGACCGGCGTGGCGATGATGTCGCAGGGGTGGATCTTGCCGTCGCCATTGTTACCTGTGGAATAAAAAGGCGCATTGCGGTACTCCGGCGGCAGGCAATCAAACCACCAGATCTTCTTCAAAATGGGCACATCCGGCACCTTAGCGCTTGGAACAGAACCCATCGGCGTGGTTGTCGGCATTTTGATCGAATAGCGGAACTCCAGCGGCAGAGCAGGTTTGGCCTCGGCCGGGGGCAGGTGGTTCGCCTCGGCGTATTGCGCCGGCGTAAGGCCGGCAATGTCCTTGCCCTCGACGTCGATGAAATAGACGATTGGCCCGCGCAGCGATTCCGTGATCCATTTGTCCGGGGCAACCGGCGCGGCCGGGTCAACCGATTCAAAGCCGTAGCAGAGCCCGTTGCCTGTGGCGAAAAAAACCTGCGCCTTGCCGTTGACCATCCCCAGCGACGGCGACGACCACTGCCCGCGCCAAAGTTGTTCCCCGATCTGCTCATCGTCGCGCGCCACAAGCTGGCCGGTCTGCTTGTGGAATGCGATGAGGCTCGGGGTCAGCGGATACAGCGGACGGGTCTTATCCTTAAAGCGCCCGTTTCCGGTGCACACATAGACGAAATCGCCAAACACCAGGGGGCCGCAACTGGCCGTATGGTGCTGCTCTACACGCAGTTTCTCGGCCATGTCGTATTTCCACACGATGTGCCGGTCAGAATCGTCGGCGCCGGGGGCAGCCTGCGACGCCAGCCACGACTTCACATTGATGCACATGGCCTCGGCATAGGGTGACACGACATACAGACGGTCGCCTTCGACCGTGGGCGTCGAACACGCGCCATATTCGCCGCTATGTTCGCCGCGCGTGCGTGGCTTCCGAAAGATGAATTGCCCCAGTTCCCGACCTGTCGGTTCGTCAAAACAGAGCAGGACGCCGATGTCGTTCGACCCGCCTTTCGTGCCGATAAAGACCCTGCCCTGGCTGACAACCGGGCTGCCGCAGGTGACGGCGCCGAGTTTGGCAGCCCACTTAATGTTCTTCATCTCGGCCGGATTGGTGGTGGCGGCGCCCTGGGGCGCATACCACGCCGGCAGCCCCTTCTCCGTTTCGGAAGCCATGTTGCGGGACAGCTGCCCGCCCCACGACGGCCAATCCGATGCCGACAGGCTTGTACCCATGAGAACGACGAACGGCAACACGCGGCCATACACGGTTGGATCATGCAGGGCGAAACTCGCGCGAAGACATTTCATTCGGATTGCCCCGGTTCGCAATCAAAGATTATTTGACGTTTGCCTACCGGTTTGCGGATTTGGGTAGAAACGGTATTTTGGTGCTCGGGGCGGGACTCGAACCCGCACACCTTTCGGCACATGCCCCTCAAACATGCGTGTCTGCCATTCCACCACCCGAGCACGGGAAAGAGGGGAGAAAGATATACCACGGGCAGGAGTCCGCGCAAGCAAATCAGGGACGACGAGGGACACGAAGGGATACGAAGTCGAGGGGAAGATCACGAAGGCTGGTTTGGCGCGCAAGACGCGCAGGCCCACTCCTTCGTGATCTTCGGCGGCCTTCCGCGCCTTCGTGTCCGTCTATTGCAGCGGGCCGAAAGCGGCGGCCAGCGCGGGCGCGGCGACAGCCGGTGGCGCGGGGGGAGTGGTGCGCAGGAGCGGATCGAGGCTGTGTTCCGGACGGAAGCGCTGCCACTTGTGCGCGCTGCCGACCGGCACCTGCCGTGCGATCTCGCCGCAGTCCTCGGCGGAGAGCAGCGGCTCCACGCGCGTGGTGCGGAACTCGTGCGGCACGCCGCTGGCGGCGATCAGGCGCATGCTGCGCCGCAGCGCGATGGTGTCGCACGACTGGCCGACGAGGCGGTCGTATTTGTCCCACGGCGCCTTGATATCCATGGCAATGTAGTTTACCAGACCGTCGGCGATCAGCCCCAGCAGCACATCCGGCCGCGAGCCGTTGGTATCGAGCTTCACGTCCAGGCCGAGGAGGCGCAGGCGGTGCAGGAAGAGCGGCAGATCGCCCTGCAGCGTGGGTTCGCCGCCGGAGACCACCACGCCGCCCAGGCGGTTGCGGCGCTCGGCGATCTGCGCAAACAAAGCCTCCTCGTCCAGCGGCGCGAGGCCATGCCGATCGAGCAGGTGTCCGTTGTGGCAGAACGGACAGCGGAAGTTGCACCCCTGCGTGAAGACTACAGCCGCCACCCGGCACGGATAGTCGCAGAGGCTGACAGGTACGAAGCCTCCGATTCTCACCGCGCGGGGACTCCTTCGACGTGGAATTTGCTGCGGATCTCGAACTCGGCCTGCTTCCCCTCGTTCCACTGCTGCACGGGGCGCAGATAACCGACCACGCGGGAATAGACTTCCGTCTCGCTGCAGCAGTCCGGGCAACACCGTACCTCGCCGCGCAGGTAGCCGTGCGTCGGGCAGACGCTGAAGGTCGGCGTCACGGTGAAGTACGGCAGGTGATAGTTCTGGCAGATCGTGCGCACGAAGCTCTTCACGGCGAGCGGATCGCTGATCGCCTCGCCGATGAAAATGTGCTGCACGGTGCCGCCGGTGTAGCGCTTCTGGAGATCGTCCTGCAGGTCGAGCACGCGGAAGATGTCGTCGCTGTAGTTCACCGGCAACTGCGTGGAGTTCGAGTAGAACGGCTTGGCGTTGCGGCCGCCGGCGGTGGCGATGTCCGGGTAGAGCTTGCGGTCGAGCGACGCCAGGCGGAAACTCGTCCCCTCCGCCGGCGTAGCCTCGAGGTTGTAGAAGTTGCCGGTCTCCTCCTGGTAGTCAGCGAGGCGCCCGCGCATGAAGTCCAGTACGCGCCCGGCAAAGGCCTTCCCCTCGGGCGTGCCAACGTCCTTGCCGACCAGTTCCACGGCGGCCTCGTTGACCCCCAGCAGCCCGATGGTCGAGAAGTGATTATGCCAGTAGTTGTGGAAGCGCTCGGAAACGTTGCGCAGGTAGTATTTGGTGTAGGGGTAGAGGTTCTGCTCGGTGAACTGCTCGAGCACCTTGCGCTTGATCTCGAGGCTGTTGCGGGCGATGGCCATGAGCCGGTCGAGCCGCGCAAAGAAGTCCGCCTCGTCCCGGGCCAGGTGGCCGATGCGCGGCATGTTGATCGTCACCACGCCGATCGAACCGGTCTGCGGATTGGCGCCGAAGAGCCCGCCGCCGCGCTTCTCCAGCTCGCGCTTGTCCAGCCGCAGGCGGCAGCACATCGAGCGGGCGTCGTCGGCCTTCATGTCGGAGTTGATGAAGTTCGCGAAGTACGGGATGCCGTACTTGGCAGTAACCTCCCAGAGCCGATCGAGGCCGGGCGCATCCCAGTCGAAATCCGACGAGACGTTGTAGGTGGGGATCGGGAAGGTGAAGACGCGCCCCTTGGCATCTCCCTCGCTCATCACCTCGAGGAAGGCGGTGTTGAGGATGTTCATCTCGGCCTGGAACTCGCCGTACGTCTCGGGCCGCTCCTGACCGCCGACGATGACGTGCTCGCTGGCCAGCGTGGCCGGCGGCTTGAGATCCATGGTCAGGTTCGTGAACGGCGTCTGGAAGCCGACACGCGTGGGGACGTTCACGTTGAAAACAAACTCCTGCATCGCCTGACGCACATCCGCGGGCGCGAGGCCGTCGTAGCGGATGAACGGCGCCAGCAGCGTGTCGAAGTTCGAGAACGCCTGCGCGCCGGCCGCCTCGCCCTGCAGCGTATAGAAAAAGTTGACGATCTGCCCGAGCGCGGTGCGGAAGTGCCTGGCCGGCCGGCTTTCGGCCTTGCCGGCGCAGCCACGGAACCCCACGCGCAGCAGGTCCTGCAAATCCCACCCCACGCAGTAGACGCTCAGCAGCCCCAGATCGTGAATGTGGATGGCGCCGTTGTCGTGCGCCTCGCGGATCTCGGCTGGGTAAACCTTGTTCAGCCAGTAGATCTTGCTGACTTCGCTGGAGATGTAGTTGTTCAGGCCCTGCAGCGAATAGGCCATGTTGCTGTTTTCTTTGACCCGCCAGTCCAGCTTCTCGAGATAGCTGTCGATCAGGTCCATGTCCGCCTTCTGCACCATCTCGCGGATGCGGGCGTGCTGCTCGCGGTAGATGATGTAGCCCTTGGCCGTGCGGCGGTAGGGCGAGTTGAGCAGCACCTCCTCCACCACGTCCTGCACGTTCTCAACGGTGAGGGGGAGCGATTCCTTAAGCGCCTGCAGCAGGCTGAGCACACGGATCGTCAGGTGCCGCGCCTCCGCCAGGTCGAACTCGCCGGTCGCCTGCCCTGCCTTCTGAATCGCTTGCGTGATCTTCGCGGCATCGAACGGCTCGTCGCGTCCATCGCGTTTGCGGATTCCGGCAAGCCTCACGGGCGTGTCGGACACTTGTTTGTTCATTGCCAAGCTCCTTCAATCAGTGAAAAGGCGCGCAAAAAGAGGCGACGATCCCCAGAAAATTTCGGTTGGAGCCAACCCTGCCGATGATTTCTTTGCCAACCAGAATAAAAATCAAATCCCAGTGCAAGTTGAAGAGAAATATCTATATCTAGTGGCTAAAAATAAGGCAACCACAAAATGTTGTGTTTTTGTTCTGCCACCACAAGACTCTTGGCAGGAAGAAGTTATGCGATGAGTTCGGCGGCAGATGCAAGTGGGTCGCGCCACGCGGTTCAGTTGCGATAGAAAATCATGGTGCCGCTGGCGAGCTGGTTGGCGCTGATTTCGTTGCCGGCCTTGAGCATGCCGCCGGGGAGCAGGTAGAACGTGTCGGGCAGATGCCAGCGTGCGCCGCACACGTCGGAGGCGCGGCGTGTCGCACAGAGCGGCCCGCAGACCGCAAACCCCACGAGCATGCGCGTACCGGGCGGCAGTTTGTTGCGGACTTTCTGCGGCACCTGCGAGCCGCGCAGGAAGTGGCCATCACGGAAAATGTAGAGCGTGCTGGCGCGCCAGGCCTCTTCGCCCGCAATGTCCCCGGCGCTGGCGCCGTCCGCGCCGATGGTCTGCACGCGCTCCCTGGTCGTCGGCACGGCAGGGGCAGCGGCCGGCGGGGCGCCCCGGCCGTAGAGCACATTGGCGAGATAAGGATCGCCATTGATCAACCGTCCCGCGCGCACGTCCGGATCGTACCGCGGCTGCGCCAGCAGGTGGAGCTTCTGGCGCACACGCGGCAGCGCAAAGAGCATGCCGCAGCGCTTGCGCCCGCGGTGGTTGCGCGGGATCCACTTGTTCGGCGCCCCGTAGGCCACCATCGAGTGCGTCAGCACGCGCTCGTCCGACACGTGGTAGAGGAACTTCAGCTCCGCCACCAGCGCGCCCAGTGCCTGATATTGGGCAGGCGTGATGTCGCGGTCGTGATACCCGACCACCTCGATGCCGACAGAGCATTCGTCAAGGTTGACGCGGCCGTCCCACATGCTGCGGCCGCAGTGGTATGCGGTGCGGCGGTGGTCGACGATGCGGAAGACACGGCCGTCGGTGTCCACGCAGAAGTTGGCCTCACCCAGGTCGCGCAGCGTCATCAGCGCGCTGCTGCCGGGCGCCTCGGTGGTGTGTAGGATGATGTAGCGCGTGCTCACGCGCACCTCGCGCTCGGGGTTGCGCGGACTGTAATAGGCGTTGGAGAACTGGAAACCGCAGGAAAACGCAAGGCCGGCAAGGAGAATGGCCGTGCGCAATGCTGAGGCAAGGTCGAACATGCGCGCAGTGTAACACGCCGTCGGCGCCGGCGACAATTGGGCAAGCGGACGCCAGACGCCAGGCGACAAACCGCAGCGCAGAATGCGAGACGCGCGGAGCTCAGGCCTTCTTCGCCCAATCCGGTTTTCCGACGATCAGGTTATCCGCTGTCATATCCTGCGGCACCGTCAGGCCGAGGAGGCCTAGCACCGTCGGCGCAATGTCCGCCAGCTTGCCATGCGGTAGCAGCTTCACGCCGGGGCCGTCCTTGGCGACGTAGAGACACTCCACCTCGCAAAGCGTGTGGCTGGTCTTCACCATGCCAGTGACGTAGTCGATCATCTGCTCGGAGTTGCCGTGGTCAGCCGTGATCAGGACATGCGCGTCGAGCGCCAGCAGCCGCTCCACCAGGCGGCCGACACAGGCGTCGACGACCTCGATGGCCTGGCGCGCAGCGTCGAACACGCCCGTGTGCCCGACCATGTCGCCGTTGGCGTAGTTCACCACGACAAACGCGTAGGGGTTGTCCTCGAGGCGCTTGAGCAGCTCGTCGGTAACGTTATACGCCTCCATCTCCGGATGGTCGGCAAAGGTTGCGGGATCGAAGCGGCTCGGCACATCCACCTGGTCCTCGCCCGCGTAGGGCTGGGTAGATTTGCCGTTAAAGAAGCTCGTGACATGCCGGAACTTCTGCGTCTCCGCGATGCGCAGCTGCCGCAGGCCGGCCTTGCTGATCACCTCGCCCAACAGGTGGTTCATGCCGCCGCCTTCGCCCATGGCGCCGAGCAGATAATCGGTGAACTCGTTCCAGTAGCGGGTGAAGCCGAGGAAGACGACCTTTGGCCGCGCCCGGCGCGCGCCGGGATAGTCGTCCGACACGAATGCCTGCGCCAGCTGGATCGCGCGGTCCTGGCGGTAGTTGGTGTGCATTACGCAGTCGTTGTCGCGGATGCCGGCGAAACCGTTGATGGCGTAGCATGGAATGTACTCGTCGTACATGGCCTGCCCGTCCGGCGTGCGGTCGCTCGCATACGAGGCCTTCACCGCCTCCACGGCTGAGGCGGCCTTGCGCCCTTCGCCCAGCACAAGACAATGATAGGCCATGTCCGTCAGGTTCCAGTTCCGGGAGCGGTCCATGCCGAAGTAGCGCCCCATGATCGTGCCGATGACGCAGTGGCCGACAGCCTTCATCTCCACCTCGAGCCGGCCGAGGTACTCGAGCGTGCTGCGCGGCGCCGTGTCGCGACCGTCAAGGAACGGGTGGATCACGATCTCGCCCGCGGGGAATTCCTCGCGCGCCCGGCGCATGATCTTGAAGAGGTGCTCCTGGTGGGCGTGCACGCCCTCGTCCTGCAGCAGTCCCAGCAGATGCAGGCGGCCGCGGCTCTTCTTCCAAGCCGCCACCAGCGCCTTCCATTTGGCCGCCTTGAACAGCTCGCCCGTGCGCAGGCCGTCGTCGATGCGCTTGAGCTCCTGCGTCACGATGCGGCCGGCACCCATGTTCAGATGGCCGACCTCGCTCGAGCCCTGGTAGCCGTCCGGCAGGCCCACGGCCTCTCCGCAGCAGGCCAGATGCGTCCACGGATAGCGCGCCTTGTAGCGGTCAATGTTTGGTGTGCGCGCCGCAAAAACGGCATTGCCATCTGGCCGCTCGTTCAGCCCCCAGCCGTCACGGATGATCACCGCCACCGGTCGGATATTCTTCATCAATCGGCTTCCTTTTCCTCGTACATCTACAGAGATAAATAGTGTATTGCCTGTTGTCCGATTGCGAAAGCACGAAAAGCCAGGCATGCACAGGCGGAATGGACACAGAGACCACAGAGCGTGACAGAGCGCACAGAGAAAATTCTTTTCGCGCCTATGCCACTCTGTGTGCTCCGCCTCCCTCTGTGCCCTCTGTGTCCTTGGCGTGTCGCGAATCCATCGTTCCTGCTCGCCTTTGCTGCATGCATGCGGCAAAATACGTAACCGTTTCAGGCAAACCCGACATGAGGCTTCCCATGACCCCGACCGCTGTCACCCGCGAAGACGTGCTTCAGTTCCACCTCGGCGGAAAAGTAGGCCTGGCGCTCCCCCGCCCGGTCAAGACCCCGCGCGACCTCTGCCTGGCCTACACCCCCGGCGTAGCCATGGCCGTGAAGGAACTGGCCGCCCATCCGGAGCGCTCGTTTGAGATCACCGCCCGCTCGAACCTCGTGGCCGTGGTCTCCGACGGCACCGCCATCCTTGGCTTGGGCGATCTCGGTGCGCTGGCGAGCGTCCCGGTGATGGAAGGCAAGGCCGTGCTCTTCAAGTCGTTCGGCGACGTCGACGGCTGGCCCGTGCCGCTGGCCCGATGCCGCAAGGGTGGCCAGGACATTGGCCCCACGGATCCGCAGCGCGTGATCGACTGCGTTGCCGCGCTGGCGCCCATGTACGGCGGCATCAATCTCGAGGACATCGCCGCGCCTGCCTGCTTCGAGATCGAGGACCGCCTCGACGCCATGCTCGACATCCCCGTGTTCCACGACGACCAGTGGGGCACGGCCGTGATCACGCTCGCAGGGCTGATGAACTACGCCCGCCTGGCGGACCGCCGGCTCGTTGACCTGCGCGTGGTGATCAACGGTGCCGGCGCCGCCGGCATCCGCATCGCCGACATGTGCAAGGCCGCGGGTGTGCGCGACCTCGTGATCTGCGACACCAAGGGGACTGTGCGCAGCGACCGCACGGACCTCAACGACCATAAGCGCCGCCACGCTGCCGCCACACGCGCCCGCACCCTTGCCGAGGCGCTTGCCGGCGCGCATGTCTTCATCGGCGTTTCAGCTGCCAACTGCCTCTCCAGCGATGACGTCAAGTCCATGGGCAGCTTCCCCGCGATCTTCGCCATGGCCAACCCCGACCCCGAGATCCGCCCCGAGGCCGTCGCTGTCGCGCTGGCCGGCAAGCCCTACGTCATGGCCACGGGCCGCTCCGACTTCGCCAACCAGATCAACAACGTCCTCGGCTTCCCCTTCCTCTTCCGCGGCGCGCTCGACGTCCGCGCCCGCACCATCAACACCGCCATGAAGGTCGCGGCTGCCGAGGCGCTCGCGAACCTCGCGCGCCAGCCGGTTCCAGCAGACGTGCAGGCGCTCTACCCCCACGAGCAACTCGCCTTCGGGACGGGGTACATCATCCCCAAGCCGTTCGACCGCCGGCTCTTCGTGGAGATCTCCTTTGCCGTGGCCCAGGCTGCGGTGAAGTCCGGCGCCGCGCCAGCTGCTGACCTCGCTGCGGTGCGCGCCCGCCTCGAGCGCCGCAATACCGAGCGGCGGTAAGCCTGGAAAGAGCAGTTAAGCCTGCAGTTTGTGAATCTGGAACTCAGGAAGAATAACCATCTGATTCCTGAGTTCTTGATTCGCAATTGGCGCGCCGGGCATAATCCTAACCGGATCAGAACTTGACGATCCGGACGCGCCCTTATAGATTCAGACCGTATCGCGACTCGCTGCACGGACCCGTTCTGTCGCGATCTGTTTCTCTACACAAAAGGAGCTTTCCATGGCCTTCCCCAAGAAGAGCGTCAAACCTCGCGCCAAGCGCGTCACCTTTCAGGTCTGCGCCAACCCCGGCAGCAAGGTGTGCATTGCCGGAAGCTTCAACGACTGGAATCCGGAGGCCCACCCGCTGATTGATCCAACAGGCACGGGCGAGTTCGCCGCGACCCTGTCGCTACAGCCCGGCACGTACGAATACAAGTTCGTGATCGACGGCACGTGGTGCGTCGACCCCGCCTGCATGGAGTGGACCCAGAACAACCTCGGTACGCTCAACAGCATCCGCAAGGTCTAGATGGCGCACGCCCCCCCACGAATCGGCATCACGCTGGGCGATCCTGCAGGCGTCGGCCCGGAACTGGTCCTGCGCCTGCTCTCCGCTGCCGAAGCCCGCAGCCACGCGCGGCTGGTGATCTACGGCAATGCGGCGCTCCTGCGACGCGTGGCAGAGGCCATCCATGCGCCGTGGCCAACTGATCTGCAGGTTGCGCCGTTGCAGGCCCTCGGTCTCATCCCCTCCGGCACCACCGCGCCTGTGCTGCTTGATTTTCCTTTTCCAGAAGCTGCAGTGATCGCCCCCGGTCGCGTGCAGGCGGCCTGCGGACGCATGGCTGCCACATGGATCGAGGCTGCCGCCCGTGACGCCCTCGCTGGACGGATCGACGGCATCGTCACCGCCCCGATCCACAAGCACGCGCTCCGCCTCGCAGGAGTCTCGCACCCCGGTCACACCGAACTGCTCGCCACGCTCACCGGCGTGCCGCGTGCCACCATGCTCTTCTGGAGCCCGCGGCTGATCGTCAGCCTCGCCACCATCCACCTGCCGCTGGTTGCCGTACCCGCGGCGCTGACCGTAGAACGCCTGCTCGACACCATCCGGCTCACGGCCGCGGCCTGCTCGCGGTTCGAGCGCGCACGGCTTCCCATCGGAGTGCTCGCGCTGAACCCGCACGCCGGTGAGAACGGATTGTTTGGCGACGAGGAGACTCGCATCATCCGTCCTGCCATCGAGGCAGCCGTGGCCGAGGGGATCCCGGCCGTCGGGCCGCTCGTGCCGGACACGGCCTTTCGCAAGGAAGCACTCGCCGCGCACGCGGCCTATGTCGCCATGTACCACGACCAGGGCTTGATCCCGTTCAAGATGCTGGCATTCGCGGAGGGCGTGAACGTCACGCTCGGCCTGCCCATCGTGCGCACCTCGCCCGATCATGGCACAGCCTTTGACATCGCGTGGCAGGGAACAGCCGATCCCTCCAGCCTCTTTGCCGCGCTTCACTGCGCCGTCCGGCTGGCTGGCGGGTGATCTAACCGGCTGCGTTCAGCCGAACTGGAGGGCGGCACACCTTTGCCGCCCATTCCCGAATGCGGTTGCGCGGCCGCGACAGCGCGCGGCCCTCCAGAATGTCCGCAACCACACGGGGGAGTTCGTTTTGTAAAAACGCCTTTTCAGCCGCCGCAGGAGGGTGGCGATCCATCTGTAAACAACCGCACGCTACGGTGACGAGGCGGATTCGAGCTCCTGCAATTTTGGTCCCATTACTGAGCCGATCTGCAGTCCGGTCGTGTACACGACGAAGCCGAATATTGCCAACAGCAGTGCCAGCGCCAGAAATGCGTGGAGATGATGCACTTCGTGCATGGCACCTCCCCGGTGCGCAGGCTATCGGACAATCGCAGGTGCATCCGACGCCAGCAGCGCCCGCCACTCCGCGATCTGCCGGCGTCGTGCGGCGGCCCAGGCCTCGACATCCGTCCGCACATCCGCCGGCAGCGGCACGAAAGGCGTTCCGCATGCCCCGCAGCAGGCGCCCCCGCCTGCCGGCGTGCCACACTTGACGCAGACGCTCGCCAATACCTCGCCGCAACAGGCGCAGTGCCGCCCGCCTGCCATTGGCTGCGGCCGCGGCCAGAAGAGCAGTTCATTGCCCACCACAAACGGAACATTCGCCGGACATTCCGGATCCGTGCAGAACGCATGGCCCGCGAGGGGCGTTGAAATCATTGGTGCTGATGTCGCGCCCTCCAGCGCCACCCCCAGCTCGGAGGCAATCTTCTCCAGCGTCTCACGCGCCAAGGCCGACATGCGGCCGGATTCCATCATGCTGATGGCTGATTGCTGACACCCCACCCGCTGCGCCAGCTCCGCTTGCGTCAGCCCCTTTTCCCGCCGGGCCAGACGCAATTGCCGGCAACTCTCTGTAGTAAATCCACTCATGGGAACCGTGTCAGTATGGCTTGTTTCCAGATTTGATTACAAGATGAAATATTACAAGGTTATTGATATTATAACTACTTCTTCATAAGTGACTTATGTAATTATCAACAGACTTATAATCAGGTGTTGATAAATGCATGGCGTGGCTGGATGCCAAGCCATGCATTTATGTCGCCAGCATCAGCGCTGCCAGCAGGAGGAAGAAGCATCCGGCCAGGATTTTACTGAGCAAGGCGTTGCGCTTGCTGAAGGTCAGCAGCGCTTCGGTCCGGATGCCGATGTAGCCCAGGATCAGGACCACAACCTGCGGGATATCGGAGGCGATGTTATAGGCCAGCAGGTAGCGCATGGCCTGCCCGCTGTGCTCCTGCGTCCGCGCGATCATGGCCAGCGTCGGCACGTACACCTGCCCCGTGCAGATTCCCTCCAGCAGCGTTACAGCCACACCTGCCACGAGCCCACCGACCACCAGGCTGCCGCCATGGATGCCGCGGCGCATCACGGCGTGCATGGCCTTCTTGATTGGCAACGGCAGTTGCATCGTGATCTCCCGGGCGTCGCCGCTGCGCCAATAGCGCCAGGCATCCCGGAACGAATACCACGCGAACGTGAGCGCCGCGCCCGCCACCGCGACATTCAGCAAGGTTCGCAGCGTCCGGAAACCGGCCAGCCGGTGCATCCCCTCAAGCAGCCCCAGGCCGACCAGAAAATATGTCAGGAACGAAGCCAGGAAGAACGAGATGCCAAGGCGCAGGTATTCGCTGCCGCGCACGCGGGAAACCGACAGCAGGCTCACGAGGAAGATCACTGTGGCAATAGCGCAGTGGTTGATACCGTCGAGAAACCCAGCTGCCACGACCAGCGGCAGCGTGAACTGCGCAAAGCGGTCGTGCACTGCCTGATTGTCGCCCGCCGCCGGCTGTACCGCGGCATTCATCCCTTCCGCCGCGAGCTGCTCCTGCACAACCTGCGCCAGTCCGCGCCGGATCTCCTCCACGCCACCCAGGTAGCGGCAGCCGTCCACCACCATTGAAACCGGATCATTGCGTTGGCCGATCGGGACCCCCAGTCGTTTCTGGTAGCTTGCCAGCGCGACGAAGTTGGTGGTTTCGTACACGTCGCGATCGATGACCGTCACGCGCCCCTTGAACTGCCGTTGCACACCCGGCAACACCTCCTGCCGCACCGTGGCGCACGCCTCGCAGTCCAACTGTCCGAACAGCTCCACCACGACCCGGCGACTGGCCACCGGCGGCGCCGCAACAGCCGGCGCAGGGGCGACGGCAGCCGCCACGTTCGTCCCCGCGACCGTCCCCTGAAACGAGAGCCGCAGGACGTCGGGCTCCTCGTTGCGTCCGCGGATGTGATAACAGACGTGCGCCGCTAGCTTCTGTTCGCCGTTGCGAAGGCGCAGGTCGAGCGTCACGGGGAGTCGCACGCTCGCGCCGGCGGCCAGCCGGTTGGTCGGCTGGCGGATCTCGATGCAGCCGCAGGGTGCAGCCACCTCGTCGATGACCAGTTCCTCCGCCCCCGCGTTGCGCAGCACAAAGGCATGGCTCACGATGCCCGTGGCGGCCTGCACCACGCCGAAGCGAAACTCCGGCGCCTCGCAAACCAGCGAAGCCGCGGCCGGCCCGGCTGCGAACAGCGCGGCCAGTCGCAAAAACAGAAAACGTTTGCGGGGTAATCCAATCACGCAAGCAGACTGGCAAAATCCCGACCCGCTGTCGATAGCGCGTGCAGCGGACTGCGCCGGCTGGCCATTCGATGCGTTTGCCAATCAGCTTCTTTTCTGCGCGTCTTCTGTTTTCCATTATGGTTTAATCCTTTCCCGAAGAAAGACATCCATGCGCACATTCGCCGCAAGCATCCTATTCCTGGCGACCATTTCCATTGCCGGCGCACAGCCGTTGCCCTCGCCGCACTTCTACACTACCCAGAACAGCGACGACTGGGTCAGCCACAGCATCCAGTTGCAAACCCGGTACACCCGTGTGCTGCTAGTGACAACCGGCAGCGCCTTGACTGCCATCGACGTTGTCCCGATGGACTTGAACAACCCCAAGGCCACCGGCACGCCCACGCGCTATCCGGTGGACAAGGTATTTTCCACACTGCAGGCCGCGGCCGACGCAGCGGAAGGCGGCGACCTGGTGGCCATTCTGCCCGGCACGTACAACGGCATGTTCGTGCGAGAGAAGGTCAGCTGCGGCGACGGGAAGTACATCCATTTCAAGGCCATGGGCGCCCCGGGCAGCGTCATCGTCACCAACTGCGCGGCAGATGCCGCCGGCGCACCCCTGTCGCACCATATGATTCATCTGTTCGCCGCCCACCACATCGTGCTGGACGGCCTGCACGTGGCCGGCCAGACCGGACCGGGGCTCCCCCAGGCCGGGCTGGCCAGTGGAATCCTAATCGGCGCGTCCTTCGTCTCCACCGGGAAAATGACCCACCACATTGTGCTGAACAACATCTACTCTCACAACCACCAGTACTGGGGCATGCACTCCACCGACAGCTACACCGTGCTGATGCAGGACAGCGTGTACGGCCGCTCCTGCCGTGAACATTCGGCCTACGTCTCGGACGGCTCGGACGACTACGTCATCCGGCGAAACGTGTTCTTCGGTTCCACCGGCTGCGGACTGCAGTGCAACATCGATGCCGACACCTGCCTGCGGAAGATGTCGCAGATGAAGGAGTTTGTTTCCGTCGGCCCATTGCAGCCTAACCGCCAGTGGGCCAAAGCCATCCTGAAGTTCGCCGCCGAGCAGTATGGTCCGCACAATTTCCCCGACGGCATCGGGGAAAATTTCATCATCGAGGAGAACGTCGTGTACGGCAACGGGCGCGGCAGCGGCGGCGGCGGATTCAACTTCGCCGGGCTGGTCGATTCGCTTATCCAAAACAACCTGCTGTATGACAACCACGCCCACGGCTTCGCCATGTGGAACAACTACTCCGTCTTCGAGCGCGAGCTCCAGAAGCCCGGCCCGGCCACGGCAGCCGACGTCACACCCGAGGCCCTGCCCCTGTTCGGCTGCCGCAACAATCTCATCCGCAACAACACCGTGCTGCTGGATGTGCCCGACCGCTACGCCCTGGGTGCCATCAACGGCAGCTACGGGTGCACGCTGCGCAACAACGTGATCATCAACCAGACCGGCCTGTCCATCGAATTCACGGCCGACTCCATCTGGCAGACCGACTCGGGCTACAACATTGCCCGCGGCGCAGCCCTAAACCGCTACTCGATGTATTCCACCGTGCCTTATTCGCCGAATCCACCGCCCATGCCCGAGGAGATCGCCGCCCTGGCCAAAAACCTCGACCGCAACAATCACTCAATCCTCGGCGTGGACCTGCCGGCCTTTGCCCAGGAGGTCGTGCGGTACAACCTCAATCCATGGCTCATGCTCGAAGGCCATTATTGGCGGCTGAATCCCGAACGGCCGGACTTCCGCCCTTGCGCGGGCTCCAAGCTGCTGGTCAGCAGCGGAGACCCGACGCAACTGCCGTTGACGGACTTGGAAGGCAGGAAACGAATTTCGGCCGACATCGGGTGTTACCGGTTCGCGGAAAAATAAGACGATCCCGACCGGAACAGCCGTGTAAACGCCCTTGGCTGCCCGCCAGCCGATTACGTCAGTTTGAACAGCGCGGCAGCATCCAGCAGCGCAATCTTATGCTGCCGCAGGACCTGAACGGCCTGCTCGGGCTTCTCAAACCGCACAATCATCACCGCGTTACCGCCGCGCTTGAGCGTGAAGGCGTACATGTACTCGATGTTGACCGTTGCCGGCTCGAGCACAGCCAGGACGCTTGCCAGTCCGCCGGAACGGTCGGGGATCTCAACCGCCAGCACGTCGCAGACGTTCATCACGAAGCCGTTCTGCTCGAGCACAGCGCGGGCCTTCTCCCAGTCGCGCACGATCAGCCGCAGGATGCCGAACTGCTCGGTGTCGGCCAGCGTGAGGGTGACGATGTCGATGCCCGCGGCGGCCAACACCTGACACGGCTGACCCAGACGACCGGGCTTGTTTTCCAGGAAGATCGAAAGTTGCTTGAGTGTCATGGCTTCGCTCCCTCCTTGCGTTGATCCAGCACCCGCTTGGCCTTCCCCTGGCTCCGGGCGATGGACTGGGGTTCCACAAGACGAACATTGACCCGCAGGCCGACCACGTGCTCGATGGCCTGCACCATCTTCCGCTGGAGCTGCTCGACGGCGCTGACCTTGTCGCGGAAGAGCGCCTCGGTCATCTCCACCTGCACTTCCATCTGGTCGAGTCCCGCCTGGCGGGCCAGCACGATCTGGTAGTGCGGCAATTCCTTCCCGACCTTGAGCAGCGCAGCCTCGATCTGCGATGGGAAGACGTTCACACCGCGGATGATCAACATGTCGTCGCTGCGGTGCGTGACGCGCCGGACGCGGCGGATCGTACGGCCGCAGGCGCAGGGCGCGGGATCGATGGCCGTGATGTCGTGCGTGCGGAAGCGGATCATCGGCGTGGCCTGCTTGCTGAGCGTGGTGAGGACCAGCTCGCCCTCCTCGCCGTCCGGCAACACACGGCCGGTGTCCGGGTCCACGATCTCCATGAGGAAGTGGTCCTCGAACACATGCAGCCCGGCCTGACAGCAGCACTCGGTGGCCACGCCGGGACCGATAATCTCCGTCAGGCCATAGATGTCGTAGGCCTTGATCTTCGCGTGCTCCTGGATGTAGGCGCGCATGGCTTCGGTCCACGGCTCCGCACCGAAGATGCCGGTCCGGAGCTTGAGGTCGCGGAAGCCGCCGACAGCCTCGATCGCCTCGATCAGGTGGAGAAAATAGCTCGGCGTGGAGCAGATGGCCGTGACGCCGAAGTCCTGCATGACAAGGAGCTGCCGCTCGGTATTGCCGCCCGAGATCGGGATCACGGTCGCGCCGAGAGCCTCCGCGCCGTAGTGCGCGCCGAGCCCGCCGGTGAAGAGTCCGTAGCCGAAGGCGTTCTGGACCACGTCGCGCTCGTTCAGCCCCGCGGCGGAGAGCGTGCGCGTCATGACGCTGGACCAGACGCGCAGGTCGTCGCGCGTGTACCCCACGACGATCGGCTTGCCCGTGGTGCCGCTGGAGGCGTGCAGCCGGACCACCTCGTGCATGGGCCGCGCGAAGAGGCCGTAGGGGTAGGTGTCGCGCAGGTCGGTCTTCTGCATGAACGGCAGCAGCGCCGCGTCGCCCAGCGTGCGGATGTGCTCCGGCTTCAGGCCGCGCTCCTGCATGCGTTGGCGGGTCAGGGGCACGCGCTCGTACGACACGCGGACCACCTCCTGCAGACGGTGCAGTTGGATGCGTCGCAGCTCATCGTGCGTCAGGAAGTCCGCGTAACTGTCCGGGTGGATCGGGTAGGCGCTCATAGCGTATCTCCTGGTTTCGGCAGATTCCGGCCGGTCTCGAACGCCTGCACGTTCAAGTCCCGCAGTTTCTCCGGAAAGGCGGCGCGGATCGCCCGGTGCCAGGCATCGACCGGGATGTCGAGGTGCCGGCTGAGGGCACCGAGCATGGCGATGTTCAGGCTTTTGCGATTGGGGAGCGCGGCTGCGTCGAACGCACGGGCGTCGATCAGCACGCCGCCGGGGCGCAGCGCCGGCCGGTGCATCTCGATCTCCTCCGACGCGAGGATCAGAAGAAAATCCGTCTCTCCGTCGGGGATCATCGGGCTGAGGATGTGGCGGCCGAAGCGGATGTCGCTGGCCACGGAGCCGCCGCGCTGCGCCATGCCGTGCACCTCAGCCTTCTTCACGTCGTAGCCGGCCTCAAACAGGACCTCTGCCAGGACCTGCGAACTCGTGAGGATTCCCATGCCGCCGAGCCCGGCGATGCGGATGTTGCGGGTCGGGTCTGTCTTCATTGTCTTCATCCACCTGCCCCGGTTCCGCACGCGACGCAGGAGGGCTGTTCCGCTGCGCGGATCTGCCGGGCAGCCAGCAGACAGGGCTGCCGCGCGACGATCGCCGTGAGTTCGTTCGTCTGCAAAGCCTTGACCAGCGCGGCGTCCAGCTCCACTGCCTGGCGAACCGGGTTGAGCGTCAGGACGTTCTTCACACCCATGGCCGCGATCACCTCCTCAATCCGGATGCGAGGCGACGGCGTGTGGTCGAGCCGCCGGCCGGTGGCGGGGTTCTCCTGCTGGCCGGTCATGGCCGTGGTCTGGTTATCGAGCACGATCAGCACGTGGCCGAAGGGCGGCGGGTTCCAGACCATCTCCGCCACGCCGGTGAGGCCGCTGTGGAGGAAGGTGCTGTCGCCGATGACGCTCACCACGCGGCGCGCCTCGGCCTCCGGCAGCACATGCCGCAGCCCGAGCCCCACGCCGATGCTCGCGCCCATGCAGATCTGCGAGTCCATGGCCGACAGCGGCGGCAGCGCCGCCAGCGTGTAGCACCCGATGTCGCCGGCCACGATGCAATCGTGCTTCTTGAGGATCTCGAAGACGTACGCATGAGGGCATCCCGGACAGAGGCACGGCGGCTTGCCGCGCGGCGCCACCGGCTCGGGCGAGGCGTCGTGGGTCAGGATACGCTTCACGCGCGCCACGTTCAGCTCGCCCATGCGGAACGCCTCCGGGTTCCACGGCACGTCGCCGCCGGCTGCGCGGATCTGCTCGACCAGGAACGGGTCGTTCTCCTCGATCACAAAGCGTTTGGCCTTGTCCTTCAGGAACCCGAGGATCGTCTGGAACGGCAGCGGGTAGGTCATGCCGAGCTTCAGGACCGTGGCCTCGGGCGCGGCCTCGCGGGCGTACTGGCTGGCCACGCCGCAGGTGACGATGCCGACGGCCGCGGCGCCGGGAAGGATCCGGTTCGGCCCTTCGGTTTCGTTCCACTTCTGGATCTCGGCCAGCTTGGAGCGCAGCGCGCGGTGCTTGATGCGGGCGTGGCCGGGAATCATCACGCGGCCGGGGATGTCGCGCACGAAGTGCGGCCGCGGCGGTGTTTCGGCGGCATCGCAGGGCTGGACCATGGCCGCGGTGTGCGAGACGCGCGTGGTCAGCCTCAGGATCACCGGCGTTTTCCAGCGGGCCGAGACCGTGAACGCCAGGCGGGTGTAGTCGTACGCCTCCTGCGAGTCGGCCGGCTCGATGATGGGCACGCCCGCGGCAATGCCATAGCGCCGGGTGTCCTGCTCGTCCTGGCTGGAGGCCAGCCCCGGATCGTCCGCCACCACGAAAACCAGCGCGCCCTGCACGCCGCTGTAGGCCGAAGTGAAGAGCACGTCCGCGGCGACGTTCAGCCCCACATGCTTCATGGTGACCATGGCGCGCACGCCGGCGAACGCCACGCCGAGCGCCACCTCGGCCGCCACCTTCTCGTTGGGCGCCCACTCGGCCTCGCCGCCGAGTTCATCGAAGCGCTCCAGGATCTCCGTCGAGGGCGTGCCGGGATAGCCGGTTCCGCGCGCGCAGCCGACATGCAGCGCACCCAGGGCCACCGCCTCGTTTCCGCTCAGCAATTGTCTGTGCGACATGTGTCCGCCGTTCTCTTCGCCGTGTCGCCGCCCCTCTTGCGCCGGGGCGCGCCAGCCGGCCTATCGCTTCCTGCGGAGAGGGATTTTAGCATGTGCCTCTTTTGACGGGAAGCCACGTTGTCACACGCGTCGTACGGGGTCAGTTGAGCCTACAGCTTGTGAATCTGGAACTCAGAAATCAGGAAGCATGACCATCTGATTCCTGATTTCCGGCTTTCCAGATAACCCAGAAAGAATCTATTCCGTTTTCACCTGTTTGGTGCTGGCAAACAACAACGTAGCACAACGCATATCCTAACTCATTTGACCCGGCCCACGAAACGCAACAGGCCGTCGAGGATTGTGAGCGGGTGCGGAGGGCAGCCGGGGATAAAAAGATCGACCGGCACGACTGTTGCTGCGCCGTTGCAGACCTCCGGATGCCTGGCGTAGGGGCCGCCGGAGATCGCGCAGGCGCCGCAGGCGATCACGATCTTGGGCGTGGGCACGGCGTCGTAGGTCTTCTCCAGCGCGAGGCGCATGTTGGCGCTGACCGGACCCGTGACCAGCAGGCCGTCTGCGTGCCGCGGCGATGCCACGAACTGAATGCCGAAACGCCCGAGGTCCCAGGCCACGGTGCCCAGCACGTTGGTGTCCGCCTCGCAGGCGTTGCATCCGCCGGCCGACACCTGCCGCAGCTTGAGCGAGCGTCCGAAATAGTTCCGCGCCTTCTCGACCAGCGCCGGCGGGAAGGTTTCCTCCGCATCGCACACCGTCAACGCGTCGCGCTGTGCCGCTGCCAGATGAAAATCGCTGCTGAACGTCACGGCCTTGCGCTTGCAGGCCCGTTCGCAGGCGCGGCAGAAAAGGCAGCGTCCCGTGTCGAGAGCCAGTCCGTCCTGGCAGGAAATGGCGTCCACCGGACATGCCGCCGCACACTGGCCGCAGGCATCGCAGGCCGCACGGTCCACCCGCGGCCGGCCCGCAAACCGCTCCGGCAGCGCCGGTGCCGGCCCATCCGGCCAGGCCATGGTGCGGAATTTCTGTTGGAAACGGGTTTTAAGGATGGAGAACATAGGTTTGTCGGGATGCGGGATTCGGGATGCAGGATGCGCGATGCAAGATGCGCGATGCAAGATGCGCGATGCAAGATGCGCGATGTGGGATGCTGGAAACGGCGAATTCCAGCCACCCATTCCGTTTCAACCCCACATCATGCATCCTGTATCTCGCATCCTGCATCATGAGCCCCGCATCCTCTCTCACAAGTCCTGTCCACAATACGACAAATTGAAACTCTTGTTGCACAGCGGAAAATCGGAGATCTCCTGGTTGCGCAGGGCGCAAGCCAGACCAAACCAGTTGTGAAAAGAGGGGTCGTATACCTTGTAGCAGGCGATCCGGCCGTCTGCACCAGTCAGCGCCGCATGGCAGATTGCGCCACGCCACCCCTCGACCAACGTTACGACCAATCGCTCCGGCGCCGGCGCGGCAAAGGCTTCCCCGCACACCGCGCCGCCCGGCAGCGCCTGGAGCTGTTCCTCCACAAATGTCAGCGATTTCTGGATCTCAAGCCAGCGCACGTAGGCGCGGCCGAAGACGTCGCCCGAGTCCCAGGTGCAGACCGGCAACTGCGCGAAGCGGAAGATGCCATGGGGAAAGTCGCGGCGCACATCGCGCGAGACGCCGCAGGCGCGCGCCACCAGCCCGACCAGGCCGAGCGACAGACAGGTCTCGAGCGACACCTTCCCGGTCTCCTCGAAGCGCGCCAGCACGGACGGCGCGTTGAAGAGCAGCTCGATGGCCGCAGTTGCGTCGCGCCGCAACTGCACGTTGCGGCGGAGGAGGTCCGCGACCTCCTCTGCGCCGAGGTCGTACGCGCATCCGCCGGGGCAAACCAGCCCGCGGCCAAACCGGTTGCCGCAGAGCACGGCAGTCATGTTGAGCGCGTCGCCGCGGATGCGGCCACAGTAGGACTGCGTGGGGAGGAAACCGACGTCGCCCGCCAGCGCGCCGAGGTCGCCGATGTGGTTGGCCAGTCTCTCCAGCTCCAGCGCGATGCCGCGCAGCGCCTGCGCACGCGCCGGCACGCGAAGGCGGCCGAGCGACTCGATCGCGCCGCAGTACGCTGTGACATGGCCGATGGTCGTGTCGCCGGCCAGCGTCTCGGCATAGTGCAGGCTGCGCGGGCCAGGGCCGCCGACCAACGCACGCTCCACACCGCGGTGCTGATAGCCGAGCGAAATCTCCAGGTGGTGAACCGTCTCGCCGTGGCACTGAAAGCGGAAATGCCCGGGCTCGATGATCCCCGCATGCACCGGACCCACAGAGACCTCGTGGATCTCCTCGCCCTCCACGCGGAAAAATTCCGTCACGCCGCACGGCGTCGCCGTGGTGGCGTCCGGGAACCGCACCGGCTTCAGCCAGGGATGCCCTTCCGGACGCACGCGGCAGGACTCGAATATCTCGCGCTCGAACAGATGCGCCTGCGGGCAGGCGGGCGTCAGGGACGGATAGCCCGCACCCACCGCGGCGCGGCCGGCAAACAGCGCGTTCTCCGCCTCGATCGCCAGCACGGCATACAGTTCGACGCCGCCTTCCGGCAGAGGACAGCCAAACAACGCGGCCAGGCGCCCGCCCGCAGCCACGGCAGAGGTCACCTCCGCCGCGAATGCGTCGAACGGCAGCACCGGGATCTTTCCGATCTCCACCGCTGCGCCGTTGGTTAGTCGTAGAAAGTTCATGGCAATGGAATCAGACCGAGGTCATGGGACACGAAGGAGAGGAAGGACGAAGAAGAAATCCGAAGGGGGTTTCCGCGCGCTTGGCGCGCACAACCGACCCTTCGCCTTTCTTCGCAGCCTCTTTTCTCTCTTCGTGTCCGCATTGGCTTCGTGTCCGTATTCCCGTTCACAGCGCGCCTCCCACGATCATGGCGGCGCGCAGCAACAGTTCCGCCAGACCCATCGGCAGCAGCAGGCCCAGCACGGACAGCAACACCAGCGGCAAGATCGTCAGCAACCAGGCGTCGGCGCCGGCCGCAGCGGCGGACGGCCGTTCCGGCGGCGGCGCGGACGAATCCCAGCCGAGCGCGATGGCGCGGCGCAGCACAGCAATGAACGCCACGGCCAGCGCGGCCAGGTAGAGACCGACAGTCCACCAGGCCTGCTGCTCCACGGCCGCCTTGAGCACCAGCAACTCGCTGAGGAAGAGCACGCCCGGCGCCATGCCGATCAGCGCCAGCAGCGACAGCACCAGTCCGATCCCCCAGGGTGGCGCCTGCCGCACCACGCCGCCGATGCGCCGCAGGTCGTGCGTGCCATAGGCCTGGCCGATGGTTCCCGCGCAGAAGAACCCGAGCGGCTTGGCCAGCGCGTGCCCCAGCATGTGCAGCATCGCGGCGAACGCGCCCAGCCCTCCCAATCCCACGCCCAGCGCCATGACGCCGATGTGCTCCACGCTGGAGTATGCCAGCAGGCGCTTGAGGTCGCGCTGCGCCAGCAGGAGCCCGGCCGCCACGAGCATGGAGAGCAGCCCCAGCGCCACCAGCACGCCCCGCGCCCACCCCGTGTTGCCGCTGACCCCCTCGGCCAGCGGCAGGCAGCGCAGGATACAGTAGAGCGCGCTGTTCAGCAGGCACCCCGAGAAGACGGCCGACACCGGCGAGGGCGCCTGGCTGTGCGCGTCCGGCAGCCAGTTGTGCATGGGTGCTAGGCCAGCCTTGGTGCCGAACCCCACGACCAGGAAGAGGAACCCCGCCTTGACCAGCGCCGGATCGAGCTTACCCTGCGTTGCCATGAGGTTCGTCCAGAGCAGCGCCGAGGTCGCGGGCATGCCGGTGTGGCGCGTGGCGGCTGCGATCAGCAGGATCCCCATGAAGGCCACGGCCACGCCGACCGAGCACATCAGCAGGTATTTCCACATGGCCTCGAGCGAGCCGGCCGTCCGGTGCGTGCAGATCAGGAACGCGGTCAGCAGTGTGGTGGCCTCCACGCCGACCCACATGATGCCGAGGTTGTTGGCCAGCAGCACGAGCAGCATCATGGCCAGCGCCCCGAACCAGAGCGCCGCAAACCGCCGCGCCGCACCGGCCGAAAACTCGCCGGCTGCGATCTCGACCCCGAAGTAGCGGCGGGCGTACACTGCGGCCGGCACGAACACAGCCAGCAGGAGCAGCACGTGCAGCGCACCCAGCGCATCCAGCCGCAACCACCCCTGCGCCGCGACGATCTCGTCGCAGCCCGCCCAGACCCGGATCACGGCCGGCAGCGCGCCCAGCGCCACGCCGGCGGTACCGAACGCCAGCAGGCGCAGTTGCGCAGCAGGCGACAAGCGCAGCAGCGTTGCCAGCGCCAGAAGCGCCGGCAGGGCGAGCGCAAAATAGAGGTAGAACGACGGCACCATCCGGAATCAACCTTTCAGCGAAGTGAGTTGCGCGGCATCGATGTGGTCGAACTCCCGGCTGATCCGGAAGATCGCAATGCCCATCACGAAGACCGCCACGAACATGTCCATCAGCACGCCCAGCTCGACCAGCATGGGAATGCCGCTGACAAAGCATTACCGCCCACGATATGCTACAATTGCATTCAATACACTCATCAATAATGTCAGCAACATTCAAGTGGGATATGATGGTGAAGGCTTTCAGGGAAATTGGTGGCGATTGCCGCCCGTGGAATTGTGTATTGCAAACAATATTATAACCGGACATGAAGGTACTCTCATCCAGGTATTTGAAAATCCTATTAACTCTGTTTGGCAAGGTAATGTTATATATCCAACAGGCAAAGCACAACCCGGAACAAAATTCCGCAAGGATGAAGTTCTGATAACGGATCCGCAATTAAAACTCACTGACGGAATATGGAGGCTAACAAAAGACAGCAAACTTCGGGGCAAGGCAACAGGGCGCTTCCCTTATGTAGCTATTGATATTGATGGACAAACAAGATTTGCACCGATAGATCCCGGGTGCGATCAGGTATCCGAGACTTACGCAGCCAACAAACCGTTGAACAGTAAGAACGTTGGTCCTGATTGGATTACATACTAATTAAACGAAGTCCAATTAATATACGTTTAAAATAAAAAAGTCCGTCGATAATTGTGACGGACTTTTTTTATAAATTTTATTTGTTCTACTTTTTAGTCAAATCAAATGGATAAATGAATGACACCCTCGGTTCGATTTTTTTCTGTGGTTTATAACCGACTACGACCTTATCTGCATCGCGAACCGGTTCGAATGTCCAGATATACAGCATCGAAACTAACAAATATGAATATGGTTTATATCCGAGTTCGGTGTATAAGTATGAATGATCATCAACTCTAAACATGCCGCCTTCATTTGTAATGTTCGTCTTTGAATATCCCGCGCGGGCTACCATTGGAAGGTTTTGGGGCGCTGCTTCCGCTTTGATGTCAAGTACTCCGCTTTCAGGAGTTTTATCCAGTCTTTCATAACTTCCGTACACTTTAACCAGATTCAGAACATCAATCTTCAACGACCCGAAATTACCATTGTCTGCCTGTTTCATGTTTTTTAATTGCTGGTAGACACTGGAAATTTGATTTGTTACAGGATTATAGTTGAATCGATTAATCTCATACATCCAGTTGAATAGTGACGGCATATATTGTTCTTTATTCCAACGACGTTCAAGGCGCGCACCCAATGTAACAAAGCTGCCCAAATTTAAATCTACCAAAATACCCGCCGAACTTCCGGAACCCAAGTCCTGAATTTTTGCAAAATCATAATACAACTGTGAACTGAATACTGATGACTTATAGATCGGCAGACCAACATCAAATCCGAATTCATTCAATGATTTTGCTCCAATACGCTGATCTATCATTTGAGTTGTCGAATTGTACACAACGCTTTCTACATGCGCATCCTTGCTCATATCGGAAACATACGTTGCCCCAACCTCAACATTCGATACGATAGGGATACTTGAATCTACAAACAGTTTCAATGGTTTAATATAGCCGCGCATACCCATAACGCCGGCCTGACTGAAGTCGGAGTAGATTGACTCAATGCCCCACTCTTCCATATTCAAATCAAATCCTAAGCCTATCTTTTTATTATCTATGCTTGGACGGTTATTGTATAAGTACATAATACTTCCATGTCCAAGGGTATAATAATCTACCGCGCCGAGTTTTACATATACCGGGTCATTTTTTTGCCCGTAACGTATATAGCGGATTATTGAAAGGTAATCGGTAGCATCATTAAAATTCTCTTTGCGAATGCTTCCATCAGAACCGAATTCCATGTTCAGGTCGAGTCCAACACCGAAATTTCCCAGTGCAAATTCCGGTGACAGCCGGACAGCATAGAAAGGCTTTCCATCAATATACGTTAACCCGAGTGCACTTGTTAAACTTCCCGCCGTAGGATCTTTGAACTGTCCCAGCAAGCTGCCTGCACATGCGAGAATTACCAGAACTAAAAGCTTCTTATACATAGAGAGTCCTTATATTTTTACGTACATAAGTTACTTAATAATTGCGAGCTTATGAATACTCGTTAAACTTTTCCCGTCTTTCACAAGTTTTAATTTATAAAAATACACACCGTTGGCAATTACATCGCCATCCTCATCACGGCAATCCCACACAATGTTTTTATTAAAACCAATGTTCAGTTCGGAAGCAGTTCTTTTTATCACTCTTATTAATCGTCCCGCAACTGTGTAAATGCGAATGGAAAGTTCATCCGGTATCTGTGAAATATGAAATGTAAAATTAGTCTTATTCTTTGCGGGATTAGGATAATTGTATACCGACGAAACGACAAACCCGTCATTGACCACGAATGTAGTAGTTGATATCACCGTATCCTTTAAATTTAGACCCAACGCCTGAACCCTAAGCGTATGTTCGCCGTTGTCCAAAGTTGGCTTATAATGAGCCACGAGTTTAGGATTCGAATTCTGATATATGAACGATAAATTCGGATTCGCATATTCGATCAAATTTCCATCCATATAAACCTTAAAGGACACTTTAGCATATGTGGTATCAGCCTGCAATAGCGATGGGTCAGTAAGGTCAATTTTAATATCCGGGGTTTTGGAGACATATTCTTCGTCAAAAATCAGCAAACTGTCGAATGCAACCTGCAGCGTTGGCTTTAACGATGTATCAACAGAAACATAATAGGGTAGTGTGAATGAATTATTGTCTTTATAATATTCTGTTATCTTATTATCAGGGTCAATAGTGACAATAAATTTACGGTTGGCAACGCCTAATGCAGGCGAATAATTCAATGCATACATCACTTTAGATTCAGCCGCAATTGACGAGAACACCCTCGTATCAATTACCGAATCGGCCGGAAGTTCTTTTACCGTTATGCGGACACTGTCCGCTGAAACATCACCTGCGTTTGCCGCAATGATATTAAGTGTTGTTGACTTCCCGATATAAAGAGTATCGGACGGTAAAACCACTCCCTGATAGTTAATACCGAGTTCAGGCAAGCCGGCATATCGTAATGCGAACGAAGAAATTACAGGCGAAGAGCCATCCGTTGCGAGTGACAGATCCGTAATAAAACCAACTTGCGGATAGGCCGATGTATTTATACCGCTAATATCGGCTGAATACAAATTTGTTGATGGATTTTTAAGAGTCAGAGCCGCAAGTGTATCAACAATGCCCAAAGTATTCGCAACAACAGGACGCACTTTAATAGATGTTCCGGAAGGAACTGTTGCTGATAATTGCAAATCATTAAGTTTCCCTGTTTTGGCTAGCAATGGGGTTGCGAAAGCACCCGTTAGGTTATTTACAATAAATACTGTATCATATTTTAATATGTCTTGATAGGATGCTGGTTTTTTAGCCTCATACAGCGGGCGACTTAATCCTTTCTTGGCTATCATCACCCATGGTTCACGGAAACCAACTTCTGAAAAAAGCGTATCGCCAAATGTTGTTTTAATAGCCGTTCTAATATTGGTTAATTGTTCATAAGTCACGGGGCCCGAGCCGGTGCCGTCATTGATAACGCACATACAAACAATTTTTCCCGTATCCACCTTCGATATCAATGATAGCAAATGAGATACTTGGCTGGTATCATCCCCATAATTGAAAGCTCTGGCAGTATCTATTGCAAGGGTTGCAGAATTAAACACCGCCATCCCAATTCCCCAACCAAAAGTATTATCTAAAATATTAACGCCATTTTTCTTAATACTACCATATTTAATGAAATCACCGCCTCCCGATTCAATGCGAATAAAAATTGAATCTTTAGTAAGTTTGAATCCATTATCAAAGATCATATGTTTATTATTCATTTCACTAAAGCTTGCTTTATCCTGTAATAAGAACGAAGCATCCCTATCCGCTTTGTAAATGGGAGCAACATTGCTCCATAACGTATCAGTAACATCAATACTATATCTCGTCCAATACCTTTTATTAGCAAGGCTGGCGAAAGATATTTTCGTAAAAATAGTATCCCATGTCTTATTAAATGTAGTTAGAGCAGGAGAAGAAAACGTTGCGACCGTGTCGTACTGTACAATAATTTCCGGTTTAACGCTTGTAACTTTTGATGTAGTATTTAGAACCTTGATGGACGGATTTATTGCGGCTGAGTAATCATTAGAGCTCAATGGTTTGAGAGACAATGAAGCCACATAGAAACTGGAATTTTGAATATTATCATCTTTGTATAATTCATCCAGCAAACCGTCTGGATCAAACTGAACCTTCAGAGAATGAGTTCCCGCCGCATTCTTTACCGGAATATAAACGGTCAACGAATCAGAGAATCCCGGTACTTTAACTCGATACAATTTTGTAATAGTGGTATCGCGATCAGAGTGCGTAAAGCTGTGTATAACCTTTATCGTACAGCTGTCATTTGTGACGGTTCCGTAATTATAATAATGTATTTTTACACCGAGCGAATCCATTTGATCATTTGGAGATTCATCCAGCAAAGAAATATCCGAAGCTGCTAAAGTCATGTTGGGTTTTGTCGGAAGTGCTATTT
>Ga0118677_10003426_pt1 | contig 30005 bp, 24 predicted proteins | sample AliMusrvi5mmetaG_FD_86154 | JGI IMG/M metagenome (GOLD analysis project Ga0118677, IMG submission 86154) | reverse complement strand
TCCCAACCCCTATTCCCAAATCATGTCACCATCCACAAAACCTCGTCCCGTGATGAGCACGCCCCTGCGCGTGTTCATCGGCATCTCGATTGCGCTGCACGTGGCGCTGGTGGGGTTCATCGTGGTCCCCTCCATCCTCGGTCTCTTCCGCAAGCACGAGGAACCGCTGTCCGAGGAACAGGTGATGATCGCAAAGCAGCGCGCCGTGGAGAAGGTCACGCAGGAGGCGGCGCGCGAGGCGATCAAGCAGGAACTTGCCAAGGCCCTCAAGGAAGACGTCCGCAAGGTGGCCGGCGACCTTCCTCCCGCAAAATTCGAGCATCTCTGGACCAACTCGCTCAACTCGATCCAATCCAACCTCGACGCCACCGCCACGCAATTGGCGAAGGACAACCTCACGGATCTCTCGCCGGCCGCCCTTGAGGATGTCATGCGCGGCCTGCGCGAAACCGAGATCGACGCGCTCATGGCGCAACTCGGCGACATGTCTAAGGATGAAATCGCCGCGCAGGTGCTGGCCGGGGTGGCCGCGACCCTCCCCGAATTCAACGCGAAGACCCGCGAACTCATGAACAGTGCCGAAAGCCCCAAGGTTCGCAGCGAGGTCGAAAAACTGCTGGCTGAGGAGCGCAACCGCCGCCAGAGGGATCTCGCGGCCGCCAACACGGGTTTGAGCCAGGCACAACAGCTGGTGGATCTGGCCAATGCGCAGAGCGCGGCCATCGGCAACAACCTGGCACGCACGTTGGGCGATAACCAGAAGCGCGCGAACGCCGCGGCTGTGGCCGACGCCGGCGCACAGGCCGTCTTGCAGGACGCTGCCGCTCAGGCGGCGCAGGCTAAAGCCGGAGATGCCAAGGCCGGGTTGGCCGACGCCGTCGCGGCGGTCGCCAAGACGGCCAATGAATCCGTCAAGGCCGCCGCCGCGGCCATCCAGGGACGCGATCCCGCGTCCGCCGCCGCGGCGTCCACCAAGACCGCGGCCTCCCTCGCCAATACCGCGCGCGGTTTGGACGCCATGGCCAAGGCGCTTTCAGGTGTCGCCGCCAGCACCAATGCGGCCGTGGCCAGACCAGCGGCCGCGGCGATCAAGTCTGCCGCGAATGCCACGGACTTGCTGGACAAGGCCATGGCCAGCACCCAAGCCGTTGCGGATGCCTCCCGCCAGGCCGACGAACAGCGGCGCGCAGCCCTGGCTGCGGCCACGGAGCCCTCCCGCGGCAACATTGCGGAAGCGGTACGCGCGGCCCGCACCACAGTGGACCACGCGCTCCAGACCGCCGACACCGAAAAGGCCGGGACCGCGGGGCGCACGCTGCGCGACACCGCCGCCGCGCTGGCCAAGGTGCTGGCGCCGGCCGCGGCGGAACTGGAAAGCCAGGTTGGCGGCACCAATCTGGCGACCGCGGCGGACCAGGCCGGCAAGGTGGCCGCGGAACTGAAAGCCGCGTCGCGAAAGATGGGCGACGCCGCTGACGTGATGGCGCAGGAGTCGCGAGACCGCAAGTCAACGGCGTTGGCAAATGAATCCGCAGCCCTTACGGTTGCCGCCAACACGCTGCATGATGCCGAGGTCCGGGCGCAGCACATGGCCGGCGCCATGCAGCGGGCCGCGTCGCCTGCGGGTGCCAAGCGCGACGCGGGCGCGGAACTTTCCCATGCCGATGTGAACGAGGCGCAGGATGCCGCCCGCAACGCGCTGGCAGGCGTGGCCCGAAAGATGCGCAACACGGCGGCGCCGCTGGGGGACAAGGCCGAGCAACCGGTCGCAGCCGCACTCACGGAGGCGGCACGCCAGACGGACGCCGTAGCCGGAGGTCCACTGAAGCATACGGCGGAATTGACGTTGGCCGGTAATACGAAGGCAGCCCAGCTGTCGACGGCCCAGACGCATGCCGCGCTCTCCAACCTCGTGAACGGCATTGAGCGCACCCGCGGCGAACTCGCGGCCATGACCGGCAAGCCGACCACCGACGAGGTCAACGTCGCCAGCGCCGCGCACCGAAGTCTGGAGACGATCTCCAAGACTCTGGAGGGCGCGGAGAATCACCTGGAACTTGCCGCCGCCGCCGCCGACAAGGGGTCCGAGGCGCAGGCCAGCCGCGCGATCGAGCAGGCGGCCCGGAACGTGCGAGACACAGGCGAGACCGTGGTCGCGCACGCCGCCGATGCGCTGACGGCCAAGCCCGGCGACCCGCGGATCATCCCTCCGGCCGGACCGCAACCGGGCCGGAAGGAGATGTCCATTGCGCAGCATGACATGGACACCGCCACCAACCGCCTCTCCGCCCTGACGCGCGAGATCGGCAACCAAAGGGCGAGTCTGAACGTCGCCAGCAAGCGGTTCGAGAGCAGTTTCGCCCAGACCGTGGATTCAGCCCTCACCGAAGACCCGGCGCTGCGCGAACAGACGCGCGCGTTCGTGCGCGCGACGCTGCGCGAGAACGTTGCCACGGAATTCCGCGCCAAGACTGAGGCGCTGGTGGAAGATGTGCTGGCAAAGAATGGAATGGCCAAGGACACGCGCTTTGTCAAGCGGGTCGGGCAGCAGGCGGCGGAACTGCTCCTGTCCGGAAGCGAGTCGAACCTGTTCGACACCGCGTTTGCGGACATGATGAACCAGACGGCCAGGGAGTTCGGCGTCAAGCCAGACGAACTGCGCAACCCTGCGGCCGATGACGACAAGGAAGATGGCGAGGAGCTTGCCGACGCAGCAAAGAAGGGGGCGGACGGCCCGCACAAGGAGGGCAGGAAGGGAAAGCATAAGAAGAAGGGCAAGGCCGTCGGCGCCCAGGTGGCGGGTGCGGAAGACAGCGCCGACACGGACAGCGGCATGGACGCCGTGGGCAAGTCGCTCGACGGATCGCTCGCCAAGGCGCTCCAGTCCGGCGCGCAAAACGCTCTCGGCAGCAGCGCGAAGAGTTCGCTGCACCTGCCGGGCGCCGATGCGTTCGGCCAAAGCATGAGCGATGCGCTGCGGCAGAGCATGGCGGGGGCGGGGGGCGCCATGCGCGCCCTTTCTACCGGCGGGCGTGAGTCAGCCATTGCCGGGATGAGCCAGAGCCTGAACAAACTCGGACAGTCGCTGAGGTCCGGCGCGATTGGTGGCCGCCGCAACGGCCTGTACGAGAACCCCGTGGAATACCGCAGGAATCTCGATGCCGTGATCAAGGGGCGCGAGGTCAAGGAGGTCATGCTGGTGGCGCCGTCGCTGACCAATACGATCGCGAGCGCGACCTCCGAGGTCGCATCGAACCGGCCGTCACTCATTTTGGTCGGTTCCCGGCGCGACCGCCTGCATGCGGAGACCAACGCGCTGGTGGTGCTCGAACGGACGCTGGCGCCGCCCGAATTCAAGAGTTTTGCCTATGGCGGCGCGCCGTTCGCGACCAATCCGCCAACGATCGACGGCGACCTCGCCGACTGGGCGGGTGTCCGGCCGTTTGCCCTGCGCGGCACGCTGAAAACATCGTGCTGGAACAAGCCGTTCCCCGTGGAGTGGGAAACCAATCGCTATCTGATGGTGCAGTGGGACTACACCGGCCTCTACTTCGCGTACACGATGGTGGATGACGACGACGACATCGGGTCGGGCGCGCATCGCTTCTGGGAGAATGACTGCCTGGAACTCTGGTTCGACTTCAGCAACCGCCGTACCGACACGCGCAGTGAGGACCAGCAGCAGTTCTGGTTCTGGCCGTTCGGCGCCAAACCAGAACCGGGTTCCATCGGCGGCGAGACCATCATGCCGGGATGCAGATTCGACCCGCGCTTCCGTGCCGACAGCAAGTCTCCCGATGATCCGAGGATGGCCGTGAAACGCACGACCAGTCCGCGCGGTTACCAGGTCGAACTGTACGTGCCCAAAGCCTCTTTCAAGAAACCTGACCTGACGCCGGGGCGCGTGATCGCCTTCGATTTCAGCATCCACAACGGTGTGGGTGCTTATCTGCGCTGGACACCTGAACTTGGCAAACAGGGTTCCATGACGCCGAGCATTTGGGGCGACCTGGCGCTGCTCGGGTCGGATGCCGAGATCATGGTTGTGAAACCGGGGAAGACTGCGGAGCCGCTGTCGGCGATCATCGCCGGGGAACCGCTGGGCGTACGCCTGACCGATGCGGACATGAACACCGACCCGCACGTGCGCAACCAGGTCAAGGTGAAGTTCGAGAGTGGAGACGGGCAAACCCTGATCGGGTACCTGCAGGAGACCGGCGTCAATACCGGCATCTTCGAGGGGAGCATTGACACGGTGGAGGTGGTGCCGGGCGAGGATCTCGATGTCACCAACAACGCATTGCCGGTGGTCTGCGGCAGTTACGTGGAGATATCCTACTACGACCAGGCGCGGCGCTACGGCGAGCGCAACTACACGCTCAGGAAGCGTGTCCCCGTGGGCGTCCCCGTGATGCGCATGGCGGTGAAAAAATAACGATGTGCCGATGATGGAGTGGACGGTTCGCTTACGGCGCTGGCGTCAGACGCCGTTACGTGGCTCACCGCCGGACAGGGGACATTAATTCGGATACAACGCCAGGGACAGCATTCAGATTCGTCATTCGAAAGGTGAAAGCCATGAATTGTCAGGATAACGGCGGTTTACTGAGGGTGGCAGTTGGGCGCCGCGCATTTTGCGTCGGCCTTGCTGTGTGCGTTTCGACGGCGTTTTCCGTCCGCGTGGCCGGCGTTGCGATGGCGGCCGACACCGCCGGGAACGACCCGTACGAGACGTACATCAAGACCTCCAAGGACTTCAAGTCCGTCAAGCAGGACAAGGAATGGGAACTGAAGGCCTGGCCCAGTTGGACGTACATGCCCTGGTACTATCATTGGGGCATCGGCTACGACGATGCCGCCGCCGAGTTCTGCCGGCTGCACGGGTACAACGGCGCGTTCATCGATAACGGGAACGCCCAGATTCTGCCGTGGATCAACGAGAACAAGTTCCGGTTCTACATGGATCACACGGCGCGCAAGGGCGACCTCCACCTCTGGGACGGCGGTGGCGCCATGAAGCCGTTCGCCAACCAGGTTCATGGTACCGGCGTCCGCGAGCGGCCGGTCAATGAGGCCATGAAGGCCAAACTCGAAGGCATCATGCGCGCGAACATCGATAAGGTGAAATCGTCGCCGCTGCGGGCGGCCTACGCCCTCGATGACGAGATCAGTTGGGGCCACTTCATCCATCCCTGCATGTGGCAGGTGACGGACGACGCGTCGGCGTTTCCGGCCTGGCTGAAGGAGATCTACGGCGCAGGCAAGGTTCCCGGCCGCGGCGGGTGGATCGGCTACAACGACCTCCGCCCCAAGCTGCGCCAGTGGAAGATCAAGGACTTCGACGCCAGCCCGCTGATGGACCAGTGGACCTTCAACGACTCCTACTGGAACAACTTTATCGGCGATCTGGTCGAGTTCTCCAACTCGGTGGATCCGGCCACACCCTGCGGCTACGAGGGCGGCCAGGAGGCCAACGCGTTCGGCGGCTACGACTACGCCAAGGTCATGCGCAAGGTGCAGTTCATCGAAAGTTACGGGGCGCAATCCATCATCCGCTCCTTCAATCCGAAGGACGCCCTGCCCTGCGTGATCACCCACTTCTTCGCGAACGCCGAGGACAGCATCTGGCAGGTCTGGTACAACCTGGCGCATGGCTACCGCGGCCACATTGGCTGGGTGGAGAACTGGTTCGACGGCAAGGTGCCCAAACCCTGGCATGACCGGGTCGGTCCCCATTACCTCGAGGCGGGGAAGACCATCGGACCGCTCATGAGCGGCGCCGAGTGGAAGCACGACGGGGTGGCCATCCTCTACAACCACGCCTCCATCCAGTTGGGCTGGATCCTCGATGCCGATGCGCACGGCAATTCCTGGACCAGCCGCAACGGCGACGGCGGCCTCGGCGCCTCGCACCTGGGGCGCAAGGCCTGGGAGAACATGCTGCGCGACGAAGGGCTGCAGTACAACTACATCAACTACGCGGACGTCATCCAGAACGGCATTCCCAAGGAGTACAAGGTCCTGATCCTGCCGGCCTGCCTCTGCCTTTCCGACGCGGAAGCCCGGCAGATCAAGGAATTCTGCCGGGCCGGCGGCACGGTGATCGCGGACTACATGCCCGGCCTCTGGGATCAGCACGGCAAGGGGCGTCCGGATGGCGGCGCGCTGGACGACCTGTTCGGCGTGAAGCACGACCCGAACATGGGTGCAACCGACGTTTTCCAGGGCACGCTGTGGACGGAAGTGAATCAGGACGCCCATTTCACGTACAAGTCCGCCGAAGAATTCCTTGGCAACAACAAGTGCCTCAAGGACGCCTCCGGCTACAACAAGGCCGTGCGGAACATGGGTGTGGGGCACGTACACCAATACGGGCAGGGAACGGCCGTGCTGCTCAACCTCTCCCCGCTCTGGTACAATGCCTACCGCGGCCGGCCTTACGCGGCAGCCACGGCTAAACGCCGGGTGTTCACCGATGCGGTGCGCAAAGCCGTGGCAGGTGGCGGGCGCTGGGTGGAACTCCAGGGCGCCGGCGACAAGGAGAGCGGCTACGAGATCACGTACTGGACCAAGGGCGATCGGACCATCCTGTTCCTGTGCTACAAACCGGAGGTCACCGCCGGCACGCTGGGGGGCGGAAATTCGGTAGGGCTGAAGACGGTCAAGATCCCGGTGACGCTCGCATTCAAGCGACCCGTGCGTGACGCCCGCGACGAACGCACGGGAAAGGCGCTGGGCACGGGCACCACATTCAAGTTCGACTGGACCATGAACGAGGCCGTCGTGATCTCGTTCGACAGCGAACCGCAGCAGTTGGCGCAACAACGATGAGGACGGAAGGGGACGGAAGGAGCTGTGATCGCCTTCACACATGCGTGAACGTACGCCGCGTACAACCAGGAGATGCGCCGGTTGTATCGCGCGGGCCTGGTCGGCAAGTTCGTCTACGGGGAGGACGAATACGTGCACCCCGACCCGGCCGAGGCGACCATGGCGCGGAGCTGCGGGTACGATCATTGGCGCAACTGGCTCCCCTGAGGGGTCTACTACTGCACGCACGCGCTTGCGCCGGTGATGGTCATCACCGACACGCGGCCGGTGAGCGTAAGCGCCTTTGTGGCGCCCTACGATTACGACGACCCCCACCAGACCGGGACGGCCAAGCGGACGGACATCGCCGGGGCGCTCATGCTGCGGATGGACAACGGCGCCATCGTGAAGGCGCTGCAGGGGCACCTGCGCGGTCACGGGAACTTTGTCCGCATCCACGGCAACCGCGGCCTGATGGAGAACTGCCGGCATGGCGACAAGAGCTGCCTGCGCGTGTGGCGCGAGCCGTGGGAGAAGAATCCGGGCGAGCCGGTCGAGACGGTCTACAAGCCGGACTTTCCGCTCCACCACGACCTGGCCACGAAGGCGGGGCACGGCGGCGGCGACTTTTTCACGACCTTCCATTTCGCCGAAGCCATCCGCGCCGGCAGGCAGCCGTACCTGGATGTCTACCGCGGGCTTGCCATGACCCTGTGCGGCATCCAGGGCTGGCGTTCGGCGCTGGCCGGGGGCGCGCGCCCATGGAGGTGCCGGACTTCCGCAAGGAATCGATCCGGAAGAAGTACGAGCACGATGGGTTCACCGTGGATCCATCGGTCCCCGGCCATGTGCCGGCCAGCATCCTGGGGGATATCCGTCCGTCGAAGCAGGCGCTGGCGTTTTCGCGCACGGTATGGCGCAAACAGGGCTATCGGAATGAATCTCTGAAATGCAAGCGATAATCAACCGTTTCAAGGAGTGCAGGCGCGTCATCCGGATCGTCGCGTTCGGATCGTCGAACACGCAGAGACCTCAGACCAACGGGAACAGTCAGAACTGGGTGGATTGGAACGATCTGGGGCTTGCCTGGTGGTATGGGCGGTTTCATATTAGCGTCAATGCCGGGATCAACGGCCAGACCAGCCAGGAGATGCTCGAACGGTTCGAGACGGATGTGGAACTCTTCAGGCCGCACATCGTCTTCATCACCTGCGGAGGCAACGACTGCAATCCTGCCAAAAAGGTGTCGCTCAACGCCTTTAAAGGGAATCTCGCAACGATGATTGCCCGCTGCCGTGCGCTGCCGGATTGCCACCCGATCCTGCAGACTTACTACAGTGGCGACATCGAAGGCTTGAAGAAGACATTCTCTCCGGGCTATGACAGCAAAGCCGTCGCCGAGGCGTTCCCTATCTATATGCAGGCCATCCGCTACGTGGCCTCCCAGACCGGGTGCCTGCTCATTGACCATCTCAAGCGCTGGGAGCCGATCCGGTTGTCCGACTATCCGCTCTATCGTTCGATGATGTTTGACCTGATGCACATGAGTGCGCTTGGACACACGGTCTTTGGGCTGGACGTTCTGAGGCAGTTCGGCGTGACGCCGCTCGGCGACTGGAAAGCGAGCTGCGCCGACGCCTTGCGCATCCAGAAGATGATGGACGACTTGGAGACTCGCTGATATGTTCGCCGGGAGGAGATGATCAATGAGACTTGGTGGACCGACATTCACGAAGGCTGATAACCCGGAAGCGTGGGCTGCGGCCGTCCTTGCGGCGGGCTACAGGGCTGCGTACTGCCCGGTAGCCCCAAAAACGGATGCGTGGACTGTCAACGCCTATGCCGAAGCGGCACGCAAGGCCGACATCGTCATCGCCGAGGTGGGCGCGTGGAGCAATCCGCTGAGCCCCGATCCTGCAACGGCCGCGGCGGCCATGGAGAAGTGCAAGGCGTCCCTGGCGTTGGCGGACAGAATTGGCGCGCGCTGCTGCGTGAACATTGCGGGATCGTGCGGCAAGAAGTGGGACGGACCCGATGTGGCCGACCTGACGGAGGCTACATTCGACAGGATCGTGACGATGGTTCGGACCATCATCGACACGGTCAAACCGACACGCACGTTCTACGCGCTGGAAACCATGCCGTGGATGTATCCGGACTCGCCGGATTCGTATCTGCGCCTGATCAAGGCCATCGATCGGAAGGCTTTCGCCGTTCACCTGGACCCGGTGAATCTGGTGAGCAGTCCGCAGCGCTATTTCGCGACCGGACGCCTGATTGAGGAGTGCTTTGCAAAGCTGGGCGCGCATATCAAGTCCTGCCACGCAAAGGACATCCTTCTGCGCGAGAACTTGACCGTGCACCTCGACGAAGTGAGGCCGGGACAAGGGAATCTCGATTACTCCGTCTTCCTGAGGACTTTGAATAGTCTGGATGCCAGTGTGCCGCTGATGCTCGAACACCTTCCCAATGAGGAGGAATACCGTGCGGCGGCCGCGCATATTCGAAACGTTGCCGTTCGGGAGGGCATTACACTATGAAACACTGCGCCGTATCCATCCTTTCCAAGGAACACGCCGAACTTGTAGACGTTGCGGCACCCGGAGCATTGGGAGCAAATGAGATCAGAGGCAGGACCGTTTGCACGCTCGTCAGCCCGGGAACGGAACTCGCGTGGAACTATGCGGGCAAGACCTTCCCAAGCTTCCCTGGATATGCGGCGACTTTCGTGGCTGAGGATACAGGGGCCGAAGTCAAGGGCGTGTCAACAGGCGACCTGCTCTTCTGCATGGGGCCGCACCGCAGTTTCCAACAGGTCGAGGCTCGTGCGGCACGGCTGGTCCCCAAGGACCTGCGGCCGGAGAAGGCCGTTCTGGCGCGCTTGATGGGTGTCTCGATGACGACGCTCATGACAACCACGGCACGACCAGGCGACCGAGTGATGATCACGGGCGCCGGCCCCGTAGGGTTCCTGGCGGCGCAAATGTTTAGCTTGAGCGGATACGACGTGCTCGTCGTCGAACCCGATGCGGCGCGTCGACGCCAAGTTGAGCAGTCGGGCATTCGCGGCGTGTTCGCCAAGACGCCCTGCGATGACGCGAGCATCGCCGGCACCGTGGCGTTGGTTGTGGAGTGTTCCGGGCATGAACAGGCCGTTCTGGACGCCTGCCGGGTCGTGCGAAAAAGGGGGGAAGTGGTGCTGGTCGGCGTCCCTTGGCGCCGCCAGACAGACGCCTATGCCCACGAACTGCTCTCGCTCGTGTTTCACAAGTTTGTCGTACTGCGTAGTGGTTGGGAGTGGGAACTTCCGCACCACGCCGCAGATTCCAATCCGCACAGCATCCACTCGGGCTTCGATACGGCCCTCCGCTGGCTGGCATCCGGGCGCATCGCCGCCGCCGACCTGATTACGATGGTCGGTCCGCGCGCGGCTCAATCCGCATACCAGGATCTGATGCACAAAAGGGCCATGGGTTTGTTCTTGGTCTTTGACTGGACGCGGATGAAAAGCTGAGTGGACGGCAGGCGAAGGAACCGCAGAGAAAGTGAGAGCGCGAACGGGCTGAGGGAGTGAAGTCGCCTCGGGGTCGGGGTCGCTATCGGGATCGGTATCGAGTCGCTCTTCCACGGCGGCCAGGCGAACATGGTGGGATGATCGATACCGATACCGAATGGCGCTTACTTAAGGGGCCTTTGCCGTCTTGAAGGTCAGGCTGTCGTTCGACCATGTCGGGGCCTGGTTGATGATTGGCAGGAAAGAAGGGCGCGCGCCCGCGGTGGAAGACAAGGAGGGCAGACTCCAGCGCTTTGCCATTGCCGCGGCCAGCAACCGGTGGGTCTGGGCCGAGGCCGTGATTGACGGAAACACCGTGGTGGTCTCGTCGCCGGAGGTGAAGGCCCCGGTGGCGGTGCGCTATGCCTACTCCCAGAATCCGGCAGGCGCAAACCTTTACAACCGCGACGGCCTCCCGGCGTCGCCCTTCCGCACAGACAATTGGTGAAAGCTGTGACATCCCAAAGGAATCAGGCAAACGCATGACCACATGGATAGCCGTGCCGACCTACTGGACGCATGCTGCGTCGAAACCGGACGAGGAACAGGTGGTCTTCGATCACCCGACGCCGCTGGACGAGGAGGGGACGCTCGCGCGGACACTTGAATCCTTCCGCGGGCTGAAGGGACCGTTCCGCGTGGTGGTGGTGGCGGCCGGGACGCACCCGGCCATTGGGAGCCCGATTCACGACAAGGTCTCTGCCCTGATCCGCCCGTTCGCCGCGTCCTATCCGGTCTATTGCGTGTCGCCGGCCAACCTGCCGGCGCTCAACCGCATGCTTCCAGAACCGATTCTGAAACTGGACAGTTACGGCAACATCCGCAACGTGCAACTCGCGCTTCCGTTCGCCGCCGGCGCCGGACTCGTGGTCGGTATCGATGACGATGAGGTGGTCGAGGACGCAGACTACCTGGGCAAGGTTGATGCCGCGGTGGGCAGTACGCACCAGGGCAGGACGGTGGCCGGCATTGCCGGACCGTACTTCGACGCACAGGGCGAGTACCGGATCGCAGGCGCCGAGGAATTGGCCGCGTGCGACAACATCTTCCTGAAGAAAAACTACTTCATGAACGAGGCGTTGAAGAAGGTGATGGAACCGCGAGGCGCGAGGCAGATCGTCCGCTCCAACGTGGCGTTCGGCGGCAACATGGCCATGGCGCGGGAGACGATCGCCAGCGTCTGCCACGATCCCTACATTCCGCGCGGGGAGGACTACGACTACGTGATCAACGCGGCCATGTCCGGGCTCTTCTTTTGCTTCCTGCCCGGGGTCGGCATCGTACACCTGCCACCGGATTCCACCGGTTCGCAGGCCGCGGACACGGCCAGCAAACTGCTCGCCGACATCCGACGCTTCATCTACATGGCAGAAAAGTTGCGCTATCATGCGGAGCACTTCCCGCCCGAGCGTTTCGATCTCGGCTACCTGCAACCGTACCCGGGGTGCTACCTCGACAAAGCCATCGATCTGCGCGCCCACGGTATCGAGGCCATCCGCCGCAAGATTCCCGCCGGCACGATTGCTTCGCCGGAAGCATTTGTGGACGAAGCCGTGAGTCTGGCCGCGATCAAGGCCAGGGAGTTCTTCGCCTACCGTGAGAAGTGGCAGAAAGTCTTAAGCGCCTTGGCCAACCGGCCGGTCCCCACGGAAGCGATCAAGTCGTTTCGGGTTCGATAGAGAAGCAACGGGAATACCGGACCTAAACAAGAGACAACGCATCACAACCGGAGACATCGAATGGTACTCGATCAAGGACGAAACCGAGTTCCTGGCGCTCTGCTTTGAAAACTGCACGCGCTTCCAGCGGATGATCGAGGAGGAACGGAAAGGTTGTACCGCGCTTCCGGCGTGACTTCAGCAATTCTTATTTTGACAACGGTTCGCGAGACCGCGGTCCCTCCCTTCACCCAAGACAACTTGACCTGTCCCTCGCCAATCACCGCCGTAACAGTCTGGCAAGAGGTTTAACGAAGCATGAACATCCCGGAATTGACAATCGAGGTTATTGAGGAGTCGCGCATAACCACTGCGCTCGACGCGGAACTGCGCGGCTTTCTCATGCGCGCTTTCCCGGATGGCGTCTCTTCGTTTGCCCGGAGGCGCCACTGGCATGGCAGTACACCCGCCTACACCGTGATTGCGCGGCAGAATGGCGGCCTGATGGCTCATACAGGTGTCATCGTTCGTGAAATCCGCGCCGCGGGAAACCCGGTACGCATCTACGGCATTCAAAACATGGGCGTGCTGCCGAAACCCGCGGAACCGGCGCCGGACTGCGTGTGCTGGAGGCGGCGACGCGCGAGGCTACCCGGCGCGGTATCGTTTTCGGCATACTGTTTTGCGTTCCCGAACTCGCACGCTACTACCGGCGAGATCACTGGGAGATTCGCCACATCGATGTCCGCATGGACTACGATGGCCAGACCAACATCCCAATTCCGGGTAAGAACGTATGCATGGTCAGGTGTTTAACAGCGAAAAGTTTTCCCGCGGGCGAGATCCATCTGCAGGGCGCGGACTGGTGAATTTAACCATATGTCTCCTGGATGATCGTCCCCACTCCGGGCGCGGAAGGCGTTTCCGTCGCCCCTGTCAAGGCTGCTGCTGACGCACCCGGCCATTGGAACCCAGATTCACGACAAGGTCTCTGCCCGGGTCCGCCCGTTCGCCGCGCGTATTCGGACTACTGCGTGTCGCCGGCCAACCTACCGGCGCTCAACTGCATGCTGCCTGCACCGATTCTCCGACTGGACAGTTACGGCAACATCCGCAACGTGCAACTCGCGCTGCCGTAGTTCTGATCGGTTGGAGCGGCATTACTGGCAGCCCAAGCGCACACCAGTCATGATGATCTCGTCCGGTGAGGAGGCCGCGATGTCGACGGCGCATTCGGCGTGGCCGGCCTGCGCCAACGTCAGTTTCTCACGCCGTTCCTGGCCACGCAACTGGTAGATCCACTCTGCCTCTAGCGAAGCGCCGGTCTCCAACGTTCCGGCCTCCAACCAGAGTGGATTGCGGCCGGGTAAGAGCATCGGTTGCACGAACATATTGTGCTGGAAGGCGGCCGTCACGTTCAGCGCCTGTACGGCCAGTGCAGGCTGAGGGGAATGCGTGAACAAATCGATCCGCAACCAGAACTCGCGAAGTCCCTGGATGGACGACTGTTGCGCCTGCCACTGCGCCCGGCCGTTGCTGGTGGATCCATAGTGCGGCGCGTGCGACTTGAGCGGCAGGGGCCACAATGTGCGTCGGTCGTCAGCACTCAGACTGAGGCCCCAGTAGTCACTGCCTGCACCAACCACATCGTAGTCGATCGCCAGGTGCGCCGCCAGGAACGGCAGGCGGATATGATACCACACCTCACAGAAGTCGTGGCGGCCAGCCGGCCGCAGGCAGCCATTCTCGAAAACCGCTCGGCGCGCATCACAGACCACTGACGCACCCTGTAACAGCGGTTTCCAACGCAGCGCGCCCGAACCGTGCCAGCGCACCGGCCGGCCTTCGTTCAATTGTTGCGTGGATGGCGTTGGCCACATGTAGTTCTTCCAGTACGGGAGGTGCTGTGCGCACTGACGGAACCCGAGGCGGCTCGTCTCGGCGATGTCGCAGTGACTGCCATTCGGGTACGTATCGGGGGGCATTTCGCCGACTACGGGGTGGCGCGTGAACAGGGCCTGCGAAGACGCCGCCGGAAGGAAGTTGAACGTGACCTCCATGCCGCGCTGCAATTGCCAGTTGAGCGCTTCATGACGGTAAGGCTGGTCGATGAAAACCTGGTCCTCGGTGCGGTGGCGATGCGCCTGGTTGTTGCGTTCGGGATGGTGGCCGAGCGGCACGGGATGACCGGGCAAGGGATCCTGCACGAGGCGCGGATTGGCGGCCAGTTCCGCGCAACTCGCCACCTCGCCGCGTTCGTTGAGGAAGTACCAACCGCCAAAGGGGTCGAAGGCATGCCACTGTTCCACGCCGTCGTCGCCGCGGTACCACACCTCGTAATAGGTGTGGCCGTTGTTGTGCACCACAACGCGGCGCGCCTTGATACCGGCGCCGTTCAGGCATTCGGCCGCGATCCAGCCCCAGAAGGTGCATTCGCCACTGCCCCAGGAGGTCAGAACCGGCAGAGGATCAAAACACGGGGAATAACCGCCGGCCCCGTCGGGCAGCAACGGATTGGGACCACGGAGCATGCAGCGCGTGAACCAGTCGTAAAAGGCGAGGGCCTTCTGCTTGTCTGTTTTGGCATCCGCCAACCGGAACACGTCGCGCGCGAACTGTGCGCAGGAACGGTTGTTCGGCCATACTTCGTTGCCCAACCATACGTTTGTTGCAGTCATGGGTTTGTCTGGCGCCGGACGCGGGCACACCTTACAGTACTACGCCGGACGCAAGTTGCGGCGACAAGTTCCCCTGCCAGCAGTAAAATAGACAATATACCCGTGCGGCGCCATTCTCAACCGATTTCTTTCGGGAAGAACCGAACCGAGCCGAAGTGCAGAATGCATTTGCACAGTTAACCGTAAAGGAAGTGCAGGCGCAGGGTCACGTCCGAACTCTGGACATTGAAATATCAAACCTCCACGCCGGGGCCACGCCCGCAAGGTAGCGGGCGGAGAAAGGCCCCGGCTGTCGCACATACAAGCGCCACACACGCGCCACGCCCGTACACGCAACACCCGCCGCGCCCTGTACTCATCGACCCCGTGCGCCCCAACAGCAACCCGCACCGACACCACGCGCTTCGCACTTTCCCAAACGCTTTCCCTGACGCCACGCCCGGCCGCGCGCGGAAGAGTGGGGATCAGTGATCCACTACCAGCGCGTCACCGCCCTGGACACCAGCACCGCGCGAATCCGCCGCGCGCTGATCGATGCCCACCGCGCCCTGCTCGCCGCCGAGGACGCCGCCTTCCGCCTGTTCTGACACCCGCCGCGCCGGGTACGTCGCGGCGTGCGCATCGGGGGCGTAGAGCGAGATCAGCAGCCGGGCCGCGTCTTCCGGCCCGGGCGGAGTCTCCATTCGCACGGGCGAAGCCTCCCAGATGTCGGCTTCGCCATAACCGTCGCCCTCGGCCAAACGATCGGCCATGAACTTGGCCGCGTCGAAAGGTCGGGCGATGGGCTGCGGCACCTGCCGCGGGGGCGGCGGGACGCGCCAACGCGGCGGACCGCCGCGCCGGGGGGCGTTTGCCTGACCCAGCACTGCCTTGGTCACCGCGTCAGTGATCTCCCGGTCCGGCACTTGCCGGCCGCCAGGCGGGGTGTACGCGCGCAAAGCCGCGGCCACCTCATCCGGCGGGATGCCGGCCCGTATGCCGATGTTGGCCACACCCAGCAGGCGCGGGTGATACCCGTTGCCGCCGGGGCGGGGGAGTGTTGATAGGGCTTCAGTAAAACTGTCCTGAAGGATCATGCTTAGGCCCTCCTGTCGACCAGGGCGGCCATCGCGGCGCTGATGCGCCCCGTCAGCAGATCATCCACTTCGGACTCCAGGAACCCGCTGGCCCGAACCCGGCCCGGGAACGTCCGTTTGTGCAGCGTGCCGGACTGCGCAAGACTGTCGACGGTCCGCAGCGAGACGCTCAGACGTTCGGCAACCTCCTTGCGCCGGATCAGGCAGACCTTCACGGGCGCGACAGGTGCCGTGTTTCGTTCCTCCGTGGACGGCCCGTGGCGCAACAGCGTCACGAGGCGGTTTCGCTCACCGGGGTTGACGGACGGATCGGCCGTCAGGATGCTTCGGATGGCTTGTATCGTTGTCGGTAACATAAAGTTCAGCCCTCAGGGTTCGATGTTCAGAAGATGCTTTCCCTTGCTGACTATTCCGCTATCCCGTCGGTCGCGAACCGGTCGAGATACGTCATGATCGAAGGAAGCCAGACCAGGCGCGTGCCGCGCAGGGCACCGGGGCGGCGCAGACTGGCGGTGCGGATCTTGTTCGCCGTGATCAACTGGTAGTACGCCGCGCGGCTCAGGCCCGTGTAAGGACAGTGTCCGCGGACGGGAAGCCGGATCCACTTGGCGGCATATTTTTCATCGCCGGTGGAGCAGGGGGCTTCCGTTTCAGTGAGGAGCATGTGCTTCGTCATTGTTGTTTCTCCGTGTGCACCGCAACACACCATGTGTCGCGATGTCTACGCACTTGGAAAAAAACAATGACGGCGGTCAAAAAAGAGGGGGTATCGCAATCGATACCCCCTGCACGGCAATGAGTTGCGAGGGTCGCACGACTCGCAACAAATTCGCAATTATTAGGTTGAGGTGTACTCGCGCAGGTACTTCGTGAGCAATTCCTTCCGTTTGATTTCCAAATTGGCGGGTGTCATGTCCACAATGATCTCGGCTATGTCTTTGAAAATATGTGCCTCCACATCCGGCCCCGCCAGATTTTCGAAAAGCGTCTTGTCATAGTTGGGAGCTATCGTCGGTTTTTGGGGCGTCTCTTTGATGTCTTGGTAGACGGCATGAATTCGGGCATACGCAGCGCCCCGAAGCGGCCACTTGGCCACGCGCGCCCGGAGTGTCTGTTCCTTCATGCCCAAGGCCGCCGCGGCCTTGACCTGATTCCCATTGCGGATGAATGAAAGGAATATCTTCATGTCACCCGGTTCGATCGCCTGGTAGACGACAAATAAGTCTGCAATCTTCTGTGAGAGGATCACCTTGAGACGGGCGAGTTCCTCTTCGTGGTCGCGGATCTTCTTGGCCTGTCCGTCGATCACGGCGGGCACGGCGGCCTTCAACTCTTTTGTGTCCTTGTGGATGGCACCGGCCGTCGCATGGATAGTACCGGTCGTTGCATGGATGGCATCGACTTTCTCTGCGATCGACTCAATGGTGATCTTCGGCTTCGGATCGACTAACGTTGTCGAGGGCACCAGATCATGACACTTCCGTGTTCCCTGCTGGTACTCGCGGATCATTCGTCTCAGATCCCGCACCAAGAGGTCACCATGCCGGGGAAAACAGTCCGGATGGCAGAACCGGACCAGCGCCTCGTCGTCGATCGCCCCGTCTTCCCAGACCGTCACCGCAATGTCCCATGTAGTCTCTGCGCGCGTGATCGTCCGACCAGAGGTTTCAACGGATACCACATCCGGAGTTCCGGGGACTCGCAGCGGACAATCGACCAGCAGGCAGAAGGTCTCCGCAACGCCGGCCTCCCGCATGACATAGTCAGTCTCCCGTCGGTTCTCGGTGCGTTCGTCGCGCCACTTCAAGGCGTAACACGGCCGGCCATTGACCATGAATCGCAGCAGGCGCGGCTCGCTATCGGGGGAAACACCTTTGTCGTTTACAGTACCATCCATTCGTCAGACCTCCGCACAAAACGCACAGGAACGCGAGGGCGCGGGCCAAACTGTCGGCATGCCTCTGCGACCGACCGGTGACAAAAACCCTTCGCCAATTTACCCGTGCCCCAAGCGCCTTTTTGATCCAAAGCGTTGTCCAAAACAATGATGAGAGCAGTTGCAATATTGAACATGCACGCGCCCGTTGGCAACACGCAAACTTGCAAGGGTGACATCCGAAAACATGGGTGAATTTTGGTGGACGCGTTATCAATTACCGTTATCACTGGTCGTCCGCGTCGCCAGTAATAAAGTAAAAAACCCAGCAAATGCTGGGTTTTTCTTGAAATGGCACCCCCTAGGGGAGTCGAACCCCTCTCACCAGGTTGAGAACCTAGCGTCCTAGCCGATAGACGAAGGGGGCGTAGGACTGACGCAAAAGAAACAAAACAATACCTGACTGCCGCCTCCGGTGTCAACTCGCGGACGCCATTTCATTTTGCCCGGGATTTTCCGGCCGGCAGGTGTAAGATTTCACCTTCGAGCTGCATATACCTGAGTAGGAATGCATTCAACCTTGACACATCCACCCGCCACACCCGACACTTCACGCATTCATTTACCTAGAACTAGGAGGCATTATGGCTGAGAAAGAGAAGAAGGGCGCACCGTCGCAACTGGACGTGGTTATTTCGCAGATTCGCAAAGAGTTCGGCGAGGGCGCCATCTTGCGCCTGGGCGACGCGGAGGCCGCCAAGGACATCGCGATTATTTCCACCGGTTCCTTCTCGCTCGACCTGGCGCTCGGTGTGGGCGGACTTCCGCGCGGCCGCGTGGTGGAAGTTTTCGGTCCGGAGTCGTCCGGCAAAACCACGCTGGCGCTGCACATCATTGCCAACGCCCAGAAAAACGGCGGCATGGCGGCGTTTGTGGACGCCGAGCATGCCCTGGATCCGAACTATGCCGCCCGCCTGGGCGTGAAGCTGGACGACCTGCTGGTGAGCCAGCCGAACTCCGGCGAGGAAGCGCTGACCATCACCGAGCAGCTCGTCAAAAGCGGCGCGCTGGACGTGGTGGTGCTGGACTCCGTGGCGGCGCTGGCGCCGCAGGCGGAACTGGACGGCAGCATGGGCGATTCGCACGTCGGCCTGCAGGCGCGGCTGATGTCGCAGGCCATGCGCAAGCTCACCAGCGCCATCTCGCAGACCAAGACGCTCTGCCTCTTCACCAACCAGATCCGCGAGAAGATCGGCGTGATGTTCGGCAATCCCGAGACCACGCCCGGCGGCCGCGCGCTGAAGTTCTATTCCTCCGTGCGCCTGAACGTGCAGCGCATCGGCGCGCTCAAGGATCCGTCCGGCGCGGTGGTCGGCAACCGCACGCGCGTGAAGGTCGTGAAGAACAAGGTTGCGGCGCCGTTCACCGAGGCCGAGTTCGACATCCTCTACGCCCGCGGCATCTCGTGGGAAGGTTCCGTGCTCGACGCCGCACTGCTGTACAACGTCGTCACCAAGCGCGGCTCGTGGCTGAGCTTCGGCGCCGAGCAGATCGGGCAGGGCGCCATGGTCGCCACCGAGCACTTGCGCAACAACCCGGACGTGGTCGCCAAGATCATCGCCAAGATCCACGAGGCCATCAAGGCCGGCGTCAAGCCCGTGAAGCCGGGCGCGGATTGACGGCCGGAGGCCGTCAATTGTCATTGGTCATTAGTCAGTGGGAATGGCTGTCCTGCTAGACTCTACTTTACCGCCTGCCATCGAAAAGGCTATTATAGCCACATGACAACGGCCTCCATTTCCACCACCAAGAACCGCCTGAGCGCTTTGCTGGATCAGGTGCGGCACGGGCAGCGCGTGCTGATCACGGACCGCGGCATACCGGTGGCCATGCTGGTGCAGCCGGATGCCGCAGCCGATGCCGATACCGATGGGCGGGTCCAGCGCCTGCGGCGGATGGGAATCGTCACCGGCGGCAGCGGTTATATTGACGTTCGGAAGCTCAGGCCGCCCCGCCGGTTGCCGGGCAGGGGCACCCCGCTGTCCGACGCACTACAGTGGGATCGCGAAGGGAACCGGTGATGTTCTGGGACAGTTCAGCGCTGGTTCCTCTGCTCATCGAGGAACCTCGATCCCCGGATGCGCGGCGCCTGCTCAAGGGTTCGCCTATTTTGGTGTCCTGGTTTGCCCGCGTGGAAATCGGCTCCGCCCTGACTCGTTTGTGGCGGGAGCAAAAGACGGACGAGGCGGGACTGCAGAGCGACCTGGCGGAACTCGCGACCCTGGCATCCCGTTGGATCGAAGTTCCGCCGAGGGATGATCTTCGACAGACGGCCATGCGCCTGTTGCGCGAGCATCCACTGCGATCTCTCGACGCTCTGCAACTGGCTTCCGCCTGGCTCGCCTCCGAAGGCCGGCCGGACACGTTGGACTTTGTCTGCTTTGACGCGCGCCTCGCCTCCGCCGCGCAACGGGAAGGTTTTCGCGTGCGGAGTTGAACCTCCACCGCCCATCTTTCACCGCAAACCCCCGAACCCTGGAACCCCACATGACAGCCGATCAACTCCGCTCCAAGTACCTGGCCTTCTTCGCTTCCAAGGGGCACGCCGTGATCTCCGGCGCTTCGCTGGTCCCGGAGAACGACCCCACCGTGCTTTTCACCACGGCCGGCATGCACCCCTTGGTGCCGTTCCTGCTGGGCGAGCCGCACCCGGCCGGAAAGCGCCTGACCGACGTGCAGAAGTGCGTGCGCACCGGCGATATCGAGGCCGTGGGCGATACCGCGCACCTGACTTTTTTCGAGATGCTCGGCAACTGGTCGCTCGGCGACTACTTCAAAAAGGAAGCCATCGCCTGGTCGTACGAGTTCCTGACGTCAAAGGGCTATCTCGGTTTCGATCCGGCGCGCCTGAGCGTGACGGTCTTTCAAGGAGAAGGCGAAGTGCCCAAGGACGAGGAGTCCATCGCTATCTGGAAGTCGCTGGGCATCCCAGCCGAGCGCATCCACGCGCTGCCCAAGGACGACAACTGGTGGGGCCCGGCCGGCCAGACCGGCCCGTGCGGTCCAGACACCGAGATGTTCATCGATACGGGCAAGGTTGCCTGCTCTCCGGCGTGTCGTCCCGGTTGTCACTGCGGCAAGTACATCGAAATCTGGAACGATGTCTTCATGCAGTACAACAAGACTGTTGACGGACGCTACGAGCCGCTGAAGCAGTCCAACGTGGACACCGGTATGGGCGTCGAGCGCACGATCTGCATGTTGCAGGGGCGTGCTTCGGTTTTCGAGACCGAACTTTTCGCGCCGTTGATGGCAAAGATCGCCGAACTCTCGACCACGCCGCCGACGGATCCGGCTGTGGTGCAAAAAGCGCAGCGCATCATTGCGGACCACCTCCGCACCGCCACGTTCATTCTCGGCGACCCCAAGGGCGGCGTGAAGCCCGGCAATCTCGGCGCCAACTACGTGCTGCGTCGCCTGATCCGCCGCGCGGTGCGCTATGCCAAGGTACTCGGCATCGGCCCTGGCTTTGCGCGCACGCTGGCTGAGATCGTGATCGACAATTATTGCCACGTCTACCCCGAACTGCAGGAGAAGCGCGAAACGATCGTCGTCGAACTTGCCGCCGAGGAGGATCGTTTCGAAAAGACGCTTGTCGCGGGGCAGAAAGAATTCGACAAAATCTCCACGGCGCTCAAGACGCACGGCCAGACCCAGGTTTCGGGGCGCACGGCCTTCAAGCTGTACGATACCTACGGCTTCCCGCTCGAAATGACCGAGGAACTCGCGTCCGAGCAGGGGTTGGCCGTGGACCGCGCCGGGTTTGACGAGGCGTTCAAGAAGCACCAGGAGACCTCCAAGCAGGGCGACAAGGCCTTCAAGGGCGGCCTGGCGGACAACACCGACGCCACCACGCGGCTGCACACCGCCACGCACCTGCTGCATAAGGCGCTGCAGACAGTGCTCGGACCGCACGCGCTGCAGAAGGGGTCGAACATCACGCCGGAGCGTCTGCGCTTCGACTTCACGCACCCGGAAAAGATGACGCCGGAACAGATCGCGCAGGTCGAGAAGATTGTCAACGAGCAGATCGCCCGCGACCTGCCCATCACGCTCGAAACGATGACCATCGAGGAAGCCCGCGCCAAGGGCGCGACCGCGCTGTTCAACGCGAAGTACGGCGAGCAGGTCAAGGTCTACACGGCCGGCGACTTTTCCATGGAAGTCTGCGGCGGCCCGCACGCCAGCCGCACCGGCGAGCTCGGGAAGTTCAAGATCCAGAAAGAGGAGAGCTCCAGCGCCGGCGTAAGGCGGATACGGGCGGTGCTGGAGGCGAAGTGATCAAGCGAATCGATTGAGTCGACTCAATCGATTCCGCTCGGTTTCTCCGGCTGCTCACCCCTTCAGCTTCGCCGCGATTCCGGCCACATGCTTCCCCTGGAAGCGCGCGGCCGCGAGTTCGTTGGCCGAGGGCAGGCGCGAGCCGTCGGGGCCGGCCAGCGTGGTGGCGCCGTAGGGCGTGCCGCCGGTGATCTCCGACATGTTCAGCAGTTCCTGCGCCGCGTAGGGGAGGCCGACCACGATCATGCCGTGGTGCAGCAGCGTGGCATGGAAGCTGGTCAGCGTGGTCTCCTGCCCGCCGTGCTGCGTGCCGGTCGAGCCGAACACGCTGCCGACCTTGCCGATCAGCGCGCCCTTGGCCCAGAGGCCGCCGGTCTGATCCAGAAAGTTGCGCATCTGCGCGGTCATCATGCCGAAGCGCGTGGGCGTGCCGAAAATAATGGCATCCGCCTCGGCCAATTGCTGCGGCTGCGCCACGGGAATGTGCGCGAAGGCGGCACGCGCCCCTTTGGCGCCGCTCTTGACCAGCGCGTCCTCGTTCATCAGCTCCGCCACCTGCCACAGTGTAACCTCGGCGCCCGCCACCTGCCGCGCGCCGTCGGCGATTGCTTCGGCCATGCGGTAGACGTGCCCGTATGTGCTGTAAAACACCACTTGGATCTTTGCTTTCGACATTGGATGCCACCTTTCCTTTATAGAGTTGCATTTTTCAATGGAGTCATTATCGCTGAAAGCTGATGCCACGGCAAGTTGAGACAGGTCTCCATACTTGACGCGGCGCATGGAGCGGGTATTCTACTGGGCATGGAATTTCTGCATACATGGTGGCACGGTCTGGAGCCGCTGACACGCTGGTTCTTCGGGTGCGCCTTTTTCTTCAGCGTCTTCTTCCTGTGGCAGTTGATCATGGCGTTCGTCGGGCTGACCGGTGGCGACGCCGCGGTCGATTCGCACGTGGAAACCACGGACGTACACCATTCGCCGGACGACGCCGATGCCAGCGTGGCGGTGTTCAAACTCCTTAGCTTTCGTTCGATCCTGGCTTTCGTGACTCTCTTTTTCTGGTCGGGCGCGCTCGGACTCCAGAAACACGCCCCCCTGACGCGGGCAATGGGGTTTGCGCTTTTGTGGGGAATGGCGGCCATGTTCCTGGTGGCGCTGCTGCTGTACCTCATGAAACGGCTGGTCGAGACCGGCAATCTGCGCTTCAGTTCCTGCGTGGGTGAAAGCGGTGCGGTCTACCTGGACATTCCTGCCGGCGGCGTCGGCGAGGTGCGCACGCTCTGCAGCGGTGCCATGACGCATCTCAAGGCGCGGACCACGGATGCTGCCGGGCTCAAGGCCGGCACGACCGTCCGCATTGTGAGAATCATCGGAACCGACACCGTCGAAGTGGCGGCGGCAACCGGTTTCGCGGAAAACGAACGAAAGGCGACGCCATGATCGAGGCCATCATTACTGCCGTAGTCCTGATTGTGATCTTCATCACGCTGGCCAGCCGCTACAAGCGCTGCCCCTCGAACAAGATCCTCGTGATCTACGGCAAGACCGGCAGCGGCGCGGCCAAGTGCGTGCATGGCGGCGCCGCGTTCATCATGCCGCTCATCCAGGCGTACGACTACCTGGACCTTGAGCCGTTCGTGGTGCCGATCGACCTCTCCAACGCGCTGTCGCAGGAGAATATCCGCGTCAGCGTGCCGACCACGGTGACCGCCGCAGTCTCGAATCATCCGGGCGTCATGGAGAACGCCGCCGTCCGCCTGCTCGGCCTCAGCACCCAGCAGATTCAGACCCAGGCGCAGGACATCATCATCGGCCAGATGCGCGCCGTGATCGCCACCATGAAGATCGAGGACATCAACCGCGATCGGCAGGCCTTCATGGGCAAGGTCAACGAGGCTGTGGCCGTCGAATTGGAGAAGATTGGACTCCTGCTGATCAACGTCAACATCCGCGACCTCGACGACGAATCCGGCTACATCAAGGCCATCGGCCGCAAGGCTGCCGCCGAAGCCATCAACCAGGCCAACATCGACGTGGCCGACGCGGAGAAACTCGGCCAGATGGGCGTGGCGGCGCGCCAGCGCGACCAGCGCGTGTCCGTCGCGGCCGCCGTGGCCGACGCGGAAATCGGCGAGGCCGAGGCCCAGAAGAAAAAGCGCCAGCAGGTGGCCGCCGCCATGGCCGATGCGCAGATCGGCGAAGCTAGCGCCGACCGCAACAAGCGACAGAACGTGGCCAAGCTGGATGCCGAGGCCGTGAGTTCGGAAACCGACGCCAATGCCAAGAAGGCCTCCTACCGCGCCAACCAGAAGGTCGTGGAGGAGGAGTCCCGCAACCGCGGCGAAACTGCGGCCAAGGAAGCCGACGGCGCGATCCGCGTGGCGCAGGAAACCGCCCAGAAGAAGGCCGAGGACGCCCGCGCGCTGCGCGAGCAGTCGCGCCTGAACGCCGAGATCGTCGTGCCGGCGGAAGCCGAGAAGAAACGCGTCGTGATTGCGGCCGATGCCACGCGCGAACAGTCCGTGCTGGTCGCCAAGGGGCAGGCCGAGGCCGTGCTGGTCAAGATGACGGCCGAAGGGCAGGGGACCAAGGCCGTGCTGGACGGCAAGGCCGAAGGCTATCGCAACCTGGTGCAGTCGGCGGGCGACCCGCAGGTTGCCACCGCGCTGCTGATCATCGAACGCCTGACCGAGATCGCCAACATCCAGGCCAAGGCCATCCAGACCCTCCCGATCGAGAAGATCATCGTCTGGGACGGCGGCGGCAGCGAAGGCGGCGGCCTGTCGAACCTCGGCAAGAAGATTATGGGCGCGCTGCCGCCCATGCACGAGATTGCCAAGCAGGTGGGGCTCGATCTGCCGACTTATCTCGGGAAGGTGGCGGGCGGGCATCAGGATCCGGCCAAACCGGCCGCGCCCGCTCCCGACGCAGCCAAGGCCAAGGCGTAGAAACTTGTCGGCAGGAGGCGTGGATCAACCTGAAAAGGTGTTTAGGCTGTAGGCTGTTAGACTGTTAGGTTTGGCAGCCAACACGTTACGAGATTCTGAAATGTCTCCATTGGGTGCGTGCGTCACTGTGCGTAACGCATTCATTTTCAACCTAACAGCCTACAGCCTAAACACCTTTCTCGGATCAATCCAGACGCTACGCCCCACAGGTTCCTGTCACTGCCAGACCCACCAGGGCGCTTGGGCGCGGTCGCCATAGACCAGCACGTCAAAACAGGCGTGGGCGGCGACTGCGGGCCACACACTGCCTGCGCGCATCCGCAGCAAGCCGAAAGTCAAACCACCAAGCAGCGTGGCCACCGCCAAGAAAAGGAAGTTCGTTTCGATCCCGGACTGGGGACGTGCGAACAGCGCGCACTTGTAGGCCGTGTGCGCCACGGCCGACAGGACCACCGCCCACGTCGTCCCTAGGAACCGCAGGCGTCCCAGAATGTAGCCGCGGTAGAAGAGTTCCTCCGCCGCTCCGATCAGCGCCGCCAGCAGGGAAAAACGGGTCAATGCGCCTGGAAACAGCCCGTTTCCCAGTCGTTCGCGAAAGCCGACGGCCAGCACAACGCCCAGCGCCAGTCCGAGCGCCAGGTGCAGGCAGGCGGCGTGCGTTGGCAGGCGCAGCCCCATCTGTTCCGCCGGCGCGCATCCGGACACGATGGCGCGGTGCAGTGCGAAGGCGACGATGACCAAGCCGCTGGCGGCGGCCAGCCGCCACGGAAAGCCGTCGTGTGCGCACAGCGCAAACAGGCACAAACCTACTGTGGCCGCAGCAACTTCGATTGCAGCCGCAAGATTTTGATGCCGCGCTGCATAATTCATGTTGCCGCACCGCGCTGTCGGATGCGGACCCAGCACGACACGACGGTTGTCATCGCCAGCAGGAGAATCCAGCCCGAGCCGAGGCAGACCGGCTCGCACGTGACCACGCGGCAGTCGGGGTGGGCTTGCTGAAACAACTTGATCTGCGTGGCAAACCCTTTCGTCCCCCATTGTTTCGAGGAGAGCGCCAGGAACTGGAGCTTCGGCAGCTTTTGCAGCGGCAGCGAATCGGGATCGCACGTGCCGATGACGGTCAGCGATTCAAGATCCGGCAGACTGGCCACGGACGCAAGGCTGGCGGTGTTGTTCGTCTCCTTGCCGCCTGTATAAACCTCCAGATACCGGACATTGGGAACACTCTCGAGCAGCGTCGCAAACTCGCCGGGGACCGCATCCTTGTCCAGAGAAACGACAAGCGAGATCAGGCAGGGGAGACGTTGCAGCGGACGCAAATCGACATTCGTCGCGCAGCCGAGCGAGAACTCCCGCAGTTTCTGCAAATCGGCCAGGCCGTCGAGATCCATTCCGTCCTTTGTGTCGATGGACAAGGTCAGCGATTCGAGACCTGCCAACGATTTCGTAGCCGCGAGATTCCCGAGCCGCGGCTTACCATCTGTTTCGATGTCGGCATTGAGTGTGCGCAATCCGATGCACGGCTCGGGAATGGGGCCGGTCTTGGCCGGATCCCATTTTGCCAAGGACAGATTTCGTAGAACCGGCAGATTGCGGAGGAATGCGAGACTGGTGAATTTCTTCGCGTCCAACACGAACAAGGTATCGAGTTGCGAAGGCTGGCCGAACGCGGCCAGCAAACCGGTCACGGCGGCGGTGTCGGCGGAGGTTTCTCCGATGATGAGCGTGCGCGGCCGGAACCCCGCCAGGGCTGTTCGGAGAACAGGATTTGTCCCGCTCTCGCACATCAGCCCAACCCCCGGATTCACGTTGGCAAGTTTGCGCAACAACCGGGTCCGTGCGGCAACCATCGTTGTGTTTGTGCCCAGTTCTTCCGGTAGAATAACGTGACGCAAGGCGGCGAGTTCGTTTGTGGGCGCCTGCGCAAGCCAATCCCAACCTTGCTGGTTTTCGCTGAGATCGAGCGTCACGGTCCGCCCGTTGAGAACCAGACACCGCGACGCCAACTGAAATGCCAGCGACGGGCCATCCGACTGCCGGTACAGAAAACAGGACGCATTCTTGCCCGGCGAATCGGTTTTGATCTCAACCAAAAGATAATCGCCGTCACGAACCGGCAGTCCGGACGGCGCAACCGGCACGTTCGATGTGTCGCATCCGCAGCAGATGGGGCATGAGCCGATCCGTTGCCGCAGGAGAGAACCCCCGTTTTCCAGACCCTGCACCGTGACGCCGACGGGCGGCGACCACTGCGCGTCCGCCGGCGCGCGGCCGGGAACCTGCCGGCACGACGTCGTCACCCCCGACAAGAGCGCCAGCCCTCCAACGAGCAGCACCGTTGCCGGGAAAACCGCGGTCCATCTGCGTCTTGTACTCATGGGGTGCCCCGATGCTTTTGTGCTTCACACGTGGGAAAATAGTTTTGCCCAAAACGGGATGCAGCGCAAGCGCCGATGCGTCCTGAAACTGCGGGAGATTGCGACGGGCGCAGCCGCCATCCCATGCGCGGACCCACGCGCGTACGGCGCCGACGGCGCGGCGCCCTCCAGTCGAAAGGACAAGCAGTGGAGAGTCGAATGAATGGAGGGCCGCGCGCTGTCGCGGCCGTGGCCGGCGCGTGTCAGGCGCATCTGCAGCGTCGAGCCCGCCGCAATCACCCGCAGAACGGGGCGTGTGCAGCAGGGCTCGCAGGAGCTCGCCCCTCCATTGATTCGGATCTTTCCACATGGAGGGCGGAACTCTGCGACGCCTCGTGCGCGCATTCGCGCATTCGGGATTCCGATTCCCTATGGACAAAGCCGCAAGGGGGGCCTAAAGTAAGCGCTCTTTTTCCCTGTTTCCGGCAGAGGCCGGCGGGAAGACAAACGGTTGTTCTTTATGGAGCTGGATATCAAAGCTGCCGCCACCCTGATGGGTGTGTCGGAGAAGATTGTCTATCGTTGGATCCGCGATCAGGCGCTGCCTGCGCACTGCATCAACGAGCAGTACCACTTCAATCGCGCGGAACTGCTGGAGTGGGCCACGGCTCAGGGCGTGCGGGTGCCGCCCGCGATGTTTGCCCCCACGGATCTTTCTGCCGCCGCCCCCGCCGGGTTGGCTGCCGCACTCGTGGCGGGCGGGATTCATTACAACGTCGCCGCCGCGGACAAGCAGGTTGCGCTGGCCACAGCCATCCGTCTCATGCCGGTGCCCGACGATGTGGACCGCGACCTCCTGCTGGACATCATCCTGGCGCGCGAGTCGCTCGGCTCGACCGGACTCGGCGACGGCATCGCCATTCCGCACGTGCGCAACCCGATCGTGATGCACATTCCGCAGCCGCTGGTGACGCTCTGCTTCCTGGCGACGCCCATCGAGTTCGACGCTGTGGACGGTCAGCCGGTGCACACGCTTTTCACCATCGTCTGCCCGGCCATCAAGAGCCACCTGCATCTGCTTTCGCGCCTCGCCTATGCGCTGCGTAATCCAGACTTCGCGGAGGCGATCCGGCAGCGTGCGCCGCAGGCGGCGATCCTGGCCGCTGCCGCCGCGGTAGATCATGGCGGCGTCTCTGCCGCGCCGCGGCCGCAGGAAGGCAAGGCGTCGTGAATCTGCTGCTGGCGGCCCTGGCAATCTGGATCGTGGGGGGCGGCGTTTGCCTGCTGGGCGGCCGCAACCGCCGCGTGGCCGGCTGGATTGGCGCGGGCACAGCGGTTGCCGGGTCTGTCTTTGCCCTGTCCGCCGCTCTCGCGCGAGTATGCGGCGGCGCGGCCGCCGCATGGCAGGTGGAATTGCCGTGGAGCATGCCCTTTGGCCGCCTGGCGCTGGCATGCGACGGGCTCTCGGCGTTGTTCGTTCTCGCCACGGCCATTGTGACGGCGCTGGCTGCGGTTTACGGCACCGGCTATCTGCGCCATGCGCCCGACGGAAAGCCATTCGGCCTGATCTGGTGCCTGTTCAACCTGCTGACCGCGAGCATGACCGGGGTGTTCCTGGCGGCGAATGCGGTTTTCTTCCTGCTGGCGTGGGAACTCATGGCGCTGACTTCGTTCGGACTGGTGATGTTCGAGCACGAGCGTCCCGGCGTGCGGCGCGCGGGGGCGATCTACTTTGTCGCCACACACCTCGGCACGGCGCTGCTGCTGGTGATGTTCCTGCTGCTTGGACGCGAAGCCCGCGGCTCGCTTGATTTCCGTGACCTCCGGGAAGTCGTCCTGGGGCCGGGGCTGGCAGGTACGGTTTTTGTGCTGGCGCTGATCGGTTTCGGCACCAAGGCGGGGCTGATGCCGATGCACGTGTGGCTGCCGGAGGCGCACCCGGCCGCGCCGTCGCATGTGTCCGCGGTCATGAGCGGCGTCATGATCAAGACCGGCATCTACGGAATCGTGCGGATCGTTTCGCTTTTGGGGTGTCCGCCGTCCTGGTGGGGGTGGACGCTGGTGGTCATGGGCGCGGTCTCGGGCATTCTCGGCATCCTGTTCGCCCTGGCGCAGCGCGATCTCAAGCGCATGCTGGCTTATTCCAGCGTGGAGAACATCGGCATCATCACCATGGGGCTGGGGATCGGGATGCTTGGGCTGGCGGCTGGCAGTCCCGTGATGGCCGCGCTCGGTTTTGCCGGTGGGCTGCTGCATGTGTTGAACCATGCGCTCTTCAAGAGCCTGCTCTTTCTGGATGCCGGCGCCGTGCTACAGGCGACCGGCACGGCCGAAATCGACCGGCTGGGTGGCCTGCTCCGGCGCATGCCTTGCACCGGCAACACCTTTCTGGTGGGCGGCGCCGCCATTTCCGGCCTGCCGCCGTTCAACGGTTTTGTGAGCGAAATCCTCATTTTTCTCGGCGCGCTGACGCCGCTGCTGGCGACGACAATCACCGGCAAAACATTTGCGATGGCTGGCGGCCTGGTCGCCGCGGTGTCCCTGGCCGTAATCGGCACGCTGGCCGTCGCCTGCTTTGTGAGGGCCTTCGGCATGGTGTTTCTGGGCGAACCGCGCGAGGTACGGTTGGCCGACGCGGCGCACGAGGCCGGAAGCAGCATGCGCGTGCCCATGCTGCTGCTGGCGGCGGGGACAGACGCCAA
>Ga0118677_10003425_pt1 | contig 30008 bp, 23 predicted proteins | sample AliMusrvi5mmetaG_FD_86154 | JGI IMG/M metagenome (GOLD analysis project Ga0118677, IMG submission 86154) | reverse complement strand
GTATTACCGAAACGGTTCCCTTTTGCGTTGTCTGCCTACGCGTGTGAGAGCGATAACGCTTATGGGTGACACAATCACCTTGGTGTCCCGGCGAAGGATGCTTATTTTAACGGCATTGGGCATCCCTGCCGGCGGTCCGTGGCAGACAACCTTCGCGTAGCCGCCGGCAGGGATGCCGGCGGTCCATAGCCTTAGTTCCGACGCCCGCAGCAGATTGCATTGGATCACACAAACCGTATGATGTATTTCCTTCTAACTGCTTCTTCCACCCACCCGGCAGTCGTACTAGACGACGACCCAGGCGCTGCCGGATGGCCAGCCGGTGCAGTTGTTTGCGCGCAAGCAGCCGACGATCGCCGCGTCCTCCTCATTGTGGTGTTAAAGACATAACGATCAACGTCTTATTGCTACCCAGAATACCGCCGGCAGGATATTCCTGCAGACGTGCTGAATAAAAAGCAAAGCGACCTGTCATGTCGGTTGAATTTTGGAGGAGTCGGTCATGAAGACGTTAACCTGGAACATGCTGCTCACGGTGAGTGTGTTCGGCGCGCTGCTGGCGCTGCCGGTGTCCGCGCAACAAAGTCCCAAGCCCACCAAAGCTGAACCGGATTCCGCCACCGTCGCGAAGTGGATGCAGCAGATGGAAGACGCCATGCAGCCAGCGAAGGGACCGATTCCGAGCGAGTATGATCTCACTCCGGCGCCGGTCGCGGTGAATGAGACGGCGCTGACCGCACAACTGGCGCGCGACAAGAACAGCCTCTTTTCCCTCACCCAATTCCGGGATGAGATGAAAGTCGAATTCGACGACTTTCTGGTGCCGAACGGCGGCTACGCGGTCATAGACTGCAATTGGACTAAATTATTCAGCACCAAGGGCGCCGATGTCTTGCGCGCCCCCACCGCGACCGAGCAGAAGAAGGATGACCTGGCACGGCATTTTCATCGCTTGGTGCCGTTGCACGTGTCGGATAAGCAGTCCAAAGTGGCGTATGCCGAAGGCACGGCGACGCTGACGATACCGTCGCAGTTCGTTTCGGCTGCCTTCGCCGCCACGGAAGTGAAGACGGGCAAAACCGCCGGTAAATATACCATCACCCTTCAGCGTTGCGACAACAATCTCGTGGTGGTGCAGATCATGGGACTGGGGAAAGACGAGGAACCGGTGTTCGTACTGCGCGACCGGACCGGCGGGCGCTTGCAGGTAACGGAGTCGAACGACAACAACCTGGCCGGTCTGAAAAAAACCATGTTGGCGAAAGGCATCGTGGCCCGCGTGGAAGTCTACCTGGCAACGGCCGTCGTAAACACAACGCTCCCGGTGATCGCTTCCTGTGAGCCCGACACGATGGGCACGGACCGCATTCCGATGAAGGCGCCGCGGTATGCGAAACCCGAGCTGGACCTGAAAGCTGCCGCGATCGATCTCCTGGCGCTGAAAGCGCAGACGCGGGTGATCGCCGGACGAACCGATGCGTTGTTCGGCTACAACACGCCGGATATCAAGCTGCAACTTCCACACCTGGCGAACAGTTGTTATGCGGGGATCAAATTCGGACCTGCCACCCTGGTGAGCAAGACGGGGAAGCCGGTGAAATACGAGCTGGAGCAGGTAGGATTCACCTGCGACGACTGTTCGTATGCAATCCGCTTCACCAATCCCGGCACGGAAGTGCCGGTGGAGTTTGCCCGCGCCACCGGCAAAATTACGGTGAAATATCCCGCCGACGTGAAGGTGGTTACGCTGACCCCCGCGCAACCGGCAGCCGGCAATATCAAAGTCAACTTTAATGGGATGAAAATTTCCCTGTGCGGCATCGACGAGAAGCTGGATGCCAACGCGTTTCTTCCGACGAATCTCGCGGCCATCCGTGCCTTCGATGACAGCGGGCGGCAGCTTCAGCAATTGAATTACAGCGGTAGCCGCACGGCGGACGACGTCACCTGGAATGAGATGGCTTTTTGGGGTCAACCCACGGTCGTGCGCGTGGTGGTGATCGATAAATGGTTGCCAATGGATTTGCCTTACGATTTACCACCACTGCCGAAGTTGGTGGCGCCGAAGATGGGCGGTTAGTAAGCGGCTGTCTCAACCATCTGTTGCGCAGCGAAAGGCGGTCAGGATTTGGCATGCTCAGCTTTTTAAGGGACGACCGCCCTCCCGACGTGATCTGCCTGCTTATGCCCCGCGGGGTTAAAATTGCCCGTTTTCGTTCGGCGAAGGCATCGTCGGCGCAACAGCTCATCACCAGTAGATCAAGGAAAGCCGTTCATCCGGGGAAAACTTTGAAAAGTAGACTGGGCGCTATGGAACATCGTGGCCATGAAAATCAGCATGATAATGAAAATGATCGCGCCGACGAGCAGGCTGGCGAATTTGAAATCGACATAGCGATTGGCCGCGCCGCCCAATGTACTGTCGTCATCGACGAGTTCATTCAATCCGTCTTTCAAATTCACATTGACGGTTGGCGCCGAAGAACCAGGGGAAGTCGAGGCACCTTCGGCCAGCAGGTGCTGTTTTGCCGTGGCGAATTCTTCCTCCGTTAATGCGCCATCCTGCTTCAGTTGTTGGAGTTTCGCCAGTTCCTCAACGATACCCATCTCAACCCCTCCCTTTCCAATCGTAGATAGAATAGCATCAAATGAATACCGTTACAATACCAGTATATAGCTACGGTAGTTATCGCGGGTGGGTTGTCATGAGTTCCGTCTACGCCTGGACGATGACTCGTTTACACCAACGCAGCATGCGCTTCGATAATTGAAGGAACGAAAGATTGTCAAGAAGAAATAGGGTTCAAAGATTGAGAACACTCGATACACTGGTGACAGGTATAGACAGAGGAGTTTACTCGTGAAAATCGGCGTCAGCACCTACAGTTTCAGCCGCGAGATTCAGCAAGGTCGCCTGACCTTACTCGAAGTGCCGGCAAAAGTGAAAGAGATGGGATTCGATGGCATCGAATTCGCCGCGATGATCTTGCCGGACGGCGAAACCCCCGTGAGCTTCGCCCCGCGCCTGCGGGACGCCTGCGATCGTCTCGGGCTGCCGGTGGTGAATTACACCATCGGGGCGGACTTCATCAATGGTTCCGGTGGCGATTGGCGTGCCGAGGTGGAGCGATTGCAGACGGAAGTACAGGTCGCGAAGATCCTCGGGGCCACCGGCATGCGGCACGATGCCACCGGGGGCTTCCCGTCCACGCATGTCGGCCCGCGCGATTTTACGGCCGCACTGCCCACGCTGATCGAGGGATGCCGGGCCATCACCGCATATGCAGCCGAACAGGGCATCCGGACCATGGTGGAAAATCATGGGTTTTTCAGCCAGGATAGCGAGCGGATCGAACGACTGGTGAATGGGGTGAATCATCCCAATTTCGGGCTATTGGTGGACGTGGGCAATTTCCTCTGCGTCGATGAAGACCCTGGGCAGGCGCTGGGACGGTTGCTGCCCTATGCGTTCCACATTCATTTCAAGGATTTCCATCGAAAGCCCGGCAGCGGCGCCCATCCCGGCAACGGGTGGTTTCAGTCGCGCGGCGGGAATTTCCTGCGCGGCGCCATCATCGGCCACGGCGACGCCCCGGTCGTGCAATGCCTGCGCCTCATCAAGCGCCAGGGCTACGCCGGCATGCTCTCCATCGAATTTGAAGGGATGGAAGACCCGCCCACCGGCATCGCCATCGGCCTGGAAAATTTACGCCGGTATGTCGGCGAGGTGTGTGGATAAACCTGCATGGGCATTGGAAATGCATACCATAGCTGAAGTCGTTAGTTCAGATTAGCGACGATTAGCGGCCATTGACAGCAGGCGCTTGACAATGCGGGACTCTGGTGGCAAAATCATGTCGTTATAATCACGAAAAACGTGGTTTCACGCATATGAAAATGCCGAGTGCCCGACAATTTATCCTGGATCGGTTGCAGCGGGGATACTATACCTTCACCCGCGAGGAGATTGATCGCGTTACCGGTGGCGGGAATGCGACGCTCATGGCGTTGCTCCGCTTGCGCCGGCAAGGCTGGGTCTTCTCACCTGCCAAGGGGCTCTACATCATTATCGACCCCCAGCACCAGGGAAACGGTTACCTCCCGGTCGAGTGGTTCATCGATGAGTGGATGGGTTATTCTGGTGGTGAATATTACATCGGCCTGCTCTCGGCGGCCATGTTGCACGGAGCGGCGCATCATAAACCGCAGGTGACGCAGGTGGTTCGCAACCGCCAGAGTGCCAATCTCCATAAAGGTGCCTATCACGTCGACTTCTTCTACAAGCAGGAAATTGTCGCCGTGATGTGGGAGCAGCGGAAATCTCCCGCCGGGTACTACCGCATCAGTACTCCCGAGACGACCGCATATGATCTGTTACGGTATCCGCACGCCTGCCCCTCGCTTGACCTGGCGGCAACCATCCTGGCGGAACTCGGAGAACGATTGGAGGCTGAACGGCTTGCACAGCTTGTTGATCTTCCAACCGAAACCTCGGTATTGCAACGACTCGGTTGGCTGTTGGATACCACCGGATGGGAGGAGAAAACCTTGTCCCTGGCACAGCGTTTGCACGAACGGCGCCGTGTGTGGCAACCGCTGCGAACTGATGCGCCCCACGCCGGAGTGCGCGATACGCGCTGGCGCCTGCTCATCAACGCCGACGTGGAGGTTGAAGCATGATTCCGCTGGCCTATATTACGGAATGGCAACAGGTGGCACCCTGGCGCGATCCGATCATGGTGGAGCAGGACTTAATTATCAGTCGAGCGCTGCTCGATTTGTTTCGCCAGGAAGCACTGCGCCAGCAATTGGCCTTCCGTGGCGGTACCGCACTGTATAAGCTCTGCCTGGTACCGGCAGCGCGGTATTCCGAAGATATCGATCTGGTGCAAATCACCGCCGGACCGATCAAAGACACCGTGCGCGTCATCCGCGAAGCGCTTGATCCCTGGTTGGGTCAGCCCATCTACAAGGCGACACACCAGTCGGTCAAATTGCTCTACCGGTATGAACCGGAAGCCGCGCCGGACAGTCCGCAGCGATTAAAAATCGAGATCAACACCCGCGAGCACGTCGAACAGACAGTATTGGTGCCTCGCCCGTTTACTGTCGACTCGCGGTGGATACAGGGTAGCGTCGCTATTACCAGTTTCGCATTGGAAGAACTCCTCGGCACCAAGCTCCGCGCGTTATACCAGCGTAAGAAGGGGCGCGATCTGTTCGACCTCGATTATGCCCTGGATCAGACACCCCTGAATGCGACAGCCGTGGTCGGCACCTGTGTGGCGTATCTGGCCGCACAGGGAAATCGTGTTTCCACCAGAGAATTTCAACTGAATCTCCAGGCCAAACAGGCGGACCGGGAATTCCGTGAAGACATCCGATCATTGCTCCGTGATGACATTACGTTTGATGTTGACGCGGCGGTCGAGCGTGTTGATCAACAGTTCGTGCAACAGCTTGATGCCGCCTGGGTGCGAGCCGAGGTAGCCCCGGTCTAATTGCTTGCCAGCAATTAGACCGTGACTGAATGATCTGGTATACTCGTCCCCATGTCCTTTCTGGGCTATTGGTGGACGTGGGCAATTTCCTCTGCGCGACGCCCTCATCGGCGACAGCGCCGCCCCGGTAGTGCAATGCCTGCGCCTCATCACGCGCCAGGAGGACTGAACGCTTACGTTATGCATTTCCTTCCAACGTCTTCTTTTGTCCGGCCGACGATCGCCGTGTCCTCCTCATTGCGGCAGGGAAATGCGTAACCTCGTACCGGTAATATTGATCACCGTCGTCGACATGCCGACCGAGATTGCCGGGCACCGAAAGGAATGACACCGATGGTAAGCGGGTCAAAATCAGCAGCGATCTTTCAGGATGGTGAAATGGTCTGTTTCCTGGGAGACAGCATCACGCACGATGGGTTGTTCCATCGGTATATTTACGATTACTACCTCACCCGGTTTACCGACCGGCGCATCCGGTTTGCCAACGCCGGCGTGGCCGGCGATTCGGCGAGTGGCGTCCAGATACGGCTGATCGAGGATGTGATCGACAAAAAGCCCACCTCGGTGGCCATCATGTTCGGTCTGAATGACATGAACCGGAGCCTTTATGTCTCCGCCCCTGATGCGCGGATACTGGCGGAACAGCAGACAGCGCTCGATGGGTTTCGGCGGAACCTGGCGCATACGGCGAATCGCGTGCGCACAGAGGCCGGTGATCCTCGCCTTATCTTCCTCACGCCGACCCTCTTTGACCATACCATGGCCGGCTCACCCGACAACAATCAACCCGGCTGCAACGCGGGCGTTGGCCGGTGCGCGGAGATTACCGCGGCGATCGCCGGCCTGCACAACGCGGCCTGCGTGAATTTCCATGGACCGATGACCGCATTCAATGCGGAGCGCCAGCAGCGCGATCCCTTCGACACCATCATCGGCCCCGACCGCGTGCATCCGGGCCCGGAAGGGCATCTCGTCATGGCGTGGATTTTTTTGACAGCGCAGCAAGTTCCGTCGCTGGTGTCGCGGGTCAGCGTGGATGCGAAAAGTGGGCAGGTGACGGAATGTGCCAATGCCACCGTATCGCACCTGGCGAACCGGGACGACCGGTGGCTATTTCGCCTCCAGCAGCAGGCGCTGCCCTTCCCGATGGATGAACACGCCCGGACAGCGCTCACGGAATCGCTGATCGCGCGCGACGTGAATGAAGAGCGGGTAGCGATCGGCGGGCTGCCATCCGGCCGGTATGAGCTGCTCATCGATGAGGTTGGAATGGGGACTTATGCCGCGAGCGAACTGGCGGAAGGCATCGATCTCGCGGGCAACACCGTCACCCCGCAATATCGCCAGGCGCAGGCTGTGGCGACAGTGAACGCGCAGCGGCATACCACCGAAAAGACACTACGCAACTACGCCGCCGTGCGCTGGTTCCTCACGCACTGCCAGGTTAATCCCGATGACACGACCGCCGTCAGCGCCTTCTACCAGGCAACGACGAATAAGAACGGGTATTTTGAATTCCAGATACCGACCTACCTCGAAAACTGGTCGAAGCGGGGGCTGCTCATCGCGCAGGTTGCCGATCTGGAGCAGCAACTGTTTGCGCTCCGGCAACCGGTGGAACACACGTATATCATCAGGCCGTTGCCGTAGGACGGTTCCTGAGCATACCGGAACAGGTGATGTATTTCCTTCCAACGTCGTAACCGTTCAAGGGGTAGTCCGCGCCCGCCGTGGCGCGTGGTAGGGCATTGCCACCAAGGGTGGAAGAGAGAAACAAGGCTGCATGGCGGACGCGGACGACCTCTTTGCGATAGGGAAATGCATAACCTGTTACCGTATTCGTAGGTATAAAGCGGCCTGTTGACAAACCAAACATAAAGCGATAAATTACCCCTGACGGCAAGCCAACCGCCTATCGCCGCAATAACCGCCCGGAAATCGGCCTGCCGCCGGAGGTAGCGTTATGTCTCGTTCGATGTCCCCACACTCGAACTCGATCACGCCGCGTCTGTTGCCGGTCGTGCTCTTCGTTCTCTGCATGCTCTGCACCGGCATCGCGCGCGCCGACAGTCGCGGCGACTGGCATATGTTTCACCACGACCCGCAGCATACGGGCCGCAGCCCATTTGCCGGCCCGACGAATGCGCTGGATAAATGGGCCTTTGCCACCGGAAGCGACATCGAAACTTCCCCGGCCATCGCCGCGGACGGCACGATCTATGTCGGCGCGGATGACTTTTCCCTCTATGCCATCAATCCGGACGGCACGAAAAAATGGAGCTACCCCACCGGCGCGGTGATCTGGTCTTCCCCGGCGCTGGGCGCGGATGGGACGGTTTATGTCGGCTCGCAGGATGGCGCACTCTACGCCATCAATGCGAACGGCATCCTGAAATGGACATTTGCCACCAGAGCCGCCATCGATTCCTCCCCGGTGTTGGCAACGGACGGGACCATCTATATCGGCTCGGAGAACGGAAACCTTTATGCCGTCAATCCGGATGGGTCGCAGCAATGGGCCTTTCCCACCAACGGCATCTACGCCTCCCCGGTGCTAAGCGCGGACGGAACGGTCTTTGTCGGTGACGAGTTCGGCTTCCTCTACGCCGTCAATCCGGACGGCACGCAAAAATGGGTCTGTGTTCTGAGTACGAGTTCCGGCTTTATCTCCTCCCCCACGGTCGGCGCGGATGGGACGATCTATATCGGATCAGATGACTACAATGTTTACGCCGTCACCCCGGACGGCACGAAAAAATGGCTCTTTCACACGCAGGATATCGTGGAATCTACCCCGGCCGTGAGTGCAGATGGGACGATCTACGTCGGGTCGTTCGATAATAACCTGTATGCCCTCAACCCGAACGGTACGCGGAAATGGGCCTTTACCGCCGTAGGGGCCGGCGTGGCCTCATCACCGATGGTCGGCGCGGACGGGACCATCTATGTCGGTGCACAGAATACGAACCTGTATGCCATCAACCCGGACGGCACGCAGAAATGGAAAATGCCGCATGCGATCGGCTATTCATCCCCGGCGCTCGGGGCGGATGGCACGCTCTATGTCGGGACGCAGGATGGCAAGCTCTATGCACTGGGCCAGTCGCAGTTTGCGCTGACAAAAACCGCCTCCTCATCGTCCGTACTTGTCGGCGACGCCGTCACCTACACGCTGGCCGCAACGAACAACAGCCAGACTGCAATGACGAGTGTCACGCTCACCGATGTCTTGCCCGCACACCTGACCTATGTGCCCGGCAGCGCTACCGGCGGCGGCAGCTACGATGCCGGCACGAATACCCTCATTTGGACGCCGGGCACGCTCAACGCCGGCGTCGGCGCCACCATTAGCTTCCAGGCCACCCTGAATAGCGGCACCCCCGCCTGGACAACGATTTCCAACGTGGCGTCGGGAAGCTGTGCCGAGTCGACGGCAACGGTGAACAGCACCACCGCGTCGATCACGGCCGCGTTGCCCGCCTTTTCGCTGCAAAAAACCGTCTCGCCCGCCGTGGCCCTGCCCGGCGGCAAGATTACCTATACCCTCGTCGCCACCAATACCGGCAATGCCACCGCGACGAATCTGACCATCACCGACCCGGTGCCGGCCACGCTGACCTACCTGGCCGGCAGCGCCACCGGCGGTGGAACCTACAACAGCGCCGCCAGTGCCCTGACCTGGGTGTTTGGGACGCTCAACGCCGGCGCCACTGCCGTGGTTTCCTTCCAGGCCACGGTCAACGCCGCGACCGCCGCCGGCAGTTACGTGGTGAACACCGCCGCGGTATCCTGCCTGGAACTGCCCACCGCGGTGCGCAGCAATGCCGCCTACTGCTATGTCGGCGTCAACGCCGGCGCGTGGTGGATGTTCCACCACGACGCCCAGCACACGGGCCGCACTCCCTTCACCGGCCCCGCGCTTCCAGCGCAGAAATGGTCGTTTGCGACTGGATTATCCATCAACTCGTCGCCGGCGGTAGGCGCGGATGGAACGGTCTATGTCGGCTCAAATGATACGAATCTGTACGCCATCAATCCGGATGGCTCGCAGAAATGGGCCTTTCCGACCGGTGGTAATATACTTTCTTCCCCGGCAATAAGCGTCGATGGGACGATTTATGTCGGCTCCTTCGATCGCAAGTTGTATGCCGTCAACCCGGACGGCTCGCAGAAATGGTCATTCGCGACCGGCGGTTATCTCAACTCTTCACCGTCTATCGCTCCGGACGGGACGATTTATGTCGGCTCCTACGATGGCGAGTTGTATGCCGTCAATCCGGACGGCGCACAAAAATGGGCGTTTGCCACCGGTGGCAGAATAAGCTATTCTTCCCCGGCGGTAGGCGCGGACGGGACGATCTATCTTGGCTCCTACGACCACAATCTTTATGCCATCAATCCGGACGGCTCAAAAAAATGGGCCTTTGCGGCCACAGCATACGTGTACTCATCACCGGCGGTCGGTGCGGACGGGACAGTCTATGTCGGTTCGGCTGACCATAGCCTGTATGCCATCAATCCGGACGGCACACAAAAATGGACTTATCGGACAATCGGACCGGTCACCTCGTCCCCGGCACTGGGCGCAGACGGGACGATCTATGTCGGCTCCGCGGATGCGAACCTTTACGCATTCAATCCGGACGGTTCGCTGCACTGGGTCTTTCCCACCGATGGTATTATACTTTCGTCCCCGACGCTGGGCGCGGACGGGACGGTCTATGTCGGGTGTGAAGATCAGAACCTGTATGCCGTCCACCCCGACGGCACCCAGCAATGGGCCTTCACCACCGGTTACCGGATCACGTACTCCACCCCCACTCTCGGCGCCGATGGCACGGTGTATATCGGCGCACAGGATGGCAAGCTCTATGCGATCGGCCAGGCGCAGTTCGCGCTGCAAAAAACCGCCTCGCCGGCGCGCGTGCTGATCGGTAACGCGGTCACCTACACGCTGACCGCCTCGAACAGCACCAGCTCCGCGCTGACCAATGTCACGCTTACCGATGTGCTGCCGGCAGGGATCACCTATGTACCGAACAGTGCGACCGGCGTCAACAGCTACAATACCGGCACGAATACCCTCACCTGGACGCTAGGAACGCTGAACGCCGGCGCCGGTGCCGCGGTCACCTTCCAGGCGACGGTCAACCATGATGAGCAAACGGGAGCGACTATTCGGAACCAGGCGTCGGGAAGTAGCGCGGGGGGAGTGATTTACAGCAATGCCATGACAATCACTGTCGCGGCGCCTGCGTTGTCGATGAGTAAAACCGTAACCCCCGGCTTCGCTCTCCCCGGCAACCTGGTTACCTATACGCTGGCCTCCAATAACTACGGCAATACCACCGCGACCAACCTGACCATCACCGATACGCTGCCGCCGCAGCTCACCTATGTCGCCGGAAGCGCCACCGGTGGCGGCGCCTACGATAGCGCCTCCCGCACGCTCACCTGGGTTTTCAGCGCGGTCCGCACCTCGTCCACTGCGACGGCAACTTTCCAGGCGACAGTCAATGCCGCGGCTGTGTTAGGTAGCTATATACCCAATACCGCCGCGGTTACCTGCGTGGAATTACCAACCCCGCTAACCGGCGCCGCCTCACTCTGCGTCGGCGCCACCCTTGCCGGCGACTGGTGGATGTTCCATCACGATGTGAAGCACACCGGACGCAGCCCCTTCACCGGCCCGGTGATGCCCGTGCAAAAATGGGCCGTAGCTTACGGTTTTACCCCCCAGTCTTCCCCGGCGCTCGGGGCAGACGGCACGATCTTTGTCGGCGATGATGCTAGCGGTCTGTATGCCTTCAACCCGGATGGCACCCGAAAATGGATAGCTTCCACCTCCTGGGGCATGAATTCCTCCCCGGCCATTGACACTAACGGGACAGTCTATGTCGGAACTAATTACGTTAATCTCATCTACGCCACTAACCGGGATGGCACCGCGAAATGGGGCAATAGCTATGGCGGTAACGGGGGGATGGATTCCTCCCCGGCACTGGGTACAGATGGGACGATTTACCTCGAATCGGAAGACGGCGCACTCTTCGCCATCAACTCGGACGGCACGCTAAAATGGAGCTGTAAGACCGGAGGCGGTAAATCCTCCCCGGCGATTGGTGCCGATGGGACGATCTATGTCGGTTCCGCGGATAAGAACCTCTATGCCATCAATCCCGACGGCAGCACGAAATGGACCTTCCTGACCGGCGCGACCGTCACCTCCTCCCCGGCGATCGGGACGGATGGGACGATCTATGTCGGCTCGGAGGATAATAATCTCTATGCCGTCAAACCCGACGGCACGCAAAAATGGGTCTTTGCGGCCGGAAATATCATCGATTCCTCCCCGGCGCTTGCTGCGGACGGGACCATCTATGTCGGCTCCAACGATCACAACCTGTACGCCGTCAACCCCGACGGCACGAAAAAGTGGTCCTTCGCCACCGGCGATATCATTTATTCGTCGCCGGCCGTGGGCGGAGACGGCACGATCTATGTCGGCTCGTTCGATAAGAACCTGTACGCCGTCAACGCGGACGGCACGAAGAAATGGGTGTTTCCCACCAGTGGAGCCATCCAGACATCGCCGGCGCTGGGCTTCGATGGCACGCTCTATGTCGGCGCCAATGACGGCAAACTCTATGCCGTCGGGACCAAACCACCGCTCACCGTGCTGAAAAGCGTCTCTTCCCGGGCCGCCAAACCCGGCGATACCGTGACTTACACACTCATGGTCACGAACAACGGCTACTGCACCGCGACCAACGCAACGCTCACCGACGTGGTGCCCGCCCCGTTGACCTACGTGGCCGGCAGCGCCACCGGCGGCGGCAGCTACGACAGCGCCACCAATACCCTGACGTGGAATCTCGGCACGTTGAACACGATCAGCAGCGCGACGGTCTCCTTCCAGGTCACCGTCAACGCCGCCGCCACCGCCATTGCGGGCACCTACGTGCGCAATGTCGCCATGATCTCCTGCGTGGAAATGCCCACCGCCGTGCCCAGCAACGCCGTCGTGCTCTATATCGGCGCCTCGAACGCCGGTGACTGGTGGGTCTTCCACCACGATGCCCAGCACACGGGCCGCAGTGCCTTCACCGGCCCTGCCGTGCCGGGACAAAAATGGTCCGTTGCGCTCGCTACCTACTATGACAGCACGTTATCCGGTCATTCTTCTCCGGCATTGGGAGCGGATGGCACGGTCTATATCGGCTCGTATGATCACAATCTTTATGCGATTAATCCGAACGGCAGCATAAAATGGTCTTATAAGACCGGAGGCGCGATCTATTCTTCCCCGGCAATTGGAACGGACGGAACGATCTACGTCGGTTCGAATGATCGCGAGTTTTACGCAATCAACCCGAATGGCACGCTGAAATGGGCCTTTTATGACAGTTATACCGTGGGCATGATCGAATCTTCACCTACGATCGGCGTCGACGGGACAATTTATGTCGGTGGCAATGAAGGCAACCTTTATGCCTTCAACCCGGACGGCAGTTGGAAATGGGCCTTTAATGCGGGATTTATGATGCCACCGTCCTCCCCTGCTCTCGGCGCGGACGGGACAATTTATTTCGGAGCAGGGAACAGTGTCTATGCCGTCAATCCGGACGGCTCACAGAAATGGCTGCTCAACACCGGATCGTATATCGGCAATTCTCCCGCGGTGGGGACGGACGGAACGATCTATGTCGGTTCAGGAGGCAACTGCCTCTATGCCATCAAGCCGGACGGCACGCCAAAATGGACGTCCGCCGCGTCTATTACCTCCCCGGCTATCGGTGCGGACGGCACTATTTATACCGGCTCGACGGCTATCAATGCGGATGGCACACGGAAATGGTACTGCCCCTGCGGTGGCTATTATGGGATATACGCCCCAACGACGATCGGCGCGGACGGCACGGTCTATATCGGATCATCTAATGGCGGCCTCTACGCCATACAAACAAACGGCTCGATCAAATGGTCATTTCCTACCGGTTATTACATAGACTCTGCCCCGGCCATCGGCGCGGACGGGACGATCTATGTCAGTTCGATGGATGGCTACCTCTACGCCATCGGCGCGCCGAATCTCACGCTGGCGAAAACGGTATCGACGCCCACCGGAAAACCCACCGCCAACGCAGGCGAGACGATCAGCTATACCCTCAGTTACGCTAACACCGGCAATGCCAGCGCGACGAATATGACGCTGACCGATGTGTTGCCCGTCGGCATTTCTTATCTGCTGGGCAGCGCCTCCGGTAGCAGCAGCTTCAATACCGCGACCAATACGCTGTCCTGGACGCTGGGCGCGCTTAATGTGGGTGCTACCGCGCAGGTGACCTTCCAGGCGACGGTCAATGCCGGTATCATGGGCGGGACGAGTATCGCCAACACGGCCGCGATCGCTTGCATTGAAGATGCAACGCCGGTGGTCAGCAACGCCGCGACCTTCACCGTCACCGCGGTAACGAGCTCGCAGCCCGACCTGACGATTTGCAACTATCCCGACAACCTCTATCTCGGCGCCGGCGTCTTCTCGTCGGACGGCGCCGGGGAGACGAAGAGCCAGACGACCACTGGCGGCGTGACGGCGCATTACTTCTTCCAGGTGAAGAATAGCGGTACTACCGCGGACAGCTTCCTTCTCACCTGTCCAGCCCCCGGCGCGGGATGGAAGACGCAGTTCGTCGATTGGGCCACCGGCAAGGATATTACCGCGGCGATCACCGGTGCCGGCTGGAAGAGCGCGGCGTTGACACCGGGCGCGACCACCGGCTACACCGTTCACGTCACGCCGGCTAGCACGGTCGTCGCCGGCGCGGTGTCCGCGCTGACCGTCACCGCCATCTCTGCTGAAGACCGCACGAAAGCCGATGCCGTGAAAGCAGTCACCACGCTGAAAGCCGGCCTGCAGCCCGACCTGGAAATCTGCAACTATCCCGACAATGTCTATCTCGGCCTCGGTGTCCTCAACCTGGATGGCGCCAACCAGACGAAGAGCCAGACTGCAGCCAATAACGCGACAATCCATTACTTCATCCAGGTGAAAAATGCCGGCAACACCACCGACGGTTTCACCCTCACCTGCCCGGCTTCTTCACTCGCGTCCGGGTGGAAAGCGCAGTTTGTCGATTGGAACACCGGCAAAGATATCACCGCGGCCATCACCGGCGCCGGCTGGAAGACCACTGCCGTGAAACCGGGCGCCCTGACCGGCTATACCATCCACCTCACGCCGAATAACACCCTGTTAGGCGGCGCCGTCTCCGTGCTGACCGTGACCGCCGTGTCTGCCCTGGACGGCACGAAAAAGGATGCCGTGAAAGCAGTGACCACGGTCGCCGCGAGCTATCAGCCCGACCTGGAAATCTGCGCCTATCCGAACAACGTGTATCTCGGCCTCGGTATCCTGAATGCGGATGGGACCAACCAGACGAAGAGCTCAACCACGGCGTCCGGCACGATGATGAGCTACTTTTTCCAGGTGAAGAACGCCGGCAACACCACCGACACCTACACCCTCACCTGTCCCTTAGCAGTGATTTCGGGATGGAAGGTGCAATTTGTCGATTGGAGCACCGGCAAGGATATCACCGCGGCGATCACCGGAAAAGGCACCCCGACCGCGGCCGTCAAACCCGGCGCGCTGGCCGGCTTCACCATCCACCTCACCCCCGGCGCGGCGGCGGCCAGCAATGTCGCTTATCCGTTACTGGTCACCGCGACCTCGGCAATGAACAAGACGAAACAGGATGCGGTGAAAGCGGTGACGACAAAGCAGTAGCCGGTCTGGCGTGAGCCACGGAGCGGAGTGGCTCACGCCAAACCGGCCGGCAGTCGTACCAGCCGGCGACCCAGACGCAGTTGCACTATCGGCGCTATTTCTTCCCCTGGTTCAACTCTTCGCGCCGGTCATGGGCGGTGGTGAGCAGGGCTTCCAGGTGGGGCGCGTCGCCGGAGGCGATGGCGGCGCGCCAGTGGGCGATCTCCGCGGTGAGGCTGTCGAGGGCCGTCAGCAGGTTATCCCGATTGGTGAGGCAAATATCGCGCCACATCGCCGGATTGGCGGCGGCGATGCGGGTGGCGTCGCGAAAACCGCCGGCGATGAATGCCAGCACTTCATCGCCGTATTCGCTGCAGAGCACACGGTTGGCCAGCGCGCAGGCGGTTACGTGGGGCAGGTGACTGGTCAGCGCGACCAGCGCGTCATGCCGATCCGGATCGATGGGCAACGGCCGGGCGCCGATCTGCCCGAGCAGCGCGGCGAGGCGCGCCGCGGCCTCTTCCGCGCCGGGAGGCACGCACAGCGCCCAGGTGGCGCCTTGATACAGCCCGCGCCGCGCGTGGGACAAGCCGGCGCGATCCGAGCCGGCCAGCGGGTGCCCGCCGACAAAGCGCACCGCCGGCGGCAGCGCCAACGTGGCGGCGTTCATGATCATCCGTTTGGTGCTCCCCACATCGGTGACCACCGTACCGGGGGCGAGATGCGGCGCGAGCTCGGCCAGTTGCTGGATGGTGGTTTGTACCGGCGTGCAGAGGACCACCAGGTCGGAGTTCCGCACGGCGGAGAGCTCCGCGCTCAGGTGGGTAAAGACCGGGTGACCGTCGAGGGTCATCCCCGCCGCTTCCGCCAGCGTGGCCTGTCGCCGCGCGATGCCGGTAATGGCCATCGCCACGCCTTGCTCGCGTAAATCCAGCGCCAGGCTTCCGCCCAGCAAACCGAGTCCGATGATACTGCAATGGTGAAATGTCATGGATGCTGCTTTCTTTCTGTCCCGTTTTTATTTTCAACGCTGAGGCGCTGAGACGCAGAGAACATTATTGCACTGGACATGCATGCACTGAGATTGCCGGCAGTGGACTGCCGGGCTCCCAAATATTCGCTATAAAATCTCTCTGTGTCCTCCGCGTCCTCTGCGGTGAAAAATGCACGTAACGACGTAGTCTTAACTCGTAAAGTGAAAATTCTCGATGCAGAGCGTGGGCACCTGGCAATAGACATTTTCCTGATTCACCAGGGTGAGCCGGTTCTCCAGCGCGGTCACCGCGGACAGCGCGGCGAGGATGCTCTGCGTGAAGCGCAGGTTTTTCAGCGGGCGGGACCGCGCGCCGTGCTCGATCAAAAACGCGCCGTCGCGCGTCATGCCGGTCAGGATGGTCTCCTTGGGATGGACGACATTCACGTAATGGAAGCGGGTGACGAGAATGCCATGCTCTACGCCGGCGATCATCTGCTCGCGGGTGGACGTGCCGGGGTTCAGCACCAGGTGCAGCGGGAACGGCCCTTCGGGATTGGGCGCCGGCAGTGCATGCCCGGTGGACACCTGCCCACCCCCCGCCTGGTGCGCGGTGAGGGAGTCATACACGACACCGCGGGCAACGCCGAACTCGAAAAACGGCACTACCTGCCGCGGCACGCCTTCAAAATCGAACGGCAGCGTGATCATCCCCGGATAATAGGTGTCATCCCGCAGCGTGATATTCTCGCCGACCAGCCGCTCCCCGACGCGCTCGCTCATGAAGCTGCGGCCTTCCAGCAGCGCGGTGGCGCCCAGCCCGATGAACCCGAGCATCGCGAGCATCTCCGCGACCGCCGGCGGTTCCAGGATGACGGTATACGCGCCCGGTTCGACCGTGCTCGGATTTGCGCCGGCCAGACATTTCTCACTCGCGACGCCGGCAACCTCGGCTACCGGCGCGTCATCCGGCAGCGCGCCGTCCCAGGCGGCATAACCGGAGGCCTCATCGCGCGTCATGATCGCCATCACGCCGCAATCCGTCCACCCGTGATAGGCCCGCGTACCGAGCGAATTGCCCACCGCCAGCGACGACCTGCTGGTGGCGATATGCCCGGCGGCGGTGACGCCCTGCTCCGCCGCCGTCGTGGTGATGATGGCGGCCATCGCGGCGCGTCGCTCCGGCGTGAAGGGGTCCTCTTCGTCCGTGGTCACGGTCAACCGGCCGGCGGCGGTGGCCGCGTTGGAGGAGACCGGCGCCGGCAACGAGGCAAATTCCGGGTTCGGCTCCGCCACGCGGGCCATGGCGGTGGCGCGCTCGACGAGCGCGCGGATGCCGTCGTCATCCAGCACGTTGGAGGTAGCCACGCCGATGCGTTGCCCCACCACCGCGCGCGCGCGCGCGGTGGTATCGGTCACGGCGACATGCTGGTGGATGCCTCCATTCGCCAATCGCGTCAACCCGCGCGACGATGAGGACAGCACCACCTCGGTCTGTTCCGCCGGGGAATACCGGAGCGCGCGCTCCAGCAGATTCAGCATCGCGTCATGATGCAGCATGCGACTTCCCGTTCCCTTTCGATGCGTGATGCACAGGATATACAGGATCATTTTAGGATAAGCAGGATACCATTCCTTATCGCCATCCTGGATATGCTGTGAAGACAGCCGAGAAATAAACCGTGGTAATATTGCTAAGTTCGGGAAAATTTCGCCTTAGTCCTTGTGCGGAAACGCGCCAATCATGCACCGAGGCAGGGACAGTTCCCTCGGGTTGCCAGGCTGATATAGCGCTGCCCTTCGGGCAGCAGCGGTTATGCATGTTAAATGACCCACTCGATCACGCCGGCGCTCCTCGATTTGCGCATGAAAATCGATGCTGTCGGTTGCGTGTGGATTTTCTTGTCCACCCGTGGTAGCCCTGCACAGCCACGCGCTACCGAGGTTTCGTTCACCTTGTGCGAACACGCTTCAGCCTTTGTGGTCTACTAGTCCGTCAATTTGAAATTGCCAGAAAAAGGAATCGCCTTCGGCGAGTTTTTCGGCTCCGACGGAGTGTCGCCTTCCCGCATATTCAAATTGACGGACTACTACTTGCGGCAGCACCGGTATCATACTGAATAAATGGTTATCCGGCAATCTGGTGCGTGAAAGCGCGCACGTATTTTTTTATTTTCCGGCGATTCGACGTGCAACCGGCCGGAAATATGGGTACTTAATACAGATTAGCGATTTAGGCTCGCAAATCTCGTTCGGGAAATATTCAGCGCTGAAAAAGGAATCCGGGTAGCGCTGCCAGAAAGAAATATGTATCCAACCGATCATTACGCTGAGGTAATAGTGCTATGGCTATCGAAATAGGGCGCAATAGAAGCGCGCGACAGACGTTTGGTTTTGACGATGTGGCTATCGTCCCCGGCGCGCTGACCATCGATCCGGAACTGGTCGAGGTTGGTTGGCGGATCGGCGAACTCGAATTGCCGATCCCGATCATCGGCGCGGCGCTCGATGCGCTGGTCAGTCCGGCATTCGCCACGACGATGGGGCGGTTGGGCGGCGCGGCGGTCATGTACCTGGAAGGTATCTATACCAAGTACGAAGATCCCTACGCGGCCATCGAGCAGATCATCACGGCGGACGGCGATGACGTGGTCGGGGTGCTGCAGGATATCTATCGCGAGCCCGTGAAAGACGAGTTGATTTTGCGGCGGATCGCCGAAGTGAAGGCGGCCGGCGTGCCCACCGCGGTGTCGGTCACGCCGATGAATGCCGAGCGCATCGCGCGGCTGATCGGGCCGGGCGGCGTCGATATCTTCGCCGTCTTTGCCACCGTCACCACCGTGCGGCATATCTCCGAGCGCTATCCGGCGCCGAATTTCGTGGCCATCAAAGACGCGATCAAAGCTCCGCTGATCATCGGCAACTGCGTCTCCTATGACGCGGCGTATGAACTGATGGAAGCCGGCGCGGACGGCATCTGCGTGGGTGTGGGGCCCGGCGCCATCTGCACCACCCGCCGCGTGTGCGGGCTGGGGGTGCCGCAGATCACCGCGACGGTCGATTGCGCCGCCGCCCGCGACGATTTTGAAGCGCTGACCGGTCGCCGCGTGGCGATCATCACCGATGGCGGCATCCGCACCGGCGGCGACCTCTGCAAAGCCATTGCCGCCGGCGCCGACGCGGTGATGCTCGGGTCGCAACTGGCCGCCAGCGTGGAAGCCCCGGCCAAAGGCTATTCCTGGGGCATGGCGACCTCCTCCCCGACGCTGCCGCGCGGCACGCGCATTCACGTCGGCACGCGCGGCAAGTTGGAAGAGATCCTCTTCGGTCCCGCCAAACGCGACGACGGCCTGATGAACTACATCGGCGCGCTCAAACTCGCCATGGGCTCCGTCGGCGCCCGCACCCTGCTGGACATGCAGCAAGCCGAACTCGTCATCGCCCCCAGCCTTCCCACCGAAGGCAAAGTCGAACAACGCGCACAGAAAGTCGGGATGGGCCGATAAGAAATAGACGGGCGGTCAGGGATGACCGCCCACACTCACCATCACCGCCCTCCCATTGGCCACGCCCTGAAGGACGTGGCCAACAAGGACAAGCACGCTAAAGCGCGCTCGGGAGCTGGCTTTAGGACGCGCGCAAAGCCATATGTTGGCGCATATGCCCACACTCCCACACTCCCACAAAACTCGCCTTCGCTCAACCAACCTAACCCGGCGTTCGTCTTCAAAATTTCCCACAACCATGCCCGATCACCTTGAATAGTCTGGTGCGAAATTTGGGAGACTGTAGTGCGTGAATAGGTAATGCGGGTGTGCCCGCGTGGCGCGATGCGAAAAAATGGGCATACCTCCAAGGCTGCATCGCGAGAATCTGGTGAGTGAAAGGAGGTGACACGATGTTAGCGCGTTGGTATTCGCTATTTCTAGGTTTTCTGCTGGTGGTGATGGGCATCGCCGCGTTAGTGGCGCCGCGAGTCGTCGGCTTCGGCACCGCGCCGTTGGTGACTGTCGGCGTCATCTGGCTGATTACCGGAATTGTTGCGCTCTGGTATGGCTTCCGCGTTCGGAACATTGCGAACGTGCGTTCTTTCGCGGGAATCATTGGCGGATTGTATTTCCTGTGGGGCATCATCCAGTTGTTCAGCGCAACCGCGGCGGCTGGGCCGGCGAGTGGCGGTTTGCTCGCTTCGTTGGCGGGTTTGATCCTGCTGCTTGGCGCCCTGGGCCTGTCGGCCGGTTTAGTGCCGGCAGGTTGGCTGCATGAAGGTGAGGTTATGATGCCTGGACGGGCAGTCTGACGATCCGAGGCGCAACGGGGGAAGACCCCACTGCACCGCGGTATGCTGGGGGCTCCGATCACACGGAACCCCCAGCTTTTTTTGATTCACAGGATGCACAGCATCAATTTCAACTTTGCATCACCAACTGCGGCTGGGTGACCAGGTGCACGGTGATCTCGCCGAAGAGTTCCGGCTGGGTGACATAGATGCGTCGCATGCGGATCAATTCGAGCAGCGCGAGGAAGGTGACGATGATCTCGTTGCGTGTCGGCATCACGTCCGGCCCGTCGGTGAAGAAGAGGCGTTGGAAGACTACGCCCGCCGGATTGGCGTCGAGCATTTTCAGCATGAGCAGCATCTGCTGGCGGATGGTGAGCCGGGGGCGGATGACTTCGCGGATTTGCGGTCCGGCGGCTTCCACGCGCGCCAACACTTCCTGCAGCGCGGCCCACAGGCTGAAGGCATCGGGGTTGCCGTCCAGCAAAGCTTCCGGGCGCGCAAACGCCATATTTTGCACGATGTCCGGGCGGGCGACGAGTTGCTGTTGTTCGACCACGCGCCGCTGTAAATCGCCCGCCGCCGATTTATACTGCTGATATTCCAGCAAACGCCGCACCAGTTCGGCGCGCGGGTCTTCCTCTTCTTCCTCGTTCTCCTCGATCAGCGCGGGGGGACGCGGCAACAGCAGGCGCGATTTAATCTCCATCAGCGTGGCGGCCATCACCAGAAAATCGGCGGCCACCTCAATATCCAGCACGTCCAGCAGCGCCAGGTAATCGAGAAATTGCGCGGTAATGCGGGCGATGGGGATATCATAGATCTCGATTTCCTGCCGGCGGATCAGGTAGAGGAGCAGATCCAACGGCCCTTCAAAAGCCGGCAAAACCACCGGATAGCCGGTAAACCGCGACATTTGCTCGTCGCTCAGGGTGATAGATGGTGTTGCGGTAAACATCGTTGCCATACAAACTGCAATAGTGCCGGTCTTCAACCAGTTTCTGCTATGTGTTATCTTCGCGTTATCTTACCGGACTCCTTCCGTTATCACAAGGCCAGACGCTAAATTTGCCTAAAAAAACAGGGTGACACACTAGCGGTATTTATGGTATAGTCAGTCGAGCATGATATCTATCGGACGGCATGGCCGTGATTCCGGCGGATCGTCTGCGCGGAGGCCGGTGTTTGTCGCAACGCCGGCACTAATGATCGTGGGGAAACCGGACCGGTCCACTTGTCGATCAATTCATTCTTATGCTATGATGAGTTACCTTGCAATGGATGCGAGGGAAATTCACGCGAGCGGAGATACAACTATGAAACAGATTCATTGCTGCTGGTTGCATCGCTCTCCTACCTGGTCGGGTTTGTCCGTCGTGTTGACGTTGCTTTGCGCGTGCTGGACGTCCACGGCATTCGGCGTCACCATCGTGAAACCCAAACCGCACACGCCGCTTTCCGGCATTGCCCAGATCTGGGCGGTGGCTTCTCCGGATGAAAAATGCGCCTATGCGGTGCTCTGCGTCGATGACCAGGGGCGATGCGTTACCAATATGCAGCCGATCCGGTTCGACCTCGATACCACCAAGTTTACCAATGGCGAACACCAGATTATGGTCAATATTGCCGATCTGGGAGGCGCATTCGGGAGTTCGAAACCGATTAGCGTGATCTTTGCCAATGGGGGGAACGGCGATTTTCCCTTGCCGGCCTCCCCGATGAACCCGTTGCAAGCCGGGAAAACGGCGGGAAAAGCGACGGCGAAAGCGACCACCAAGCCGGGGGCGACCACTGTGGCCAATACACCGGCCGCGACGACAAAACCGGTCACCCTCGTGATCGTCAAAGCGCCGATCACCTCGGCGCCGCCCAATGCCATCCCCGCGGTGACGGTACCGGCTACCAAGCCGGCAACGCCCGTGACCAAGCCGGCGACCCCGGCATTGGAAACCCCGGAAGTCAAACCCGACACCCTGGTGGTCGCGGAGAAACCGGCGCACGTGCTGTATGGGCCCTATAATCTGATGCCCTCGGTGTCCAGTCATGTCAAACCGGTGGATGTCAAACTGGCACACGCGCTGGTGGAACCCTTCCAGGAGAAATTCATTACGCGCGATAACTTCCCCGCGCCGCGCCCGGATCGCCGCGGTCCGCTCACTGTGGTGCTCGACGGCAAACCGATGCTCTTCTCCGTCACCCCGGTGGTCGATCATGGAAATTTGCTGGTGTTGCTGCGCCCGCTGGTCTATGCCGCCAACGGCACCATCGATTGGGATGACGCCAAGCAACTGGTCTATGCCATCGTGAAGCAGCACCGCATGACCTTCACCCCGAATAAGAATGTGGTGAAAGTCGATGATCGTGATGTCACCATCGAACGCCCGGTGGTGGTGGCCAACGGCTATACCACCGTGCCGGTCTCGATCTGGCGCGACCTGTTCGGCGGCACCGTCGCCTACGATCCCGATTTCGGCTGCGTCTGCCTGCAGAGCATCGAGACGGAAAAGCGCGCGAGCTTGCCGAAATAACCCGTTTAGCACCATTTACGTGGTTGGCAGGGGGGACGCTTCACGGAAGCGTCCCCCCTGTTGTATGCTAGGGGAGGTTTCAGGTTTCAGGTGTCAGGTGTCAGGAGCGTAAGCCCAATACCGATTAGTAAACAAACCGTGAAAATTGGCTCTACGTCGGCATCTTACCACCGAAGATCCATAGCGCCATAATTCTATGTAAACTGGATAGAAGGTTTTGTTTTTTCTTTCCTGACACCTGACACCGTCTTTTGGGGGGGGAACCATGCTGGTATTGATCGATAACTATGATTCGTTTACCTATAACCTGGTGCAGTATTTCGGCCGTCTCGGGGTCACACCGCAGGTTTTTCGCAATGATAAAATAACCCTCGATGCGCTGGTGGCCCTGCAGCCGGAACGCCTGGTGATCTCCCCCGGTCCCTGCACGCCCACGGAAGCCGGCATCTCCTGTGCGGCTATCGCCGCCTTTGCCGGCAAGATTCCCGTGCTCGGGGTGTGCCTGGGGCATCAGAGCATCGGGCAGGTGTTCGGCGGCAAGATCGTGCGCGCGGCGCGGCTGATGCACGGGAAAGTCTCCCCCATTCAGCACGATGGCCGCGGGGCGTTCGCCGGTCTGCCCATGCCATTTTCCGCCACCCGCTATCACTCGCTGCTGATCGAACCCGCCTCGCTGCCGGCCTGCCTGGAGCGTTCGGCCTGGACCGCGGAAGGGGAAATCATGGGCGTGCGGCATCGCGAATTTACCGTCGAAGGCGTCCAATTTCACCCCGAATCCATCCTGACGGAATCCGGCCTGACCCTGCTGGCAAACTTCCTCGCGACCCAGGGCGGGAAGTGGTAAGTCGCGCAAGCAACCGCACCCTATGGTCCGCCGGCATCCTTGCCGGCGCGACGTGCTGCCACAGCCGGATGCCCAATGTCGTTGTAAATGCAGCCTGTATACTGTCCCCAAGAAGGTTGGCGATGCCTCACCGTTCTTTGGGCGGGATACCAGATTTCGCCGGTGATGCTAGCAGCGGTGACGGGGCGCGACTGGCGTCGGCTTCCAACCAGTGCTAAGCGTGCAACATGAGGCTGATGATTAGTTGCGTATATGGTTAACTGAACTGTTTTAATTCTGATATACACTCTTTCCGGAGCTTTTGCGCTGTTCTAACTGTAAGGTGCATTGACACGCTAAGCTTATCTCGGTATACTCTCGCTATGCAATTCGCTAAACAGGTCCAGATGAATATTTCCCGTCATCACGCGTGGGTCACCTAGACCGTCGCGACCGGGTTGTTTTCGCCTTTTTCCACCCCTCCCGGTTTCCGGGAGGGGTTTTGTGTTTTAGGAGGTTGAAATGGAAGGCGTGCTGCCACTAATATTGCCGGGCAACTTCGACTGGCGGGTCTGGGTCGATCGATGGGATCGGATGCAGGAACGCTATCTGGCGCGTCGCCGGGAGCGGTTTGCCATGCTGGCCAAACTGGTGCGCGCCACCCAGCGGACGGATGCCGTCGTGCTCGATCTCGGGTGTGGGCCCGGCAGTACGATGGCCGCCTTGTTGGATGCGCTCCCCAAATCACACCTGATCGGCATCGATCTCGACCCGGTGCTGCTGGAAGTGGGACGGAGGCGTCTGACCGCCTATCGTGATCGCGCCGCGTTCATCCAGGCGGATTTACGCGCTCCAGACTGGACGGAGCAACTGCCGAAAGTGGATGCCATCATCTCGGCTACGGCACTGCACTGGTTGAGTGCCGCGGAACTGGCGCAACTGTATGCGACGCTGGCACCACTACTACATCCCGGCGGTATTTTCCTGAATGCCGATCATCTGCCCAACCCTTCGCCATTAGTGCAGCGCTACTGGGAAGCCCATCGGGAAGCGATGCGGACGACGGAAGGGCGCCAGGCCGCGGAAGACTGGACCGGCTTCTGGAATGCGTTCGGGGAAGCCGTCGGTTCGAACGCGATGAAGCGGCGTCTGGCGGACCTTGGCAGCTACGCTGGGCAGGAGTTGCCGTTATCCTGGCATCTCGATCAACTGCGCGTGTGCGGGTTTCACGCTGTAGACTGCTTCTGGCGCTGTGATTGCGATGCGATCTATGGCGGGATTCGCGGTGACTAAGACGGCATATTACGGCGGTTATACATTTGTTGACGCGTCACCGCCGACTCGCTGGCGGTTGATATGCTAACCATACTTGTAACAGGGATTGCGCGGATTTCGCGGATTGAAATAGCCAATAATCCGAGTAATCCGTGCAATCTGTATTTTCTGCACGTGATTGTGTTAGCTGGAAAGGCACGGGGTAACAGGGATTACACGGATTCCGCAGATTGAAATAGTCATTAATCCGAGTAATCCGTGCAATCCCTGTTCCGCAATGTTATGCATTGGCTGGGATACCACTTTTGTGAGAAGTTGCTTTTACGCGGAGGAAATTATGATGCTCGGTGAGTATGTGTATGTCGGACGGAAAGAGATGGGCAGATGAATTACTTGCAGGAATTGCGCCGTTATGTCGGTCATCAACCGATCATTGCCATTGGTGCCACGGTGCTCGTGCCGAATGCGGCGGGGGCGGTCCTGTTCCAGCGCCGCTCCGATTTCGGCACCTGGGGATTGCCCGGCGGCGCGACGGAGCCGGGTGAGACACTGGAGGAGACCGCGCGCCGTGAATTACGCGAGGAAACCGGTCTGAACGCGGAGGCATTCCAACTCATCGGGGTCTTTTCGGGGCCGGAATTCTTCACAGTGTATCCGAATGGTGATCAATTACATTCGGTGATCGTCCTCTATCGAGCGATGAAGGTCAGCGGGACACTGCAAATGACCGATGGGGAGAGCCTAGAACTGGCGTATTTTCCGCTGGATGCTCCCCCGGAATTAGAGCCGCGCGCGGCGGCATTGCTGACGCATCTGCTGAAGGGGAGATAAATGCGCCAATTCTACCGCAGAGGCGCAGCGGACGCCGAGAACGGCGCAGAGAGAAAAAATCGGTAACCGTTCAGCCTGGTCGTCAATGTCCCAACTTTTTTAACTGCAGATTACGCAGATTTCGCAGAAGATTGAGCAGGGAGTTTACACTATGCGCCAGTAGGGCGAGGTAATACCGCAATCATTGTAATCGATTTATCGTTTGAGTATTCTTGTGCGCACCAATGGAGATCCGATCTGCTCGCGAGGACGCTCGCGCGCCAGAGATGGAACGGTTATAGAAATTGTAGCCGTTCCGGTCCCGCTGGCGCGCAAGAGGGGCCTGACTGCTTTGTGCGCTACCACCATGGAGTTATCACATGCGCTACCTGATCTGGGATTTTGACGGCACGCTTGGTTATCGCGAAGGCGGCATGTGGACGGGCACGCTGCTGGAGATCGTCACCGAGGCGTGCCCGGAGCTTGGCGTCACCGCGGAGCAATTGAAACGGCACCTGCAGGTGGGATATCCCTGGCATACGCCGGAACGACCGCACCCGGAGCTCACCACCGCGGAGGCGTGGTGGGACGCGTTGATGCCGGTGTTGCAGCAGGCGTTGTGTGCCGTCGGCGTGCCGGAGGAACGCGCCGGTCTGTTGGTCAGGCAGTTTCCGGCACGGTATACCGAGCTGTCGCGCTGGCGGCTGTATCCGGACTCGCTGCCGATGTTGGCCACCTTGTCGGCGGCGGGGTGGCAGCATCTGCTGCTGTCCAATCATGTGCCGGAGCTGCCGGCGATCATCGACCACCTGGCATTGCGCCCGCATCTCATCGCGCTCTTCAATTCGGCGCAGACGGGGTACGAAAAGCCGCACCCGCAGGCATTCCGCCTGGTGCTGGACTATATCGGTCCCGCCGAGTCCGTGTGGATGATCGGCGACAACTATACCGCCGATGTGCGCGGGGTGGAAGCCGTCGGCATCCCGGGCATTCTGGTCAGAAAAACTCATCCGGAGGCCAGCTATGCCTGCGCGGAGTTGTCAGCGCTGGCGCCTATACTGACCAGGAATTTGGCGGGAGATAGGGGAGGCGCCGGATGACGCGTTGTTATATCGTACGGCACGGCGAGTCGCGTTGGAATGCCGAACAGCGCTGGGCGGGACAGGCTGATCCCGCGCTCTCGGCGAAAGGCGAGGAAGAAGCACTGGCCGCCGGTGCCTACCTGGCAACGCTTGGATTCGTCAGCGTCACCAGTTCACCGCTGCAACGGGCGCGCCTGACCGCCGTCATCATTGCCCGCACGCTGGCGATCCCCCTGGGTGCGCCGATCGGTGAACTCGCGGAACTGGACATCGGGTATGCTTCCGGCCTGACGGTTCCCGAAATCAATGCACGCTATCCCGGCTTGATCGACGACTGGCACGCCGGCAAAATCGTCGAATTTCCCGGTGGTGAAGGGTGGAGTGACTTCGTGCAGCGCGTCCAACACGGACTGCTGCGGCTGGCTGACGGCGAGGAGACACCGGTGTTGGTGGTCGCGCATGAAGGCGTCATGCGCGCGATCAACTATCTGCTGCATGAACCGTTGGGGAGGCCGGCCAATCTCGAAGGCCGCTGGATCGAGCTTGCCGGTGCTCGCGTGCGCGCGGTATCCTGAGAGGGTGAACGGTTTCGATGACAAATGACTCACCGGCTTTGCTGAACTGAAAGGAATTCCCATGCACCTGCTCTTTGATCTCGACGGGACCTTGACTGATCCACAGGAAGGCTGTGTCAAGTCGCTCAACTACGCGCTGGCGAAGTTCGGGTTGCCGACGCGCGATCCAGCGTCGCTCGTCCAATTCATCGGGCCGTCGCTGAATGTCGCTTTTCGTGTTTTGCTGGAAACCGAGGATGCGGCTACGCTGGCCCAGGCGGTGGTCTGGTTTCGCGAGCGATATTTCGTGGAAGGCTGGCTGGAAAACGTGGTCTACGCCGGCATCCCCGCGCTGTTGCCGGCCTGCCGGGACGCCGGTCACCAGCTCTGGGTCGCCACCTCGAAACGCCAGGATATTGCTGAACGGGTGCTCACCCATTTTGGCCTGCTGCCGCACTTCACCGCCGTGTATGGGTGCGAGGTCGAGGTGCCGAAAACCGCGTTGCTGGCGATCCTGCTGCGCGAACAAGGCCTGACGCCGGAGCAGTGCGTGATGATCGGCGACCGCCGGTATGATGTTGAAGCCGGCCGCGCCAACGGGATTACCACCATCGGCGTGTTGTGGGGGTATGGTGCGCGGGAGGAACTGATCGCCGCCGGCGCCGATCATCTCATCGCTACGCCGGCGGATTTACTGCCGTTGGTTCACCATTTATCGGTGAGCGAGATGACAGCGAGATAAACCATGACGCGAGCTGAGCATGCGGCGATTCGCTGCATCGTATTTGATTTCGCCGACACCCTCTGCCATACCCCGTATTTCTGGCCGTTGGGGGCGGAGTTTTGCGCGGTGGTCACCGCGGCCATCTTCACCGAGGAGAACAAAGAGCGCTGGGCACGCCCCTGGTGTTGCGGCCAACTCACCTCGGCGGACATCGCCGCCTACCTTTCCGAACTGACCGGCTTTACGCCGGAGCGCATCCTCGCGGGATTAGATGCGGGATGCGCCAACTTGCGCCTGAATCCGGCCTGCTGGCGCTTTGCGCAAGCGCAGCGAGTTTTGGGCCGGCGCACCGTGCTGGCCACCGTCAATATGGATGTCTTCACCTGCGTCGTTGTGCCCGCGCACGGCTTTGACCGGGTATTCGACGTGGTGGTCAATTCGGCGGATTACGGCACGGAAGATAAGAATGCGCTGTGCAAGATCGCCTTCGACCGGTTGGATGGCTGTACCTTCGCTAACAGCCTGCTCATCGATGACAGCCCGAAAGTGATCGACGCCTTCCGGGCACGGGGCGGGATGGCGTATCAATATACGACGGAGGCGGCGTTTGCGGAGTGGGAGATGGATACTTGGCCAGTCGATGATACCGCAGTATGCCGGATTTCCCATGGGTAGGAAAACGCGATGCGATTAGCTATTGACACCATTCAAACAGCGGCCGGTCCGTTGCAGATCGTCCAGGTCGACAGCGAATCTCTCGATCTCATCATGACCTTGCTGCAGGAAGCCTCGGATTGGCTGTTGTCGCGCGGCATCCGCATGTGGCGACGGATGCATACCGCGGAGGGACGGGCATTCGTCGCCGCACGGTTCGCGACCGATGCTGTTTATCTGGTCTTCCGTGATGGCGATCCGGTGGCCACCTTCAGCCTGCGCTGGGAGGAGACAACCATGTGGGGCGAGGTGGGCCTGGATGGTCAGGCGGGTTACCTGCACGGTTTCACCGTCTCACGGCAAGTCGGCGGGCAAGGTGTCGGCCTGGCGCTGCTGGCATGGATCGATAAGCAAGTCGAGGTGCGCGGACGGCGCTGCCTGCGGCTGAATACTACTGCTGGCAATCCGGGCATCTGTGGCTATTACGAGCGCGCCGGCTTTCGTCCCTGCGGCGTGGTGTCGCATGTGTTGGGTGGGATGACGCAGTTGTATGAGAGGAAGCGGTTATGATTACCATCACCCCGATGACCGCCGATCAGTATGACCAGGTCGTGGCGCTCTGGCTGTCGGTAACGGAGATCGGCTTTTCGCCATCGTTCGATACGCGCAGCGGATCGCCGCGTATCTCTGGCGCAATCCCGGCTACAGCACCGTTCGCTGGACGGGATGCCAGATTTCGGTGGTGATGCTATCAGCGGTCACGGAGCGCGACGGGCGTCGGCTTCCACACAGTGCCAAGCGTCCAACAGGATGCTGATTATTATCGGCAAAACGTTACACGGCACGATCACAACCCGTTTCATTCTTCCTGATGTTGCGGCCGGTAGCGTCCGGACGGGACATCCGACGGCGCGGGCGTCGCGGCGTTCGGGTCCTTCGGACGGGCTTTGTGGCGGGGACGCCGGCGACGGGTGGGGGCCGGGGTCTCCTGCGACGCGGTGGCCGGCGGCGGGGTCGTCGTTGCCTGGTTTTGTTG
>Ga0118677_10002290_pt2 | contig 30017 bp, 21 predicted proteins | sample AliMusrvi5mmetaG_FD_86154 | JGI IMG/M metagenome (GOLD analysis project Ga0118677, IMG submission 86154) | reverse complement strand
ATGAGCGTCAGGTATTTCTCATGGTCGCGGCGGGTGCGCGTGCGGCCGCTGGTGAAGGTCAGGTGCCGGGCGAAGGGATTGGCGAGGGCCAGGGCGATTTTGCCGCAAGGGTTGGCTTTGAAGCTGCTGCCGCTGGGGACAAAATGCACTCCCATGAGGATGCGGAATTCGGTGATCAGGGGAGCGATGGACACGCCGGTATCGAGCGTGGCGGGCTTGACCAGCAGCGAGCCGCTTTGCAGTTTCTTATAGCGATCGGCGAATTCCTTGAGGGCATCCCATTTGGGAGCCCTCATCTTGGCGGCGACCGTGAGTGGAATGATGTTGGAGGCGGCGACCGGGTAATTGACCATGCTGGGGATTTTCTTGGTCTTGGGCAGATCCGTCGCCAGCACGGCGGACAAATCGACCCGCGTACCGCCGTTGAGGGTGTCGGCGATGACCGCCTTGCTGTCGGCGGTGGCGGAATGGAAGACAGTTTGGACGGTGCCCTGTGCTCCGGCAATGAGCAACTGGGTTTCCGGGAGGGTGACGATTTTGCTGAGGGATTCCTGTTTGCGGGAGGTCGGCAGCGGATAGCCGGTGAAGCCTGGCACGGTTTCCCAACCGCGACGCTGCGCGGCCAGCGATGCATAGTTGGACTTGTCCACTCGGGTTCGCGGGATGTTGAGCCGGGCTTTCACCCCCTCATCGCCGATCCACCAAGCATAGCGGCCAAGCGATTTGCCGCCGTGCGGATCGGGAATCGTGACGTTCACCAGCGGCGCGGACACGTAGTTGCCGAGGGTCGTGGTCGAGGCCGCTCCCACCGTGGCCGGGCCCACCAGCACCACCGCCTGGGTGGTGTCGCTGACAGTGCCGTTGGCCGAGAGCGCCGCGACCGAGGTGGCGGGGCTGTAGGTTTGAGGGGACGTTCTATCCAGTTCGTTGCCGCTGATGAGCCATTGGACGCCGGTGGCGCTGGGGGTTTTGGTATAAATCTGGGTGGCCGGAGCGCTGGCGGTGACGGTGTTCCAGACGCCCAGCCAATAGCGGGTGCCCGGTTTCAGGGACGACAGGCCGTTGGCGATGCTGTTGATGGATTTGTCGTTGCGGGGCGGCTTGCCTACGGCCAGTCGCAGGCCGCCGGTGTCGCCGGCAAAATCCGCCGGTGCCGTCACCCGCTGATCCGGACCGGCGGCCTTTTGGAGTTGGCCAAGCGCGATGATCAGGGCGACCCGCGCATTGCTCCGCGCGATGGCCATGGCGTTCCCTTGCCCGGCGGTGCGCAGGGCGACGGTGGACAGCGACAACAGCCCGACCAGCAACATTGTCAGCAGAACCATCAGCGAAAGGGTGATCACCAAGGCGAAGCCGCGACCTTTTGCCAACCTGCGGGATCGCAAGACGAAGGGATTCATGGGCTTGTGGGCGTTCATAAGAATGCTTTGTGAATACAAAATGGGGGGCAAGTGCGAAAATGCAACCAAAAAATCCGCGCGGAGGCGGAATTTTTGACGACTGCGGCCCAGCCCTGATTGCTTCGGACCGTGCTGAGCCGATGGTGGTGGGTTCCTGTGGTGATGGCTGGGTTGAGATTAGACGCTCCAAGCGGAAGCGGAAGTCTTTTCTTTATCATACCGGCCCAAATTCTGGGCCCTCGCGGCACTGCCGTGGGGTGCCGCAGCCTGCTGCGCCGTGGAGTGCGGTGACTCGTCACCGCTTTGGGGCAGGCGGGCTTGCCCGCCGTGGTGCGGAGCGTCCGTAAGGTGCCAATGTCTCGCCAAGCATGAGCAGGAGCGTCAGCGCTAATGCCGCTGTACGCGGAAGACATGGGGCAGGAAGATTGTGGGCGGAAGATTGAGGAACAACCCGAAACGCAAAATCCCAAGAGACGAGGCGCGCCGCCGTGTGTGGGAACGGACGGAGGGGAGTTGCCGCGACGAACCATTTTGTCGCGATGTGTTCGACTGGCGGCGAGACGCCGCCATCACGGCCTGCGGCGGGACGCCGCAGCCACGATGCAGCGGGAAGGTCGGATTTTCCATGACAACGGCGCGGGTCTTGGTACGTTTGGGCCATGCTCAGACGTTGGTGGTGGGTGTTTTTGGTGATGGCGGGGATCGGGCCGATCCTCGGCTTGCTCATTGCCTCGGCGATCACCTATGTGATGCCGAAGAAGTATGAGAGTCGCGTGGTGATCGAGTTGAGGCAGAAGAGTTTCGGATGGTGGCCGAGGGGCGAGGTTTCGAGCTTTGCCCGCTACACGGATCGCTTCCTCCAGTCGGAAAGTGGTAAGATCAAGTGCCGGGACTCGCTCAGCAAGGTGATCGACAAGCTTGATCTAACGAAACGATGGGGCGTGGACCGGGAAGCCGGAATTCGGAAGCTGGATGGAATGGTGGACACTAAGGGAATCGAGGGTGCCAATGCAATCGCCATCGGGGTGCGCAGTATTGACAAGGTCGAAGCAAGGGACATCGCGCTGGAAGTCGCTCGTGCCTACAAGGATGATCGCGATGACATCGAAATTCGCGATGGGGAAATAGCCATGCGGGAATTGAAGAAAGCAGTTGAGGAGCAGGAAAACCTCGTCGCGCAGCGCCGCCAGGCCCTGGCGGATATGGTTCGGGAGAAGGGAGTGTGGGTTCAACCGGGCGAGGCTGCCAAGGGGGAAATGGATGCCAAGTTGGATTTTGAAGGTGAGCGGGAGATGGCCGAGCAAATGAAGCTCAAACTGATTGGGGAGGAGATCAGTGCTAAGATGCCATTCGAGAGCGTCCCCTGCGCGATGAACCGGTGATTCCACATGCTCCGGTTTCATCGAATGTCGCGCTCGTTCTGCTAGTCGGTACGGCGCTGGGCTTGGTGCTGGGTCTGCTGTTGGGCTTGCCGGTGATGTGGGTGCTGGAGCGATGCCTGCCGGGGACGGTGGCAGCATGAGGGGCGGGTGCGGACGCGATGGAGCGCTGGCTTCAGCCGGCGTGTGGGAGTCGGTGACTTGTCACCGCCGTGGAGTGCGGCAGCTTGCTGCGGCGTGCCTGGCAGACGCGAATCCGTTAGCAAGCCGGAAGCCGCACTCGCCAGCAGGCTGGCGAGCTAACAGCGGCAGCGGGCTCCCCGCAGTCCACGGTCGGAGCCGGGACGGCACAGGCCCAATCACCGGTTTCATTGCAGCGGTCCGGATTGCGTTCGGATTTCCGCTTGCCGGGTGGCATCGCGGCAGCCACACTGCGCGGATGCGTGTTTGCTGGTGTTGTCAATTGCTGGGTTGCTGCGCGTTGGCGTCGATGGTGGCCATCGGGGCGGATGCGCCTGCGGACGGCGGCGGGGCTAACAAGTCGGCCACGCAAGCGGGACAGGCCACCCTCAACGTGTGGAACGACCAAGCTCCGGGAAGTCTGGAAGCCCGTTATGCGGATGATCTCCCGTGGCAGTTTGCCGCCGGGGACTCGCAGCGTCTAACGGTCCCGATCGACACCATCGAGCAGGGCGAGGGCTATTTCGCCTTGCGGTTGCGGTGCCTGCTGACCGCACCCAAGGACGGGTATTATTCGCTGGCGTTTGAAGGCAGTGGCAGTCAGCAGATCTTGTTGTCGGACGATGCCACGCCGGGACACGCGCGGGCATTGTGGAGTGACGGTCATGCGTGGGATGATTTTCTGCCCGGCTTCGACCAAACCTATCTGCGCACGGAGGGCCCGTGGCGGTATTTCACGCAGGGTGAGGCGCGCTATCTCGAGATTCGCCACATCCACACCATGGGCCCAAAGGTGCTGCATCTCGTATGGACCCTGGCGGATGGCACCCGCCAGAATATCCCCGCCGCGTGCGTGGCACCCTATCTCCCACCGGCCAAGGATGTGATGCCGGGCACCGGCGTCGTTCCGGACGGAGACTATGGCGAGGTGCTGCGGGCGGTGACCGGCACCCCTGTTAGAATCGACCTGAAGAGCGCCAAAGCCTTGAGCAGCGGCTGGGCGGCCCATGATGGCAAGGGCAAGACCCTGACGTCCGAAAGGATCGCCCCGAAGCCGAATCTGACCCACCCCGCGCTGACCTGCTGCTTCGGCGGCGACATTGAATTCCCGTTTGTCACCCAAGCGGCGGGATATGCGGTGCTGTCCACGCAGGTCCAACTTTGCAACGGCCCCGGCGACTATGTGCATGTGGTCTGTGAACGCGAGATTGACGGCGTCAGTTTTGATAGGAAAACCCTCAAGGCGCTCAGTGGCTCGGCACCAACCTATCGCAATGTCACGCCGTGGTTGGCCGCCGGCAACCACGCGCTGCGGCTGCATTTCACGCGGGCTTATTCCGGCGGTTCGTGCCGCTTGTTTGGCGTTGGTGTGCAGGAGGTGGCTGGCGGCGCTGCCAGCGACGCCTTGCGCGAGTGTCTGGCAAAACGCAACGATTTCCTGCCCGAACGCGGCGACGGGCCTTTTCTAACATCCCCGGCGTGCGTGGAAATCCATTCGCGCACCAGCGCCGCGCCGACCCTAACGGCAGGCGGCAGGGAGTTCGCGCCGCAGGCCGCGACTTCCAACACCTGGTGGGCGGATGTGCCGTTGCCCGAGTCCGGCACCGGGCTTGCGCTGGTCTCGCGCTCCAAGGCGGATGCCACCGAGGCGCACGCCACGGCCCGCTGGGCCGAAACGCGGGTGAGCGAGCATCCCGAGGTGTGGCTGCGGGTGGGGGATGCGATGCGCGTGACAGCCGCTGCGGCGGAGGCCGGGGAGCGGCCTACCGGCAAGGCGCTGATTGTGTTCCGTGGCGAGGAGATTGCCACGCCAGCGGGCCGACCTAACATCTGCCGCTTCGACAAGGCCGGCGAAGAAACCGTGGAAGCTCGTGTGGTGCCGGACCAGGGCGAACCTAACATCAGCCGCATGCTGGTGCACGTGTTGCCGCGAATGCGCACGGTGACGGAAAGCGACTGGACGCGCGCGGACCGCTTCAGCCTGTTCAAGGAGTTTCCGGCCGGGGCGTGGCCGGATGGCGGCGATGCGGTGGCGTTCCGCGCCAGTCCTGCCGACGCCGGTCGCACGACCGGTGAATGGAAGGTGCTGCCACGGATGGCCGGCACATGGCCGGCGGTGTGGCGTGCCGGTGCCAGCGGTGCGGTGCTCGGCACGGCGCGGGTGCGCGCGATGGAGCTGTCCTACTACACCAGAACCCATAACTCGAAGCAAGATATCGAGGAGTTCAAGCCGATGGGCTGCAACTATTGTTATGTCACCGGTTTGCCGGCCGGTTGGAAAATGAGTTTCACCCTGGTGGAGTTCGATAACCGGCCATGGAATTTCCTGCGCCCCGATCCGGACCATCCATCAACGCAAATCATCTATCCATGGCGCGAAGGCACGCTGGCGGTGGGCGAGTTCTGGCTGAAACACAGCGGCAACGGAAACGAAGGGATGAATGGCGAATTCGAGCTGATCCCTCCCGAGTCGCAGTGAAATGCCGGCTTAATGCTCAGCCTCGGGTGCGTTCTGTTCGGGTGGAGCCACCAGCTTCTGCGTGTCAACCACCTTGCGGCTGCCGTCCTCGGCCACCTGCCAACTGGTGATCGTGTGTTCGGTTAGCTGCAAGGTTCCATCCGGCTGGCGGACTTCGTGCTTGAGGATCTGCCGGTATCCCGGTCCTTCTTTCCAAAACACCCGTTGCAAGGAACTCTGCGCCGTGAGGCTCTCCGGACTGATCTTGTCGCCCGTGTAATTCCGGGTGATGACTTGCACGCGCCCCTTGGTTTCCTGAAACTCGAAAACCAAGGTCGCGTTTCCCGACGCCTCCCGAAGCACCAGGATTTGAAACCTGCGGATGCCTCTTGCCGGATCGGGAGCCAGTTCCCGGGCCTCCAAACGGGAGCGGCACTCCGCCCCTGGGAACGCCTTCATGGTGCCGTCCGCAGTCGTCTCACAATCAAACGCCATGTACTTCTCCGTGACAATCACGTCCTTCTCCTGATGGATGAAATACACGCTCTTGGCGGTTTCCGCTTGTCGGATCCCGCCATCCGGGCCGCGCAGCACCCGCATGCCTTGCGCCTCACTCAGGCCAATCAAATCCGCAACCGCAAACCGCACGTTCTGGCCGAATCGGAATTCAAGGTAGGTGTTGGAACTATGGAAGAACGTGCCTCCGCACTCGCCGCAGCGAAAGACGAAAAAGCCGGGCCAAGCATCATAGGAGATCAAGGGAAAACTCCTCACCCGCGGCGGGATGCCCTGGGCAAGGCGCTGCATTTCCTCCGCATCGAGCGGCGGCGCCAGGTCAACGTGGCTTTGTTCGATGACAAATCCGCGTGGCGCTGCCGCCTCCCGGGTCGGGGCGGCGTGGCTGATGGCAAACAGGGCAAGTCCGGCTAGCGCGCGTTTCACGCCACAGCTATGAGCGCGCCGCGTGTCTGCGGCAAGCCTGAAATCTCCAGCGACACTCGGTGCGCGCCGCGGCCAATGCGACGCATGGCGTTGCCCGCGCGGCGACGGTCACGGGGCACCGCGGGCTAACGGGTGTGCCGGACGGGTTCCGACCTGGATTTCATCTGGCGGCGAGACGCCGCCATCACGGCCTGCCGCGAGACGCGGCAGCTACCGCGAGACGCCGCAGCTACCGCGAGACGGGGCTGCCAGCGGGGAATGCGGCGGTTAGACATTGAACCGGAAGTCGATCACATCACCGTCCTTCACGACGTATTCCTTGCCCTCGATGCGCACCTTGCCGGCGACCTTGGCGGCGGGCTTGCTGCCGGCGGCCACCAGGTCGTCGTAGTGGACGACTTCCGCGGCGATGAAGCCGCGCTCGAAATCGGTGTGGATGACCCCGGCGGCGGCAGGTGCCTTGTCACCGGCGGTGATGGTCCAGGCGCGGGACTCCTGCACCCCTGTTGTTAGATAGGTGCGCAGCCCCAGCAGATGATACACCGCGCCGATCAGCCCGGAGACGCCGGAGTCGGCGACCCCCATGTCGGTTAGAAACTCGGCCGCCTCGTCTGGCGCCATGTCGCTGAGTTCCTCCTCGATGCGGGCGGAGATGACCACCGCCTCCGAGCCGCTGTGTTCGGCGGCATAGCGCCGCACCTTGGCGACCTGCGGATGGGCGTCGGGTGCGGCGAGCGCGGCGGCCAGCTCGCCTTCGGCCACATTGCAGGCATAGATCGTGCGCTTGGCGGAGAGCAGGAAGAAGTCGCGCACCAGCGGTTGGTCCTCGTCGCTGAACTCCAGCGTGAGGGCCGGTTTGCCCTGGTCGAGGTGGGGCAGGATGAGGTCGATCAATTCGACTTCGCGCCGGGCGTCCTTATCGCCGCCCTTGGCCTTTTTGTCGCGGGAAACGCGGCGTTTTTCCAGTGCCGCCATGTCGGCTAGGATCAATTCGGCGTTGATGATTTCGATGTCGCGGACCGGATCGACGGTGCCGAGTTCGTGGATGATGTCGTCATTTTCAAAGCAGCGCACGACCTGGACGATCGCGTCGGTTTCGCGGATGGTGGCCAGGAACTGGTTGCCGAGGCCGGCACCCTCGGACGCGCCCTTGACCAGCCCGGCGATATCGACGAACTCGATGGCGGTGGGCACGAGCCGGTTCGAGCCGGAGATTTTCGAGATCACCGCGAGGCGCGCATCCGGCACCGTGACGATACCGATGTTCGGATCAATGGTGCAAAAGGGGTAGTTGGCCGCCTCCGCCTTGCGGGTGCGGGTGACAGCGTTGAAGAGGGTTGATTTTCCGACATTGGGTAGTCCGACGATTCCGGTTTTGAGCATTGCGGCGGGAGGGTGGGACAAACCACGCGGCGGAGACGAGGAAAAAGTTTTCCGGATTTTGCCGGGGGCCAGTCCGACAAACGTTGGGAGATGACCGCCTGAGACCACCACGGATTGCAGGATTACACGAATTACACGGATTGAAGCGGAAGACTTTGGGTGTGGTGGAAGCGTGACTTGGGGGATGGATCGGGAGCAAGAAACCATTGAGGCCACTGATTGCCACGGGGGCGCACCGGGAAGAATTTCTTAAATCAGTGGTCTCAGTCTTCTCAGTCTTCCTCAGTGGTTAATCCTCGCCCCGAGCCATGTGCCAACTCCAATCCGTCCCACCCAAAGTATTCCTCTTCAATCCCGTAGAATCCGTAGAATCCGTAGAATCCGTGTAATCCTTTAATCCGTGGTTGTCTTAGGCCGTCATCCCCCAACCCGCGCTCAGCCGCGGCAGCCGCCGCAACCGCCGCGCCGATCAGGGTGGCGAGCCGTTGTTTCGCGGGTAGTGCTTGCGGATCAGCACGTAGGCGACGACGGCGACCACCGCGAGATTGGCCAGCAGCGCAAAGACCCGCACGAAGGAGATTTTGCGCCACAGTTCATACACCTCGATGGGCAGATACATCGCGCCACTGAGCAGCGCCAGCCATTCGGCCCAGGCCCACTCCTTCCATAATCCGTACCCCTCCACAAACCGGAAAAGCGCGTAGATCAAAGCCAGGCTGGCAAAAAACCACAACCTGCCGTCGGTGATGTCGTCGGCCAACTTGATGAAGATTTTCGGAAACCTTTGTGCCGGATCGAGGTGCACCCACGACACCAATTCATGGGCGAGGCGTGGGGCATCCTTGTGCAGCAATCCGAGCAACCCAAACCCCACCGCCAGGACCAAAGCCCCCTTGACCGCCTCGAAGACGGCAACGGTACGAATGCTTTTCTTTAAAACCGGCGAACTCACGACGAGGGTTGCAGCAGATAGAGGCCCATGGTGGCGGCGGAGGCGTCGGCTGAGGCCATGCGCTTTTTCTCGTGGCCGGCACCCCACGAATCCGTGAAGATGATTTCCTTGGTCTTGTCGTTGTAGCCGATGATCAGCCGCATGTGGCCGCCCTTGGACTGGCGGGCCTTTTCGCCGTTTTCCGGGAACAGTCCGAGTTGCAGGCCCCACATCACCGGCACGCCCTTGTCGATGTTTTCGTGGACGACGCGGATGAAGCGCTCGAAGGGCTGTCCGGTGCCATTGACCTCGCGCAGCACCTCCGGATCCAAGCCGCCGAGGAAATAAATGTATTTGTCGGTTTCCAGAATCCGTTTGCCGAGTTTTTTCGCCGCCCGATTGTATTTGGCCATGAAGGTTTGATACTTGTGGCTGGAGTAATCGAGGTCGAGCAGCGTTTGGAAGCGGGTCTTGAACTTGCCGGCAATTTTGCGCAAGGCGGTTTCCATTTCGTCGGGGTTGGTGCCACCCCCGCCAGCCTCATTGCCGGAGATTTGAGCCATTTCGTGTTGGTCGGCCGGCACGCCGTAGTAATTGAACACGCGTGCGGCCGTCGCCACGGCGCAATATCCCTTGTCGCCTTGGTCCACCATCGGAACCGTGGAAATGAACACATCGCCGCTGGCCTCGCGTTTGAGGGATTTGGTCAAATCCAGCCGCCTCACGGCCGGGGTAGCGCCCGCGCTGGTGTTGAGGTCCGCCAGGGCGGACTGCTTGGGCAGCAGCCGCAGGCGGATGAACTCGCCCTGGAAATTCTTGCCGGCGCGTTCATGTCCGGTGTTCGGGTCGCGGACCTTTTCCTTGCCGCCACTATACTCCAACTGGGCCATCATCTCCTTGCCGACCCACATCCGGCGGTCAGCCTTGGCAGCACTGGTCTTGTCCTTGCCGCGATCCTCGAATTTGGGTGCCACGCAGCGGTTGAGTTCCGTGGTCCAGCCGTCGATGATCGCGTTGAAGTCCTTTTCGGTAACCTCGGCGTTCTGCGAATCGCCCTTGTTCCAAATGGCGATGGACACTTCGGTGAGCTTGCCGCCCTTGAGTAGGAACGAGATTTCCTCCAGATTCTTGGTGCCACCAAACGCCGTTAGCTTCAATTGATCAATGCCCCAGTTGTCGCGCCGAATCATGCCGTGATCCTTGACCTGGGTGGATAGCCACTTGAAGCCCTTGTCCTTCCATGCGGCCTCCAGCGTCACGTCGGTGTAGGCCCAGAGCGTTGCCGGCTCAAAAACCTCGTCGATGGCAACGGTCTTGGGTTTCCCATCATCAGGGACAATGAAGATCTTGTGTTGTGCGCGGGCGAGCTGCCCACAAGTGAAAATGGCAAGCGCGACGGCCGGTAACAGGGACAGTTTCATGACTGATAGACTGGCGGGTTGGGGGTTGTTGGACGGCAGCGAGGTTCATCAGGAAAACCCCTTGCCGGGAAAACTATTCATACGTGCCAAATTGCCAAGGAATTTCGTGAAAACCTTGTTAGTGCGAAATGCGCGGGCCACTGTGGCGCGGGCATCCATTCCAGCTACAATGAACCGCTCGTGTTATCAGGAATGCGGCACCTGTCGCGACCCGCTCAAGTGGTTAGATCGACATGGCAGCGCCCCTCAGGTCACGGCCATCCGCGAAACCCCGCCGAGCGTCGCGGACTAGTCCTCGTTTTGCGGCAGGCGGACTTGTCCGCTGTGGCGCGGAGCCGCGCATGTGGTGCCAACGGCTTGCCTCCGCCATGGAGTGCGGAGACTTGTCACCGCTTTGCGGCAGGTGGGCTTGCCCGCCGTGGCGCGGAGCATGTGTTTTCCGCAGGCTGATTGATCTCTCCAGTTAGAATCCGAGATCCTCCCCCGCATGGGTGGCGAGGCCGATCTGCTCGAGGCCGCCGTGGCGGCCGTTGTACCACAGGAGCCACCTGGCCCCGTCCCAAATGGCGAACGGCTTGTAACAAGCGTCGTGATCCCACTGGTTGTTGCCTGGACCAATGATCGGATTGGCCGGATGGCGCTGCCAGCCGGTGATGCCATCGGGCGAGCGTGCCAAACCGATCTGCGCGTGGTCCGCATCGCGGAAGCCAATGTAGAACATGTAATACCAGTCGCCGTGGCGCACGATCTGGCCGCCGGTGACCTTGCTTCGCTCCCACGAGTTGTTAGGGTCAGCCCGGAAGACCGGATTGTTAGAAAGCTTCGTCCACGTCCTGCCGTCGGCACTGGTGGCATAGCCGATGGCATCGGGTTCGGCTTGCTCGCCCCCGGAGTACCACATGCGGAAAAGGCTGGTGGTTTGGTCCCACGAGACATGCGGGCACATCACCGCCACCTTCTCCCATGGTTGGTCCGCGGACAGCACCGGTTGCTCGCTGGCGCGACTCCAGGTCTTGCCATCGGGGCTTGTCGCATAGCCGATCCACGAGTGGCCGCGCGCCTGGCCGGTAAACCACAAATGATAGCCGTCGGAGCGTTTGACCACGCCCGGGCGGTTGATCTCTTCTTCCCAACCGCTCTTCGGGTTTGGCCCCAACGCAATTTGCGGTTCGCCCCAACGCACTCCGTCGGGGCTTTCGACCAGCGCCACGCTCTTTTTGGGACGCCAGGAAAACCACATCCGATAGGTTGGCCCCTCCTTGAGCAGCGCCAGATCGAAACACGTGCCAAGCGCCCCTCCCAACACCGGGTTGGAAGGGGACTTCAGCCAGCCGGCGCGCGATTCCGCGGCAACGCTGGTGGCTTCTGCCCCCCGCACCGCTGGCAACTGCATCAGGGCGGCAGGGATCAGACATCTGGCGAGGATCGCATTCATGACCGGCAATTATAGCCGCTTGCGGCCTACTGTCCAGCGCTCGGTGTCGGACCCAGGCTTGAGACGCTATTCAGGAATGTCCGATAGGCTTACACCCCATCGCATAGGATCAGTGCCGCTCCACGGCACATGCCCAGCCACCAACGCCTACCCAAGACAACGGATTTTGTCCGGTGCTGAAAATCCGTTGCCGGCGAAGCTGGCCTTGCATTGGCGCTGTTCCGGGGCAGAATGGGCGCTGCATGGCTTGGCTGGAGATCGTTTCCTTGGTGTTGGCGGGGGTCGCCGCCGGCTTGATCAATGCCGTGGCGGGCGGCGGGACCTTGGTGACCTTTCCGGTGCTGTTGTGGCTTGGCACCAGCCCGACCTGTGCCAACGCCACGAGCACCACCGCGCTGGTCATCGGCACGGCCGGCAGCATCTTCGGATTCCAAAAGCAACTGCCCGGCATCCGCCGCTGGCTCGGGCGCTTTGTGCCGGTGAGCATTGTGGGCGGCTGGCTGGGCAGTGTGCTGCTGACCCGCAGCGGCGACCGTCTGTTCGCCTCGCTGGTGCCCTATCTGATATTGTTTGCCACGCTGTTGTTTCTCCTCCAGGAGGCGATCCGCAAACGGGTGGGGCCGCCCGGGCCGCTCGCCGCGCCCCGGCACACGCCGGTGCCCTGGCTTGCCGTGGTGTTCCAATTCGCCGTCGCACTATACGGCGGCTACTTCGGCGCGGGCATCGGCATTCTGATGCTCGCCTCGCTGGGCTTGATCGGCCTGACCGACATTCATCAGATGAACGCGCTCAAGAACGTGCTCGGCTCGCTGATCAATCTGGTGGCCGCGGCATGGTTCGTGGCCAGCGGATTGGTCGAGTGGAACAAGGCGGGCGTGATGACCGCGGGCGCGCTAACAGGATACTATCTTGGGGCCAGTCTGTCGCAACGCATCCCGCGGCCGATCATACGGCGCACCGTGACGGCCATCGGCTTTGCCATATCCGCGATCATGTTTTACCATCAGTTGGCGTGACAACTCAACTCAGGAGAAGGTTGCTCACGACGACGACAGCAATGAAGGCGATGGTGAGGATGGCGACGATGTTAGAGTTCATGGATGGGTTGACTGGCAGGGGTTTGGCCCGGGGCCGCGGCGCTCAGGAGCGTTGCGCATGCGGGGCGGGCAAGGGCTTGCCGCTCATTCGCTGGAGCAGCGCACGCACGACAAAGCGTTGTCGCGGACGCAACGCACCGATGTCGAGCCCAAGGTTGAAAACCGCATGGGAACGCCCGCCAGTGAAGCTGGGGCGGAGGCCGCCGCCGCTTTTGTTAGTGAGTTGGCTGCCGTCTGCGCCGAGGTGGGTTGTTGCATTCATCGGGAGCACAGTAGCCAGCGGCAGGGCTGCCGCCAATTGGGCGAATCGGACGATCTAACTGCGCGTATCCGGCTGAACCGCATAGGGGTTTTCGCGTATTCCCTCACCCCCGTCGGACATGCGTGTCACGTCAGTCGCGGGCAACGATCTCTGGGAGATTTCTCACCGCCGAAGCATTGAGCATCCCTGAAACGATCAGAGTATCCGTCTCAGCGGCACCGGTGGTTTTTCTGCCATGATTTTTTGAAGTCCCGCGGATTTTTCGAGCGTGCCCCGTTGAATTGTCGCGCTCATTGCGGGGTCCTTGTTTGCCAGGGGTTTGGTTTGGGCGTATAGGTCATGCGCTGCCGATGTGCTGTTCGATTCCATGTTTTCTTGGCGCCGCTGCCGATCACCCGGAGCAGCGGGCGATCCTGTTTCTGGCACAGATCGTTCTGCTCATCATCGTGGGCCGACTGCTTGGCGAGTGGATGCAGCGCATCGGCCAGCCCGCGGTGATAGGCCAGCTTGTGGCGGGGATCATTCTGGGTCCGAGTGTGTTTGGCGCGATCTGGCCGGCGGCGCAGGGATTGATCTTTCCCCCTCAGTCATCCGACCGGCAAATGCTCAACGCGGTCTCCGAACTGGGCGTGCTGATGCTGCTGCTGCTCACCGGAATGGAAATGGATCTGGGACTGGTGAAACGGGTGCGCCGCACCGCAGCCATCACCTCCGTCGCGGGCATCCTCATTCCGTTTGCGTGCGGGTATCTGCTCGGAGAGTTGCTGCCGGACAGCATCCTGCCTGATCCCACGCGGCGCGTGTTCACGGCGCTGTTCCTGGCCACCGCGCTGTCCATCTCCTCGGTCAAGATCGTTGCCGCGGTGTTGCGCGAAGTGGATTTCCTCCGGCGCAATCTCGGCCAGGTCATTCTTGCGGCGGCGATCCTGGATGACACCGTGGGCTGGACCATCCTGGCGATCATCGGGGGGATGTCCGCTCACGGGAAAATCATGCTAGGGCCCGTGCTCTTGAGTGTGGCAGGCACGGCGGTGTTCCTCGTGTTCTGCTTCACCATCGGACGCCGTTTGGTGGCTCGCATCATCCGCTGGACCCATGATCATTTCGTCATCGAGATGCCGGTGATCAGCGTCATCCTGGTGATCATGATCGTGCTGGCGCTGGTGACGGATTTCATTGGGGTGCACACGGTGCTCGGTGCGTTCATGGCGGGTATCATGGTCGGGCAGTCGCCCATACTAACCAAACACATCGAGGAGGAATTGCGCGGGCTCATCGTGGCCTTGTTCATGCCGGTGTTCTTCGGTGTGGCGGGTCTGTCGATCAATCTCATGGTGCTAGGCGATCCGCGTCTGCTCGCGCTGGCCCTGCTCCTGATTGTCGTGGCGAGCGTTGGCAAACTGGGCGGTTGCTATCTTGGCAGCCGCTTGGCCCGGCGCAATCACCAGGAAGCCATGGCCGTCGGCATTGCCATGAACGCCCGCGGCTCGACCGAGGTGATCCTTGCCACCATCGGCCTGACGATGGGTGTGTTGAACCAGCAATTGTTCACGCTCATTGTGCTGATGGCGGTGGTCACCACGCTGGCCATGCCGCCGCTGCTGCGCTGGGCGCTGGCACGGGTTCCCATCGGGGAGGAGGAACGCCTCCGGATGGAAACCGAAGTGGCGGAAGTCAATGACTTGATGCCAAAATTCGAGCGGGTCCTCGTGGGCTTGGACGCCAGTGAGAATGGCCGGCTGGCCTCCAGGCTCGCTGGCTGGCTGCTGGGGGCGCGCCAGCTCGCGTCCACCGTCATCGATGTGGGTGCCACCGCCAAAGCCGGCAGTGCGGCTTCGGCCACGTCCGACAAGGTGGTCGAGGCGGCGGAAACCGCGGCTCGTGTTGGGGTTGCCGCGGACCTGGCGCGCGCCTCGGAGCTGGCCGGCAAGACTCGCGATCCGGTGGCAGTGGCAGCGGAAGAAGCCAAGGCGGAACGAATTCCGGTCAAGGAACTCATGTCCATTCTCCCTGCCAAGGGTCTGGATGACACCCTCAGCGACGATGCGGCCGCCACGATCCTGGCGGAAACCAAGAAGGGATATGATTTTCTCTTCCTCGGGCTGGGCGCGCGGTCAAGGCTAACATCTAGCAACCTCCCGCGCTCCGTCGATACCATTGTGCGGGAATACGCTGGCCCGACGGCCATCGTGCTGCACTCCACGAAGCGCAATGCACCGCCCGACGCGGGGTTGGACAAGATCCTCGTGCCGACGACCGGAGCGGATTACTCACGCTTCGGCGCGGAGGTGGCCGTGGCCATCGCGAAAGGTTGTGGTGCCATGATCACCGCATTGCATGTTTCCGCCCCGCCGACGGACAACGAGTTGTTGCGGCGTCCTCACGAATTGCTTCGCACCGGCCGCTCCATCCTTGCCGACATTGTCGCTCTCGGCCAGCGGGAAGGCGTCCGCGTCAGCACCAAATCCGTGGTCGGCCACGCCATCGAAAGTGCCATCCTCCGCCAGGCAATCCTTGGCGGCCATCAACTCGTCGTTCTCGGCACGAAAGCCCGATCGGGGGACCAGTTGCACTTCGGACGCAGTGCCGCGGCCTTGCTCGAAGACGCTCCCTGCCCGGTCCTCATTGTGAAATCGTAACAGCCATCGCAGCCGGCAAGAGCCTCGACGAGTTTCTTCTCATCGCCCAGACCGGTCAGAACCAGTGTCACCCCGGGCGCATGCCGGATCGCCGGGTCGGTATGGTCGATGCCCCGGGCTAGCAAAACGACCTCGTGCCCGGAGTCTAACAATTTCCGGGCGACGTGCCGCCCGACAAACCCAGTTCCCCCCGTGATGGCGATGCGCATGGGCTTCATGCCCTTGCTATCGCCTCAATCGCTCGGGCGGCAATGTAAAGATTCATGCGGCCACGGGTTTATCGGGCTTGCTTTCATGGACCCTGCTGCGAGGAACCCTCCAGGTGCAATTGGGCCTCGGTCCTGGACATCTCCTCGCCTTTGGCATCAACCACACATAACAGGATCCGATCCTTGCGAATCTCCAATCTCCGGAGGTTCCGCGACGGATCCTGAGCGCCGGATTGCTCTAACCAAACTCCCTGCAGATCCTCCAAGCTCAGGACCGCTGGCGTTTGCAAACCCGTCGGCGGGTCTGCCAAGTGAGCGGGAACGCCGCGGGCGGGAACTGCGGCTGCCTCCGCGGGTGACGACACGGCGGACGACGGCCGGGAGCCGGCCGCCTGCGGGTAGCTAAGGGCATACATCACGCCATACGTGGCCCAGAAAACCCCGGCGCACAGCAGACACAGCATCAGAATCTGTCCGCCCGGCAGTTCCGACCGGTAAGCTAACAACACGGTCGAAATCACTCCGGGGAAAATCAGCGACGCCAGGCCCGACCACCAGCGCGGGACGCGGGCACTGCCCATCATCAGCCCGGCCAAAGCCGCGCAAATGATGGTGCCCAGAAAGCTGAAAATCACGGTTAGGAGGCCGACGAAGAAGACGACAACGCCCCAGCCGATCACATACTCCACGACGGTTTTGATTTTGGCGGCCAGGGACTTGTTTGGAGGATTGTCGAGCATGGGAAATCCAGCGTGCGGAGCGGGGGCAACGGGTGATGGTTGGATCCCGCCGCTTTTCCGGGTCACTGGCTCACCTTGAGCCGCATGTAGTGGCTGCCGCTGGTCAAGGCGATGGTTGCCGTGCGGTTGCCGTTGGCATCGGGGGCCGAAACGCTGACTCCCGTGCCGCTCCAGTTATGCATGTCGCCGCAGGCTTCCACAGCATAGGTGATGTCGGGGCAGGCGGCATAGAAGGTATAACTCAAGTTGTTGCCCGACACCACCGCCCTGGGCAGGCTGGACGCCTGACTCTGGTTAGGATCGAGATTGAGAGCATAGGTCATCAGCAGGCTGATTCCGCCGAGATTCGCCACCGGGGTTGACAGGTTAGCGCCGGACTTGCCCTTCGAGGTCAACCAGGTTTGGATGTTGGAACCGGGGGCCTGTGCGACGGACTTGTAGCCATGCCAAATCGGCGTGGAGAAGCCTGACTCGTTGGAATAGTAATCCACCTCGAAGCCCGTGGCGGTGCCATTGAATACATAGGATCCCATCGTTGCTGGCGCGTTGCCAGCGAATTTCGCCTTGGTCAGAGCGCCGCAACCCATGAAGGCGTAGTTCCCGATGCTGATGACGCTGGCGGGAATCGTCACGCTGGTCAGGCTGGGGCAATACCAGAACGCTTGACTTCCGAGGCTGGCAACACCGTCGCCAAGCGTGACGCTGGCCAGTTTGGCACAGCTACCGAAGGCATTGTTCCCGATGCTGGCTACGGTGCCGGGAATCGTCACACCGGTCAGGTTGGTGCAGTACCAAAAGGCGGCGTCGCCGATCGTGGTGACACCGCTGCCGATGGTAATGGCCGTAAGGCCGAAGCAATTGGAGAAGGCCTCGGTTCCGATGCTGGTGACGGTGGACGGGATGATATAACTGCTTCCCGGAAAGCCGGCAGGGCATTGGATCAGGGTGGTCTTGTTCTTGTTGAACAGCACCCCGTAGCTGTCGCTGCTATAGTTGGCATTGGCCGCGTTCACTGTGATCGATTTCATGGCGCTGTTGTATAAGAACGCTTCGGCGCCGATGCTGGTGACGCTGGCGGGAAGGGTCATGCCGGTCAGCCAGGTTTCCGAGAATGCGGCGGCGCCGATGCTGGTGACGCCGGACGGGATGGTGACACCCGACAGCCACCAGCAGGCCTCGAACGCGTAGTCGCCGATGCTGGTCACGCCGCCGGGAATATCATAACTGGATGCTGTCTTGCCCGCCGGATAGACGATGAGCGTGGCCTTGGACTTGTCGAACAGCACGCCGTGGCTATCATTGGAGTATGAGGAATTTGCCGGATCCACTGCGAATTCCGTCAGCCCGTCGCAGTTGGCGAACGCCCCGCTGCCGATACTGGCGACGCTGGCGGGAAGGGTCACGCCGGTCAGGTTGCGGCAGTAATAGAACGCTTTGACCCCGATGCTGGTGACACCCTCGTCGATGGTGAGGTCGGCCAGGTTGGAGCAATAGGCGAACGCCTCCTCCCCGAGACTGGTCACGCTGCCGGGAATCGTCACGCTGGTCAGCCCGGAGCACGCATAGAACGTGGCGATCCCAACGCTGGTGACACCGCCATTGATGGTGAGGCTCAGCAGGCCCGTGCAGCCATTGAAGGCGGCGTCGCCGAGGCTGGTGACACCGCTGCCGATGGTGACACTGGTCAGTCCGGTGCAGGAATTGAAGGCGTTTTGGCCGATGCTGATACTGCTGCCAACGATGGCTAAACTGCCGGTTAGCCCGCTGCATTGAGTGAACGCATTGTCCCCGATGCTGGTGACGGCGCTGGGGATGATCACGCTTCTCAGCCCGGTGCAGGAGTTGAACGCGTCGTTGCCGATGCTCGTGACACTGGCGGGAATCGTCACTCCGGTGATGGAGCTGCAATAGACGAATGCGCCGCCACCGATGGCGGTGACCGGCAGACCGCTGATCGAGACGGGAATGACGATGTTGCCGCCCGGCCCGGAGTAGCCGGTGATGGTAATGCCGCCTTGGCCGTCGGCAGAATAGTAGAATGGGAACTCCTCCGCCGTACCACCGAACATCGCGCCCCAACCCGCAGCGCCCGCCTGATCATAGATGGTTACGTTCGGATCACCGGCGAACGCGGTCCCATCGTTGGCGGGGGCGTCGCCGAAGAAGATTGCATCGATCAAGGCGGCTCCGCAGTTGGCGAAGGCACCGCTGCCGAGGCTGGTGAGGTTGTACGGCAGCGTCACGCCGAGCAGACTGGTGCAGCCTGCAAAGGCATCGTCGCCGATACTCGCCACGTTGTCGCCGAACACAACTTCCGTTAGGGCGGTGCAATTCTCGAACGCATGGTTGCCGATGTTGTTGACGCTGTACTGAAGCGTCACGCTGGTGATGCCGGTGTTGCCGGAGAACGCGTTGGCCGCGATGCTGGTGACCAGTTGGCCGTTGATGGTGGCGGGGATGGTCACCGCGCCACCGGGACCGACATAAGCGGTGATGGTGATGCGGGAGCCATTGGACGTGAAGAAGAAGCCGCCAAAGGTAGCCGTGGAGATGCCGCCAAAGGTGGCGGCCCAGCCCGATGCCGTTGCCAGGTGATAGGCGGTCGCCGACCCATCGCCGGAGAATGCGGTCCCGTCGTTGGTGGGGGCGTTGCCGAGGAAAAACGCACTGCTCAGACCGCTGCAATAGTAGAACGCCTGGACTCCGATGCTCTGAACACTGGCAGGAATCTCCACGCTGGACAGGCCATAGCATTCACAGAACGCCTGGTCCCCGATGCTGGCGAGCTTGGAGACCGGCGCGAATGTCAGGCTCTGCAACCCGTAGCAGTTGGAAAACGCATGGCCCGCGATTGCGGTCATGCTATTGGGGATGGTGAGGCTGGTCAGAGCGTTGCAGTCCCAGAACGCCCAATCCCCGATGGTGGCGACTCCGGCACCGAGGGTGAGGCTCGTCAAAGCGTTGCAGTTGTAGAATGCCTCGACTCCGATGCTTGTGCCGCCGGCGACGTTGCCAAGGATGCTCACTCCGGACAGATCAACGCAGTTATAGAATGCGTAGTCTTCGACGCTGGTGACGCTGGCGGGAATGGTCAGGCTGTCGGTCAGGTTCCAGCATTGAGAAAACGCGGCGGTCCCGATGCTGGCCACGCCGTTGCCGATGGCGACGCCGGTGATGCTGCATGAGTCAAACGCATGGTTGCCGATGCTGGCGACGCTGCCGGGGATGGTCAAGGTGCCGGTCAGGTTGCAGCCGGCGAAAGCGAAGTCCCCGATGCTGGTGACGCTGCTGGGAATGGTGAAATCCGCGTTGCTGAGGTTGTTGCAGGCCCAGAACGCGTGGTTCCCAATGCTGGTGACATTGGATGGGGTGGAGAACGTCACGTGGGTCACGGCATTGTTGAGCCCGAATGCACTGTCGCCGATGCCGGTGACCGGCACATCGCCAATGGTGGCGGGAATGTTCAACGGATTGGGGATTGCCCCGCTGTAGCCGTAGATGATGAGGCCGCCACTGCCGTCCGCATAGGTCAGGAAATCGGCCTGCGCCAGGGCGGGCACTAGCAGGAACCAGAGTGCCACCCAGCGTGTGGCACCGGTCAAGCGGAGCATCTGACGAATGGAGGTGAGGTTTTGGGATGGGTTGGTTGACATGGCGACGGTGGGTTTTGGTGGTGCATTTTTCCGAGGGCATTGCAGCAGTGCTTCAGCCCATTTTTCGCTGAATTTCACCAGGGTCGGGCTGGGGGAGGGTGGCAGGCGAAACAAACCGCGACTGCAAACCAACGGTCGCCTTGCCGAGCGAGATGACGGCGAGCGTGGCGGCCATTTTGCTAGGCATCAAGGAATTAAATTACACTTATTGTGTAATCTGGCGCAGGCGTGGCTGGCGCTGTCTCAGGGCCTGTGGAGCTGTGCCAACAGGCAATCGGTCGGGACGCACTTGTCGGCCATCACGCAGAAGAGGCGGCAGGGCGGCAGGCCGGTGTAATTGGCCAGCATCTCGAAGTTGTAGCCGGTGGGAAAGCGCTTGCCCAGTTCCCAGGAATTGATGGTGGCAACCGACAGGCCCAGATCCTTGGCGATTTTCTTCAGGGGGATGTTATTGTTGCGTCGCCACGAGCTGAAGGCCGTGGCAAAGCTCGCGCGGATGTCGCAGTGGGAAGTGTTCACCGCGAGCGATTCGTCGCCGCCGCCGTCGCTGTTGTCCTCGAGCGCGGGGTGGATTTGATCGGTTTCGACTTCGGCCCGCTCGCTGCGTCCGGCGGTTGCTCACGGGCGGCGGCACCGGTTTGGGCTTGCGAACGCGCCAACATCTCAGCGGCTTTCGGATGCAGACAAAAATGGTGGCCAAAACCAAAGTTGAGGCTGTGCGGGCACTGGCAGGCCCAGGTGCCCAAGCAATCAAAATAGCCTCCGAGCCCGGCATCCCTGACGCAGCAGGTCGCCGGGTCGGGAAATACCGCTGGCGGGCGCAACGACTGCGGCTGGGCCTCCGGCTTGGATGGGTTAGCGTCGGACCCGCGGGCAGGCTTGCGCTTGGGACGCTTGACGTTCGACTCCGCGTCGGTTTTTGATGTCGAAAGAGCTTGCTCGCCTGAGGGGCGCACGAACTTGATGAATTCGGACTTCATGGCGGATTGGAGTGATTGGTTGCCGGGAAACGCTCTTGGAGTTGGCATCGCTGGGAGAGCCAATGGGCGGTTAGGAAATCGCGGGAAAGGAAACCGGTGGCATTTTCGTGATTCTGGAGAAGCAGCAACGGAAACGATGCAAATCGGTCCTGTGTCAACAACACCTGTGGAAAATCGGCAAGGGAAATCGACCCAGCCCTTTTGCCACGCGGTTTGCAGCCGGTGCGACCATTTAGGAAATCCTAATCAACTTGCGGATGGCAGGCCTGCCGGTGCCAGCCGCCCCGTCCAGTGCCGCCGGTTCCGTGACGCTCCCGTCCTGACAGACGCTGAGCGCGGGGGCTCGCGGTGTCGGCGAGCGCGAGGAAAACGGCGGGTCACTTTGCGTCCTTGTGCCGTGCCTCGATTTGCGCCTGCAATTGTTTCGCACGCTTTTGGCCGTCGGCGATTTGTTGAGGGGTCATGGTTTGCTCCAGCGCGGTACGGTCCTTCGCTCCTGCCAGGGTGAACCAGGCATAGGCTTCCACCTTGTCCTGCTTCATGATGACGCCTTCGGAGTAGTAGGTTCCCAGCATCTGTTGGCCACCGGCTTCGCCATTCTCGGCGGAGGCCCTGGCGCGCGCGATGACGACCGGGATCGACGGGCACACCGCCGGACCGGAGGGCGGCGGAGCGCCAGGAGTGCCTGGGGGTGGCGGCGCGACTTGGGCGTGGGTCGGGATGGCGAGAACCTGGAAGGCTACGGCAAGGAGGAGGAGTTTTTTCATTGGAGGGGTTGCTACGAAGCTGCGGAGGAACCCATGCTCCAATTCATCGGCAATGTCAACTTTGCAATCGCCCGCCACGGCCAAACGCGCCGGTCAAAACATCGGCGACGAGTCATCCTCGAAGGCATCGTCCGCAAACTGTCCATCCGCGTCGAACAACCCGCATGACGCTGTGGCAGGATGCCGCTTGGCCGCACCACGGTGGACCGGGCATCCCGCCCAATACTGTTGACTTAGCACCTAACACACCAAATGGCGGGCAAAGTCCGGACGATGCTGGGCAGGGACGCACCTCCCGGGGCGTCCGGCGGGGGCGAGGCTGCAGTTCTCTGCCGCACCATCACTCGCCGGATACCGCAGTGATGGGCCAGCCATTGGATTGAGGGTTTCCAGCCTGTGGTGGGTGAATCGGGCTAACCAAGCCGCCGTCAACTCGCCCCAGCCGGACCGTTTGGAAAACGGTCCCTGCCTGCTGATTCGACCTGGCAAATGAAATGGCATATCGAGTGCTAAGTAAACAGTATTGGGCGGGCCGCCCGGCGGACCATGAGGAGAGAATGATGGGAGTCTGGGGCGCGTTCCATTCCCTCCGCATGGGCGTAGCGTGAGCGCGGGTGAATCAGAAACACGAGCGCACCACTCCGCCATCGACGCGCAGGGCGGCGCCGGTGATGGCGGAGGCGAGGGGACTGCACACGAAGGTGACCAAACCGGCGACCTCCTCAGGCGTCGCGAAACGCTTGATGAGCGAACTCGGCCGGATGGTCGCGATGAACGCCTTTTCAAACACCTCGAACGGCTGGCCGCCGCTGAGTTGGGTTACAAATTCCTCCACGCCGTCGGTGCGGGTCGGTCCCGGCAGGATGGCGTTGACGGTGACCCCGGTGCCCGCGCACGACTCCGCCAGGCCGCGTGAAACCGCGAGCTGAGCGGTCTTGGTACCGGGCGCGGCGCAGAGATCGAGCACCGCGGTGCCTCCGCGAGCGCCGGTCGCGGCGACCATCCCGGCGATCTGGGAGCCGCGCGACTGCGGCGTGACCAAGCCGTCGCGGAACGGTGCCGAGCGCTGCAGCGACGGCCCGTCGTAGACGAGCGCCTGCGGCAGGCCGGGGACGCCGCGCGTCTCGGCGCCGGTGGCGGCAAGCGCGCTCCGCGCCGCCGGCAACGATCCCTTCAGAGTGTTGACGCGCAGGCAGCGCTCGGGTGGCGCGTTGGCGGCCACGAGGAAGCGCTCCGACGCCTCGTCGCCGAGGTCGCGCCGCAACAGCCGCACCATCCACACGGGGCACGAGTGGCGCACCGCCCACGCGCGCATGCCGTCACCGTCGGAGAGCGTGCCGAACACGTCCGCCCCGTCCTCCGCGACCTTGCGCAGCACGGCGTTCACGAAGCCCTTGGCGTGCGCGTCCTTGGCACTCACGAGGCGCACGGCGTCGTTCACGACGGCGTACTCCGGCACGCGGTCGAGGAACAGGAGCTGGAAAGTCGCGATGCGCAGCGCCTCGAGGACGGGTCCACGGGTCTCCGAGAGCGGTGCCTTGGTGAAGGCGCCCAGCACCGCGTCAACCGACCAGCGGCGCTTGATGGTGCCGACGATCAGCTCGTTGGCGAGCCCGCGATCGCGCGGATCGAGGGATTGGAGCTCGGGGAGCGCCTCGAGCGAATCGTCGAAGTGGCCACTGGCGCCGCGCAGGCGCACCAGCGCCCGCCACGCCGCCAGACGCGCCGGGCTGACGGCGCCGGCGGCCGGACCGCTCACGATCCCGCCAGCGCGCGGCCGGCGCCGCGCAGGAACTCGGCGGCGTTCATACGGTTGCGGCCTTCCTGCTGCAGCTCGAGCACGTCGACCCAGCCGGCGCCGGCCGGGAGCGCGAGGCGCCCCTCTGCCGCCACCGGAAGCGGCCCCGCTCCGGCAGCCGCGCGCCAGATGCGCGTGCGCTTGCCGAGCAACTCCGTCTGCGCGCCGATGTGCGGCGAGAGGGCGCGTACCTGGTCGACGATCTCCTGCGCCGGGCGCGACCAGTCGATCGCCTTGTCGTCCACGCCGATCTTGGCGGCATGGGACGCGGGGCCCTGCTGCGGCCGCCACTCCACCGTACCGGCGGCGACGGCGGCCAGCACGCGCCGCACGCCGTCGACGGCGACGGGCGCGAGAGCCTCGTAGGCCGCGCCGGCGTCGGCGCTGCGCGGCACGTGCACCGCCTGCTCGAAGCCGACCGGCCCCTCGTCGACGCCGGCCGTCATGCGCAGGATGGCGACGCCCAGCTCCGTCTCGCCGGCCATGAGTGCCCTCTCCACCGGCGCCGCCCCACGCCAGCGCGGCACGGGCGACGGGTGGACGACGATGGCCGGCAGGACGTCCAGCAAGGCCGGCCCGACGATGCTCCCGTAGGCGCAGACCACGAGGATCCGCGGCGCCCGCTCGAGCAGAGCCGCCGCGTCGGCGGTCTCCCTGAGACGCGGCGGCTGAAGCACCGGGACGCCGCGCGCCAGAGCCAGCTCCTTGATCGCCGGCGGGACCGGCGTGCCGTGCCGCCCCTTGGGGCGGTCGGGATTGGTGACGAGCGCGCAGGGAAGATCACCGGCCTCGGCGAGTCCGGTGAAGACGAGTGCTGCGAACGGCGCGGTCCCCGCGAAGGCGAACCGCATGCGGTCAGAGACCTCCGCCGACGGCGCCGCGGTAACCCGCGTCCTCGCGGTCGCGCAACTCACGCAGGGCGGCCGCGCGGGCGCTGCGCGTGGTGCGGTCGACGATGAGCACGCCCTCGAGGTGGTCGTACTCGTGCTGGATCACGCGCGCCTTGAGGCCCTCGGCGCGGAAGTCCACCGGCTCGCCGGAGGCGTCGAAGCCGCGCACCCGCAGGCTCACCGGCCGCTCCACCGGCATGGTGACTCCGGGGACGCTCAGGCAGCCCTCATCGGACTCCTCGCTCTCCTCCGAGAACTCGTCGAGCACCGGGTTCACGAGAGCCTGGGGATCGTCGTCGACGTCGTACACCAGCAGCCGCTGGAGCACCCCGATCTGCGGCGCCGCGAGACCGACGCCGGGGGCGTCGTGCATGACGCGGATCATCCGCTTGGCGAGCTTGCGCAGGCCACGGTCGAAGGTCGTGACCTCCTGGGCATGTTCGCGCAGTACGGGATCGCCGATCACGCGGATCTCCCGGCGCGCCTCGCGCTCCCTGCGGCCTGCCTCTCGCCGTTCCGTATCTGTCTGTTGCGTCTGAGCCATGTCCCTATGGTACCGCAGAACCTCAGAGCCACTGAGGGTCGACGTCCGGCACGAGCCGCACGCCGCGTTTGGCGAACCGGTCGCGGTTGACGCCGAGCCAGCGCCTCAGCGTATCGAGAGTCTTCCCCGTCTCCGTGGTCTTGACCACGACCCGGCACGCGGACCGCCCGCGCTCGCGCCACAGCGGACCCGGCCCGAGGACCTGCTCGCCGTTGCGCAGATGTGCGACGAGCCGTTCGGCGGTGAACCGTCCGGCGACAAGTACCTTCTCCTCCGAACTCCCGGAGAGTTCCAGACCGATGAGCGTGCTGGAAGGCGGGTACCCCAGCTCCCGGCGACGCTCGACCTCCTCCGCGTAGAACCGCTCCTCCTCCCCGTTGGCCGCATAGGCGATGGGCCGGGCCTCCGGGCTCAGCGTCTGCACGATCACGCGGCCCGGCCGCTCGCCGCGGCCGCTGCGCCCGCCGACCTGGAGCAACATGGCGAAGGTGCGCTCCTCGGCGCGGAAGTCGGGGAAGTGGAGCGTCAGGTCCGCGTTCACCACGCCCACGAGCGTCACGTCCGGGAAGTGGTGGCCCTTGGCGATCATCTGCGTGCCGACGAGCACGCGCGCGCCAGGCGCGGCGAAGCGCTCGAGGACGGTGCGCAGGCGTCCGTAGGAGGAGGCCACGTCCGAGTCGAGACGCAGGAGGTCGACGCCCGGGAGAAGCCCGCGCACCTCGCGCTCCACGCGCTCGGTGCCGAAGCCGTGGCGCACGAGGTCGGCGCTGCCGCAGGAAGGGCACGCTCCCGGCGCAGCCTGCGCGTGCCCGCAGGTGCGGCAGCGCAAGCCACGCCCGCCGAACAGCGTGAGCGTGACGTCGCAGTGCGGGCACATCCAGGTGAAGCCGCAGTGGTCGCAGACGAGGAACGAGGCGAACCCGCGCCGGTTGAGGAAGAGGATCGCCTTGTCGCCGGCGTCCACAGTCGCCACCAGGGCCTCGGCGAGTTCCGTCGAGAAGACGCCATGGTGGTCGCGCATGTCCACGATCTCGAGAGCCGGCGGCTGCGAGCCGTCGACGCGCAGCCGCAGGTCGGCGTGCAGGGGCACGCGCGCGAAGCTCTCGACGCACGGGGTCGCCGAGCCGAGCACCACGACGGCGCCGCTCGCCTCGGCGCGCCAGCGCGCGACGGTGCGTGCGTCGTAGGCGGGCTCACTCTCCTGCTTGAACGAGGTGTCGTGCTCCTCGTCCACCACGATGAGCCCGATATCGCGCAACGGGGCGAACACCGCGGAGCGCGCGCCCACGACGATCCGCGTCTGCCCACTCGCCACGGCGCGGTAGGCGAGCAGCCGCTCGCGCGCCGTCAGCCCGGAGTGGAGCACGGCGACGTCCTGGCCGCCGAAGCGCTCGCGGACGCGCGCCACCGTCTGACCGGTGAGCCCGATCTCGGGCACGAGGATCAACACCGAGCGGCCGTGCTCCAATGCCGACTGGGCGGCCTGCAGGTACACCTCCGTCTTGCCGCTGCCCGTGACGCCGTGGACGAGGATCTCGTCGCCGCCGCGCGCCTCGCAGAGGACGGCGTGCAGGGCGCGGCGCTGCTCGGGCAGGAGATCTGGCACGTCCGCGAGCGTGGCGCAAGCCTGCAGCCGGGCGGCCTGCGCCATGGCGGCCGTGCCGGCCGGCGCTGACGTCGGCACCGGAGCGCCTGTGGAATCCTCCGCGCCGGAGGGGCGCGGCGCGGCACGGAGCGCCGGAGACGAGCCGCCGGCACCCTCCCCCGCCTCCTCCGCGATCAGCGCACCCGTCTCGAGCAACTTCGTCAGGCCCGGGAGCCCGATCCCGCAGGCGGCACGCAGCTCGCGCTCGCCGATGGGACCTTCCGCCTCGACGACGGCGAGCGCGGCGCGCTGGCGCGCGCCGAGCCGCTGCGGCGTCACCTCGCCGCGCCGCAGCCGCCGGCTCGCCGGAGCCGCGCCGGCCACGTGGACGCGATAGGCGATGCGTATCCACCCCTTGCGTCTGTAGCGCGCGGCCAGACGCTCCAGCGGACCTGCGGGGAGCTTGAGGCCGGCGACCTCGTCGAGGTCGGACTCGCCGGCTTCGCGCGCGGCCTCACCTGCCCGGGTGAGCTCGTACTGGCGCACGACCTTGAGCGCACCCGTAGGAGGGCACACGAGGGTCAGCGCGGCCGCGAAGGAAGTGAGGTAGTAGTCCTCGATCCGCCGCGCCAGCTTCAGGAGGTCGGCCGGGATAGCCGGCACGTCCAGCAGGTCGCGCACCGGCAGCACACGGCCCTCGTGGGCCGTCTCGGCGCGGAGCTCGAGGACGACTCCGATCACGGTCTGCGGCCCGAGAGAGACGGCGACGAGCGCGCCCGGCGCGAGCCTGCCCTCGAGCTCCGCCGGGACGAGGTAGTCGAACGCGCCGCTGAAGGCGCGCGTACGCACGAGCGGGAAGACGGCGGCGTAGCTCACGCTACACCGCCGTCTTCCCGGCGCCGCGGCTCAGCCTTTGAGGCCGGCGGCGGCGCGAAGCGCTGCGGCTTTGTCCGTGCGCTCCCACGTGAAATCGTGGTCGTTGCGGCCGAAGTGGCCGTAGGCGGCCGTCTTCTGGTAGATCGGGCGTCGCAGGTCGAGATCGCGCACGATCGCCGCCGGGCGGAGGTCGAAGTGCTCGGACACGAGCCTCTCGATGAGGTCGATGTCGACCTTCTCGGTGCCCTCGCAGTCGACCATCACCGAGACGGGATGCGCCACGCCGATAGCGTAGGCGACCTGGAGCTCGCAGCGCTCGGCCAGGCCGGCGGCGACGACGTTCTTGGCGACGTAGCGGGCCGCGTAGGCGCCGGAGCGGTCGACCTTGCTCGGGTCCTTGCCCGAGAAGGCGCCGCCGCCGTGCGGAGCGGCGCCGCCATACGTGTCGACGACGATCTTGCGGCCCGTGAGGCCACAGTCGCCCATGGGGCCGCCGATGACGAACTTGCCGGTCGCGTTGATGACCGTGATGTCCTCGAGCTTGCTGGCGTCGTACATGCTCTTCGGGAGGATCGGCTCGACGACGTGCTCGAGCAGGTCCGGATAGATGATGCTCTGCAGGTCGGCGCTCTCGGCATGCTGGGTGGCGAGCACGACCTTGACGATCTCGACCGGCTTGCCGTCCTCGTAGCGCACGGTCACCTGTGACTTGCCGTCGGGACGCAGGTACGGGAGGATCTCCGCCTTGCGCACGTCGGCCAGCCGCCGCGCGAGCTTGTGCGCCAGCGAGATCGGCAACGGCATGAGCTCCGGAGTCTCCGTGCAGGCGTACCCGAACATCATGCCCTGGTCGCCGGCGCCCTGCGTGTCGAGGACGTCGTCGTCGTTGACGTCGGTGCGCACTTCGCGCGACGTGTTGACGCCCTGGCTGATGTCCGGGGACTGCGGGTCGATGGACGTGATGACGCCGCAGGTGTCGCAGTCGAAGCCGTAGGCGGCGTTGTCGTAGCCGATGCTGCGCACGGTCTCGCGTGCGATCTTGGGGATCTCCACGTAGGTGTCGGTGGTGATCTCGCCGGAGACGACGATCATCCCGGTCGTGATGAGCGTCTCGCAGGCGACGCGGCCGTAGGGGTCGTTGGTGAAGATGGCGTCGAGGACGGCGTCCGAGATCTGGTCGGCGATCTTGTCCGGGTGGCCCTCGGTGACCGACTCCGACGTGAACAGGTAGTTCCTCTTGCCCACTGTGCCTCCTAGGAGATGCGCGCCCTGCCGGCGAGGCCGCGGGCGCGTATTGATGCGTGCGTCTGGCTGGCGTGCGCGGGGATGCGGAGCGGCGGAACGCGTGCTCCGCATGGGCGCACGGACCCGGGGAGTCTACCAGACGCCGAGGACGCCCTTCAACGCGCCGCCCTCGGCGGCGCGTGCCGGGGAGAGCCTGCGCCGAGCCTCAGTCGTCGTGCCGTTCTTTGCGCGGGCGACGGCCCATCAGGTCGGCGACCGACTCCTGCGGCGTGCGCCGGCCCTCGAGCACCTGGTACACGTTCTCGGTGACCGGCATGTCGATGCCGAGGCGGCCGGACAGGTCGTGAAGGGCGTAGGCGGTCGGGATGCCCTCCACGACCTGGCCCACCTCCTTCTCCACTTCGGCCGGCGAGGCCCCTCTAGCGAGCAGTTCGCCGGCCAGCCTGTTGCGGCTGTGTCGCGACGTGCAGGTGGCGATCAGGTCGCCGATGCCGGCCAGCCCCGTGAAGGTCGCGACGTGCGCGCCCTGGATCATGCCCAGGCGCGTCATCTCGGCGATGCTGCGCGTGATCAAGCTGGCGCGCGAGTTGTCGCCGAAGCCGAGGCCGTCCGACATGCCGACGGCCACGGCGATGGGGTTCTTGACCGCGCCACAGAACTCGACGCCGACGACGTCGTCGTTGGTGTACACGCGAAACGTGTCGCTGGTGATCGCCTCCTGGAGCGCGAGCGCCATCGCCTCGTCCTCCGCCGCGACGACCGTCGCCGACGGCATGTCGCGGCTCACCTCTTCCGCGTGGTTCGGTCCCGAGAGCGCTGCCGCGGCGGCGCCGGTCTCCTCCTCCACGACTTCCGTCGGGCGCTTGAGCGTGCCGAGCTCGTAGCCCTTGGCCAGCGACAGCTGCAGCGACCCGGAGTCGCGGCGCGGCGCCACCCACCCGGCCACCTTGCGCACCGCCTGCGTGGGCACCGCATAGACGATCAGGCCCGAGCCCTCGAGCCCGGCGTCCTCGAGGGCCACGAAGCGCACCTCGGACGGGAGCACGAGACCGGGCAGGAAGTGCGGGTTCTCGTGCGTGGCGTTGAGCTGGGCGGCCTCGCCCCGCGTCAGCGTGAGGACCTGTACGTCGTGACCGCCGCGCACCAGCAGACGCGAGAAGGCGCTGCCCCAGCTGCCCGATCCCACGACCGTGACGCGCACGC
>Ga0118677_10001792_pt3 | contig 30031 bp, 26 predicted proteins | sample AliMusrvi5mmetaG_FD_86154 | JGI IMG/M metagenome (GOLD analysis project Ga0118677, IMG submission 86154) | reverse complement strand
GAGATTCAGCAGCTTTTTGAACACAGACCGCCCTACGCTATCGTCTATTTGCGCAGCCTCTTGGTGAATGGCGTTTATTTCAGCCTGTAAATGTTGAATGTTCAAAGTGCATAAAGACTCTTATTTTTATCGCCTATTGTCAAGAGGTTTTAGCGGATTTCCCCGGCTTTTAAAGTAGATACGTCTGCGATTATTCCCAGGGTTGACAGATTACGGAAGATCCAAAGCCCTATGGGTAGCAGAAAACCAAGGCCCACTAAAAAGGTTGCCCGGTATGGGCGTACAAGCGGCGAACCCATTGCAATCAAGGGAATTAGCAACACGATAAAATACTGTGTCCATGGCCGGGTCAGGGTCGCCAAACCGAGGGCTAAGCCCGTAGCCAAAAGCAAAAAAAGATTCGGATTGGAACGTAAGCGAGTTAATAGCCAGAAAAATAGCATCAACAGAAAACAGAACAAAGTCTCGCTCAATAAATAAACGTTCGCATTCACCAAATGTGGGCTTATGGCAGTAAAAAAAGCAGCGAGAAGGGCCAATGGCGGATTAAGGAAACCCACGAACGAAAAATACACCAGCACGATGGTTAGTGTGCTCAACAAGGCTTGGGCCATGCTTATGCTAAAGATATCTGCCTCATTAAACGAATCGCCTATAAACAAGCGAACGAATAATGGATAACCGGGGGAACGCAGGGCATCCGGTTTTGGGCTTGCCGCTTTTCCCTCAAGTGCTTCTGTAAACCGTGAATAGGTATGAAAAACCTTCAGGTTGATTGCATAAAATAGATATTCCTTGGCATCGGCACGAATAGGCGTGTCAACGACCGTGTAGCGTACCGCTTGCAAGCGTAATTGCAAGCCAAGCAGGGTAATTAATACCAATGTAATGTAAATCCAGTTTTTTGAAAGACTGCTCAAGCAAACCTCCATTGCATGGATGACAATCTTGGATTTTAAACCAAGACCAAGGATTTAAAACTCATGAACGGTTATGCATTTTATTATGGCCGTTTTCCCCTAACCAAAAACGAGGCTTGGGCTTGACATGCTGCGGTAGGCGAGGCAGGTCCCGGTCTAACGCTGCCAAAACCACATCAGTCACCGCTTTCTGGGTAAGTCTACAGAACAGGGTTTCGGTGGTGTCGAAGCGCCCGGTTTCACCTAATTTGTTGGACGGCGCACCGCCTCGGCAGAAATTGAAATAGGCACAACTTTTTCGACAATTTTCGATGCCTTGCCAGATATCTGACCACTGTCGAAGATAACGGGCATCGTCGGGCAGGGGCGGCAAGGGGTCATTCAGCACATTGCCAAGGGTGAGGTCGCCTAGGCCCGGTGCCGACTGGCCTAGCAATTCAGGGGAGAAGGTCGCGAAACGGCCATCCCAGGCAATGCTCAGGATTTGCCCCGGCAAGTTTTGGCTATTGCCCACTTGTTGACCAAACCCAGGATGCCGCAAGGCCAGTAGGATATCGTCAATTTCCCGGATACGCATCCTCGGTGCAGAATGCGCGAGTGAGCCGTTCGCCGAGCATAGCCGTTCCGCCATACGGGCCATGAACTGGCGGAAGGCGTGTTCGGTGTCCTCAACATTGCCGGCAAGGCTGGAACTTCGATTGGCGGATTCGATCTCTTCGATGTTCAAACACAGATGGATCGTACCCAAGTTAGCAAAGAAGTCGAAGAGTTCGTCCGGGTGGTCTAGGGACTCCCGCGTCAAAACACAAATCACATGGAAAGGAAAGTCCCCGCGATGCAAGGCTTCAATGCCGCGCATTACCCGTGCATGGGTGCCTCGGTTGTCGCGGGTACGGCGGTGGCGGTCATGCAACCAGTCAGGGCCATCAATACTGACACCGACCCTAACCCCATGGTCCTGAAAAAAAGTCACCCAGCCGTCATCAATCAGAACCCCATTCGTCTGGATATTGTGGGTGAGGGTCACCGACTCGGGACAGTGCTTGGCCAGCAGGTCAAATGCCTTCAAGTACCATTCACGGGGTACTGCCAGGGGTTCGCCGGCATGCCAGACGACCGTAAGCTCAGGACAGGGGAGACCGGTCGCAAAAATTTTCGTAGCCGCAGCCTCCAGTGTGGATAAATCCATGCGGCGGGTATTTTGGCGGTCCGGCAGGTAACAGTAGTCGCAATCCAGATTGCAAAAGGGCGAGGGCTGCACTATCAGCAGTTGCAGTTGGCCCTTCCAGTCAGGCGGTGCCGCAGTCTGTCTGGCCGGGGAGTCTGGGGCTAAAGATGCCAATAACCCATTCATGTTGGATTAATAATTTCGCCAATCCCGCCACTTTCCCCAGTTCGGGAAGTTGGGAAAGTTATACCAGCCACCACTGGCTAGGTTTTCATTCTTGTCGGGGCCTTGCTGTTGCGGATGGCTCTTGGTATTTGCCTTATCGGCATCCAGCAGGCGTTGACGAATGTCTTCCGTGCGCTGGATTAGCGGGATATTGATCGCCGCTTCCACCGCAGGTGCAGGTAGTAGGCCGATAAGCGCCAAGAGGCCGAACAATCTTTTGGAAATTTCTGTGCAGCGCTTGCTGCTTGTCAATTTGAATGTGTTCATCGTGTTCTCTGACTCACTGTTGAGGGTTTGTAGCGACTTTCGGGCGTTGGGTCAGTAAGAACCTTTCAATCGTCCTTATTCAATTCCTCAACCCATACTTTAACACCTTTGAATGGCCCACTGTCAGGGGTGTCTTTCGGTTCACTGTTGGGTTTATCGACTCCATTCTCCAATTCCAGCAAAGCATTGAAACTCCACGGTTGCTCAAACCAAGTTGTGCCGGATATGAAACGGATAGTGTCTTTATCCATGGCAACACGTTTAGGTGGCCTCTCACCAAAATATAGGTTTGTTATTAGCGGGATAGGGTTCTCATCATTTGAATGATTTATTCGATAAAGTTCACCATAATAGAAAGGAAATTGTTCTTGCTTAAATATCCTGAGGCAAAATATCTGGGAAACCCCGTCCTCCAAAAACGTGAGATCAACGAATGCAATGGATTCAATGGATTCGGATTGGTTCATTTTTTTGATATTCTTGCAAGCCATACCATCAGGGTTATTGTTAACTTCCGTCCCGCCTTTACCATCAAAGTCTTTGTTAGGGTGCGGGTATGGCTCAAAGAGTCGATACCACGTTTCTCCGATTTTGACATCGTGGATGAATTTCTGCGATTTGGTATTAAGTAGGATGGGCCAAACCTCTTTTTTATCTGTTTTATCTGGTTTTATGGCTTCAATTATTGGGGACTTGGATTTATATATCTTAAATAAATCGGGTTTTTCGTAAGAGGAGATTTCTAGCGGCCATGAAAGCGGATAAAATTCAGAAGGTTGATTCTTATTTGGCTGGTTTGTTTTCGTTATAATAATCTCACTCAAATCGCTGGCAAATCCTATAGAGGAATCGGTGTCTGCAGTAATTATCTTTTTAATCAATCTGCAATTGTTTTTCCCCTTCTCATTCTCAATATGCCCCCAAGAAATCGTCATGGCGGGGGCATCCTTATTAACTTTTTTTACCATCAATCCGTACTGTTCAAAACCCATCTCCTTTCTTGGGTAGAACTTTGCAACTGGCTTTTGTAACGGTTTAGACTGTGCACTTCCCCCCCGGAGCGAGGGTGTCTCGCCTACTAATTTGGCATCCAAACTGCCCTCGCTCATAGGGGCAAGGGGGCCAATATCGAGGGGGGGAGGTTGGGTTTCCGCCTCTATGTAGTCACAATCTGTCGGTTTTGCATCATTGTCGGTTGATAGCGTGACATTATACGATTTTGGGAGAGTCCAAGCATTATTCAACAGCACCGAGTGCAAACTATCGATTGTTCTGATTTCGGCCCCCAGTTTGATATAATCCGAGATATTAGGCTTATCTCCAGATAATATGTTAGTAATTTGCTTAAAGCTTTCTAGTAACTTATATTTTTGGATATAATCGTTTTCTGCTTTTATCGCTTTACTTAAGTACGACAGCGGCAATTTTGGCCCGTCCCAGGTATTGAACCAAAGCTGGGATGTTACAGCGTCTTGGGTTTCTGCGGCAATGGCGTAAACGGTGAGGAACTGGCGATTTTTCTTTTCCATTTGCCAATCGAGGATAGAGACAACGAGGAAGATGACTACGACAATACAGATGCCCCATAAGAAACGGGCTGTCCTTTTGCTTAAAACGCTCTCCGCTTTGGCACGCGCTTGTTCCGCTGTCGCCTTTTCAGCTCTGGCGTTAGCCAATTCCGTTTCAGCTTTTTGGTCCGCCATCCTCTGCTGGCTCTGGAGCTTCTCATATTCGTCGTTTTTTTCTTTTTCTTCCGATTTTTGAAGAAAAATTTGGGCATCCTCAACCGCGTCCTGCAAGCGTCCGCCATCACGGTCTAGCTGGAGCAACTCGCCGAATCGGCTGCAGAGATTTTCGTTCTTCAATGCATCGGAGAGGTTGTAATCCACAAACCGTTGCAATGTAGGCCCGATACTAAGGTTTGCATCGCAAGGATTATCTTGCCAAGGCAGGCATTCCTCCAGCAGCTTCATGTAGGCCTGAAATTTTCTTTCGTCATCGTCCACCCATTTCCGAAAACTATTCCAACGTCTGATCAGGGATTCATGGGCCACCTTGACCGTAGCACTATCTTCGTCCCAATACAAATAACCGTGGGGTTCTAGCCAAGGAGACAAATAACCCTGCAAGGTTTGGTCCTTGGGTAAACCTCCTGACAGGCATTTTTGTAAATTATCATGCGATGCGCGTTTTTGGGTATAGTAGCCGGTATTGGGTTCTTTGAAAGCCAAGTTTCGGAAAACTTCCTCCCAATCTTTCTGTTTATCTTCGTGGCCCCGGAAAATCATTTCGCAACGGTAATCTAGGCAAGCAGTTAGCATGTTGGGGTTCGACTCTTCGCCTTTGGGAAAATCAGCATAGGCTGCTTCGCGCAAATCGGACAAGGTCACGGCATCCGGCACTGGCTTGCCTTTATTGCGCTGCGTTGCACATTGCCAAGTCCAGAAGAGCAGATGTTGCAGCAATGGCAGGTGGTCGGCATGTTCCGCCTTGGCTCTGACTTTGTCAACATCTTCGAGTATCTGTTTAACCAAGTTTTTATCAAAAGGAATTTCGGCGGGCCATGTGTCCTCTAAATCATCTAAATCCTCTGAACCAGCATCTTCAGCCTGCCGGTAAGCCTCCATGAATTGCTGTTGCAAGAAGCGTTGTGCGGGTTTTCTGATCGCCTCTTCGATCTCTTTGTGAGAGAGCTGATTAACGAGATAGAACGTTTTATTGATGGCACCAGGAAGGCCCAAGTAGCGTTGGCAGTCGTCGAGATGCTCGCTGCGCATGGTCAGGGCAACGCATATTTGCAGGCACTTGTCCTTATCGTTGAACTGATCGAAGATGCGATTCACCAGATGCTCGCAATCTTTTTTTACCTCAGCATTATTATCATTGCTTGGGTGGAACAATTCCTCAAATTGGTCGATTAAAAACAGAAAGTTGATGTTGACCAAAAAACGCGCTTCACCAGAGGAGTCTTCTGACGGAATTTTTTGTGACAGGTCCACCCCGCCGTTATCCTTCAACTGCCGTCCGTAGGCTTTCACCATCTCGTTCAATCCATTGGGCTTTCGGAGCAATTCCACACAGTGGTCGAGACGCGCTTCTTCGCTATTGCTAGAATCCGGGCTGCTGCTAGGCACCGGATTCAATAAGCCGCAAAATTTCCGAGCCAAACGGCGAATAGGGCTATCGTCTGAGCCATGATTGGTGCCGGGGGTGGTTATCACCGACACCCAGAAATTGCCGGCTTCACGGAAAGCGAAATTGCGGCGCAGGGACGAGGTTCGTAGCAGGGGGATGACACCGGCCAAAACCAAGGACGATTTGCCAGAACCGGAACCGCCAATTACCGTGACAAACCGGCTGGTCTCCAATCGCTCGACGATATCAGCAATCTGGGTTGTTCGCCCGAAAAAATACTCCAAATCCTCTTCTTGAAATGGCTTGAGTCCCGGATACGGTGAGCGGAAAGTCTTCTTCGAGGGTTCGGTGGCGATTTTATTTTCAGGCGATGTCATGGTTGCATTCTAGTGTTGATTGCAATTCTGTTTGACTTGAGGTTTCTGATAATATTTCAGCACACTAGCGAGAAAGTTTTCTAGTTTATTTTCCGCTGGCAATTCTTCCCCTATCGGGGTTTTCAGATCCAGACCCGGGGGATAACTCTCATTGTCTTGAAGGCAGTTGAAGAATGGCCAAGCATTCGAGGGGGGGGGCACCTGGGTCACTTCCTTTTTAATCACGACTGCGATCCGACCAAGATTCTTAGAACGGGGCTTAGCAGGGATGCCAGTTTTTTTTTCCTTGTCCTCATCGTTCTTATCCAGCGCTTCATTGATATATTTGATTGCGGGTTGAATTGTATTGGGGTGCTCATTCTCGTAGAAGGACATTAAGAAGAAACAGGCTGCATCTATGTCGAACGATCTATCGAGATACAATGGTTTGCATTCTAGTTCAGGCGGCTGTGTTGCGTTTTTATCAGTCCACTTCGAGGATACCCTTGCCCACACTTCAGCGATATTATCCACGAAGGGAGTGTACAAATCGTTATTGCCGCTATCCTGGACACACACGATGAATTTTTTGGGTACCCCTTTTTGCGGCCCAAAGATCAACGAGGTGATGTCTTCTGGGGTTTCATACAAGGGTTTGAGGCTGCTAAGTACACCAGAATGTTTTTTATACACGTCAGGGTCTGTGACATCCGGTGGTAGATCGAGGGGTCTGAACCACACGATGCTAGAGGGTTTGTTGATCGCCTTCCATTCTTTATCCAAGATGCCGATATGCCCACCGGCCTTGAGACCCCCAAATAAGGGGGTGTCTTCTTGATAAGGCACGACGAGCAAGTCTGCTCCGCTCAATGCGTCACGTAAAGCTTTGCCAGTCTTCTCACTGCCATCATCATAATTGGCAAACAAGGCTTTGTCGATATGGAAACATTCAGCCCCTGCTTTGGTAAGCGTCTCCGCCAGTGTCTTTGCACACTCATCAAGTTCTGGGGTGGTGGGTGCCAGTGCGATTTTGGGCTTAGTATCGATCAATTTCGGCATGGTTTTTGGGTTTGAGTGTGCATTGCCAGTGCCGCCCCCCCCCGTTGTTTCAACGTTATCACTTCTCAAATCTGTTTCAATCGCGTTGATCAGGGGTTTGGTAAATTTTTTGACCTTTTGAAAAAATGGGTCGCTAAACGACCCATCAGCATTGGCCCCGGCCAAGATGGGTTCGTTCTTGTCTGAATCGTCATACATGTTTATCCAGACTTGCTCATTCTCGGCAAGCTTACCCCACTCCGGGCTTAGGCCGCCTTTTGCTGTTGTAATGGCCTCTTCGGACATTGCGACGATATAAAGTCTTGAATTAAAACCTTCTTTCCCAAAATATTCGTAAAAGTATTCCAATTCCTTCTGACACCAGCCTGAGCCAAGATACTGTTTACCCACTACCAACAGCATAGCGAAGCTTTTCCTGACCCCCTCTCGCAATGCATCGTCTAGATTCCCTGACGCTGCGCCATTTTTCTTGCTAAAATAGATACCCTTATTCGAATTTCCCGTATCCGCGCCTTTCAAGCGCTTCTGAATGGCGTTTCCCAAATTCGTGACCCAGTTATTTTGGCTGTCGTCGTCGTCGTGGGCATAGCTGATGAACAAGGAATACTCGCAGTCCTTGTATTTTGGCAATGAATTTGGTCCGCTCATAATCGATAACTCCTAATAATGATAGGCCAATCGAAATATACGCTTGGCAATAACCTGTAAACACTCATAGCTTTGGCTGATTCAGTGTCAGGCACTGACAGCCCCAAAGCGCTAAATTCTCATTTTGGCAAAATTCCGTAGGTCGGGTTAGGCGCACCTAGCGAAATCCTGCCCCCAAGCTTCAACCCTGTGTGCGCCGTAACCCGACAAAGGGGGCGGCATGGCGGGTTACGGTGCGCGTCAAAGTCAAACTTAGCTTCAAGTCTGTTGGTATGCGCACCTAACCCGCCCTTTTACGGCAAAATGGTTTTTGCCAAATGAGAATTACTGGGCAATCTTGTCTACATTTGACAGCCATTTTTAAAATTATGATACATCCATTTTGCCAACAAAAAAGGTATTATTACCAATTAAATTACTCAACTAATGTTTCGTTCCCTGGCCTTTCCGCCCCCAATCAGTTTTTTGGGCGTTGCGGCTAGGGATGCCAAAAATCGGCCTTGGTCATCGTTAAGACCACCAAGTGTGGAGTGCGGCGACTCGTCGCCGCTTTCCGAACACGATTTTCGTTCCACCACGCGCCCGCTGGCATGAGGCTTGGCTGGATGAAGAAGGCAAGGAGGTTCCGCCACTCAAACATTTGAAGCATGACATTGACAGTATGCTCAACAAGGCGATTGCCGCGATTGCGGTTGTTGCCGAGGCTGAAAAAGGACCACCCCGAGTTGCGGGTGATTGTCGTCGAGGATGCCCTGTCCGCCAACGGGCCGCATATAGAGCTTCTGAAATCATTGGGTTACAGCCATATCATCGATGCCAAGCCGGTAGGGAACGCCTACCTGTTCGAGCAACTGGACGCCGGCAAGAAAGCCGGCACGACCCAGGAAATCGAGGTCACGGACGCGCAGGGCGTGTTGCACGGATACCGCTTTGCCAACGGCCTTGGCCTCAATGCGACCTACCCCGGCCTGCTTGTCAACATGGTGGAATATTGGGAGGTCAAAGGCAATAAAGTCCAAAACTTTAGCTGGATTACGGATATTGAGATAACGCCGAAAAAAGTGGCCAAAATCGTCCGGGGAGGGCGCGCACGCTGGAAAATAGAAAACGAGACGTTTAACACGCTGAAGGACCAGGGCTATTGTTTAGAGCATAATTACGGTCATGGCGAAGAGAATTTGGCGACCAATTTTGGAGTCTTGACCTTTCTCGCCTTTTTAGTGGACCAAATACAAGCGCTGGGATGCCCCCTGTTTAAGGAGGCGCAAGACTCCAGGCGCACCAAGGTATCGTTTTGGGACCGCCTTCGCGGTTATGTGATGGCCTATTTCTTAGAGAGTTGGGAAGAGTTATGGAACCGGATTATAAAGGCTTACTTTAGTGCATTCCTCAACGCTTGCGATTGTTGCACATGCTTGGCGGTAACAAGGGTTTGAATAGTTTCTTGAAGCTTTTCATGATCCAATCTTTCCTTGATGGACTCGGCTATACGGCGTAATACGACAGGGGACGCGCTGCGAATCGAGATAGACTCGACAAACTCGGTTATCCCATGTTCAAGCGCCAATACGCCAAAAAGCTCGTCAGCGTATGATTCAGATATACTGACGACATTCGATAGGTCAAACGCCACCTTCTCGCCAGATTGCAAAACGGTTGTCACTTGGTTTCTTAATTGCGCTGCTGTCCGGCGAGATGCAAGATCAGTCCCTTCTGGGCTAAATACTTTCGTTTTCATCGCCACCTCCCAATAACTTCATTAGTGTGTCAGTGAGTTCATCATTTTTTTGTGTTGTTTGATATTGTTTGACCAAGGAGCCATCAAATCTGCAAGCTATGCAAACGCCTTTCCACGGAAATTTCAGAGATATAAACTCGCTTTTTTCTGGTTTCATGGTAAGCATTGCACGACCAGTCGCCAACCAAAGCGAACCCTTGTATTCATCCACGAGGGAAATCAACTTTGCAAGCCCCAAGCCTTGATGATGATTGTCAGACTCTTTGACTCTGCCAACCCCAATAGGCATAGGGCAACCCATTAAGTCAGGGGGAAGCCTCTGTGCCCAACCATCATCCTGCTTCTCGTTGACTAATTTGGATGAATGGCCTTTTACAATGCACCATTCAATGGCCTCGGCATCATCTTCAATCTTGAGACCGACCCTGCTTAACTCCCTTAGAAAGCCAAGCCCACAATCCGCAAGGGCAAACTCAAACATGACATCATTGGTTGAGCGTGGCTTTTTCCATTTCTGAGCCATCGAAAACCCCGTACTCTTTCCATGAGACCAAACATTGTCATGCAAATCACCCACGACCCCACAAAGTTTGTCCGTAAACGCATCAAATCCTAGGCCAGCGAAATGATTTCGGATACACCCATTGACTGTTTGGGTTGCGCTATCGGTGGATTCCTCATTTTCTAGCAGGACAAGCGGGCTGTAGTTTTGTCCTTGTTTTCGTCTTGAATAAGGATAGTCATCCACGCCATCAAGAACTACTTGTAGCTTCATTGCCTCACTGTAGCGCCGTCCATCGTCATCAGAGAACCTAAGTTGTCGGTATGGTACACCCTCATTGCGGGCCTTAGCGGCTAAAGAAACCCAGAATCCGGGTGTCTTGAAGCCCTTGCCAACTTCCCATAAAGCACTCGTTCCATCGTTCCTTAGTCGCGGATCACAGCCAAGATAATTACTTAGCCCAAATATGGTCAAATCGCGTATGCTCCCTAAAGCATTTATACACTACACTTCGGGCGAAATAACACTCACCATGCCCTGCCAAAGCTCATTTGTCGCACTCTATCCCTTGTTTAATTTAGCATACAGCCATCAAAATTGAGACTAGCCGAAATAAAAAAATCGTCCCGTCTATTTCAAGTGCTTACATAGTGCTTACATGAAAAAAGGCTTACCGGATTAAACCGTGTAAGCCTTTGTTTTAATTGGTCGGGACGACAGGATTTGAACCTGCGACCACCTGACCCCCAGTCAGGTGCGCTACCAGGCTGCGCTACGCCCCGTTTTGCCATTGTATAAACCATGTCATAATACTTTACATAGCAATTACACGTCAAGTTTCAAGTATCACATTAGCGTACAATCGAAGCAGCGGGCGGAGAAATGACGATCATGCCAGGCATTCAAATGCGCTTGTCGCTATTGGGCGTTTTACCTACGGGCTTACTTGGCCTTGTGCTGGTAGCGTATTTCACACAGGTCCGCACCGCCGACTTGGACCAACACTTCACTACCCGTTGCGACCTCGCCATCCGTCAACTTGCCATGGCTTCCGCCTCGCACATGGCCTCTGGCGAACATGCTATTTTGCAAAATCTCGCCAATTCGTTCGCAAAGGAAAACGATGTCATCAAAGTGGAAATTTTCGACAGCCAAGGTAAAACCTTGGCAACGCAAACAAACGCATCGGAAAAGATTTTCCAAATAAAAGACGACTGGTTTCTGCAAACCGCTGACATTAAATCCCCCGCCTCGCTTAGTGGCGGTGAAAGACTGGGTAGTGTCAGCTTGGTTCTATCCAAGCGCAATACCTTCCGGCAGCAACGGAACACCCTTTTGTCCGGCTTGGCGATGTTATTGGCCGGAATGATGTCAGCCGCATGGATTGCCCGCCGCATGGGCCGGGCTATCAGCGAACCTGTGAGGGCGGTGGCTTTAGCCATCCACGAGATGTCAAGAGGCAACATGGATGTGCGCATAGAACCCATGGCCAAGGGGGAAATGGCCTATTTGCAGGCGGGGTTCAACGCCATGGCCGCCGAATTGAAGAAAAACCGGGATTCGCTGGAACGGCAGGTGCAGGAGGCAACCCTCCGCTTGCAAAAAACGCTGACTGCTTTAGAAAAGCGCAACGGGGAACTCGAAACGGCGCGAGGCATGGCTGATGCGCAAACCGAACTTAAGTCGCGCTTTTTGGCGCAGATGAGCCATGAAATTCGCACTCCGATGAATGGCATCCTGGGCTTTGCCGAGTTGCTTGCAAAATCCCCGCTGGATGAAGGGCAAGTTGAAAAGCTAGGGTTGATCTCCCGTTCGGCCAAAAATCTTCTGACCATCAGCAACGAAATACTCGACTTGTCCAAACTTGAGGCTGGCAAAATCTGTTTGGATTTTAAAAGGTTCCAGCTACGGCCTACACTGGAAGATATTGTTTCTTTGCTATGTGTACAGCATAGGAAAACGCCTGTCATTCTTTGGATACACCAAAACGTTCCCAAAACTATTGAAAACGATCCCGTAAGGCTTCAGCAGGTTATAGCCAACTTACTCGGCAATGCGATAAAGTTCATCCAACACGGAAGAATTGTAATTCGCGTTCGGACACTGCTTCGCAAGGGCCGTGAACGATTGTTTTTTTCTGTGTCGGACTCAGGCTGTGGCATTTCTCCAAAGGACATAGCCAAGCTATTTTCGCCTTTTCAGCAATTGGGGCAATTGGCGGTTAGCGCCGAAAACGGGGCGGGGCTTGGTCTAAGCATAGCCAAGAACATCGTGCAAAGCATGGGTGGGGAAATCCATATTGCCAGCCGCTTGGGTAAAGGAACCAGCCTGTGGTTCGACCTTCCACTGGACTGGCTTGATCAACAGAATCAGAAGACACCTCCACAATTGCTTGTAGGGCTGATCGAACCAGACCGCCTGACTAGACAAGCATTGTGCCAGCAACTGGAAAGCCTTGGGGCAAGGGTTATGGCTTTCGCTGACCAACACGCGTTAACCATGTGGTACGAAAAGGTGGCTAATGCTCTTGAATTTTCTCCTTCCCCACACGGCAATACTGTTGAATTAAGCACGCTCAAGTACAAAATCGTAGGGCGGCAACCCTTTGCCGCCGAGACAAACCGTATGCCCAGTCGGCATAGGGATGCCGACCTACTCCTTAATTCAACAGCATTGCCCCCCCACGGGGGAGGGTTAGAGTGCATCGCTTATGGCATCACATCAATTTCAGAACCGGGCAACATACCTTTGGCCGAGTCTCTGGAATGGTGCAATCAAAGGCAGATCAAACCGATCCTGCTCTTGCAAAGTGGAAACAGACATCATGTCAGATACTATAGGAAGCGGTGCATCTCCAGCTTTGAACGTCCTGTCGGCAGCGAAACGCTAGGCAAAGCCCTGGGTTTGCTTGATCAGAGGGATATAAGCATTAATCCCACAGAATTGCAGCAAAAGCTCCCCCGCATTAAGGCCGGACGGCTGATGAGATTTCTTGTAGCCGACGACAATGAAATTAATCGGCTGCTTTTGCGAGCTCAACTGGAAAACTTTAGGGCAGAAATCATTGATGCCTGCGATGGAAATGAGGCGCTTGAAAAGATTCGGCAAGAACCCTTCGACATCATCTTCCTCGACCTGCAAATGCCCTATTTGGATGGTCAAACGGTGTTGAAGAAATGCCGCGAATGCCTTGGACCCAACCAACATATTCCTGTTATTGCGATTACCGCCTTCTGCGATCAAGAACAAAGGGAAGCTATCATCCGCAATGGTTTTTCCGATTGCCTGATCAAACCGGTTACACATCAACAAATGATTAATCGGGTCCGCAAGGCTCTTGCTTCTAAAGAATTTAATGTCACCACGTCCGCGACAGAAGTCACCTCCGACAGTTATGTTCAGGCAATTATTGAAAAAACAGGGGGCAATCTTGGGTTGGCTAGGGTAATCGCAAATAAATTGTTCACAGAGTTGCCGGAGTGTATGAACAATGCGGCAACGGCACTGGCTGCTCTAGACAGAAAAACCGCGAGACTTTCTGTCCATAAAATTAATGGTTCGGCAAGTTTTTCTGGCTTGGCAGGCATACGTCAGATTGCCGCGTCGTTGGAATCCGCTTTGTGCAAAAATGCACACATTGAAATTCTTGAAAATCTTTTCGATAACTTGAAGCAAGAAGTTGACCTATTTATATCCTTGAAAAATGAAATTCTCGATATTATTGACTCCACCAAGACCGACTCGGTTTTATAAACCGAGACAGCATTGCCGTATTCACCCCCACAAAATTCCATAAGCAATGGTCAAACAGGCCAGCCCGACAAGCGTACCGCCGGCCAAAAATCCTGTATGGCGACCACCTAGTGCGATTGCATAGACGGCTTTAAGCAAGTTATTGCTTGCCGTCGCAGTGACGATGGCCTTGAGCAGTATGCCTTGCCCGGCGACGAACTTGCCTTGCACCAGAGAAAGGACGAAAGGATCAATATCGGCAAAGCCTGCGAAAAATGACATCCAAATCAAACCCCGGTCGGCGTAAAGTCCTATACTGTACTTAGTGACCGCAGTAATCACCATAAAGAGAAAGGCAAAAAACAATGCCGAGGTCAGCTCCAATGGGTTTTTTGGGCTGGTGGTCACAGTCAATGGATTTTTGGCAGAGGCATTCCCACGCTGTAGCCAAAAGGCCAGCCCCCCGCCCAGTACTGCTAGACCAGAGAAAACCGGTAGCAAGGCGATGGCTAGGGAAAACTTGAATATTCCTATCACGGCTAACAAACGAGGGTACATCATCGCAGTCGCCAACACGATGGCGGCGGCTGGCGCATTGGAACCGGCAGGATAGTTGTTGGATTGCCTAGACAGCACTACGGTGGTTGCCGTGCTGGAATAAACCCCGCCAATGGCCCCGGTCAACAAGATACCTTGCCCCTTCAGCAAATAAGTCTGTACCAAATAGCCCAAATAGGAAATACCACTGATGACTACGACCGCCAGCCAAGTTTGATGGAAAGAAACCGGGATGAAATCGGCGATGGGCGTCTGCGGTGTCAACGGCAGGATGACACCGGACAGCACAAGGAACTTTCCTAGGCTGACGATTTCCTCGTTGCCCAACTTTTCGGTAAGCAGATTGATTTTTTCCTTGGCATTTAACACGAATAAGGTCGATATGGTAAATAGGATCAGGAACCAGCCGGGGAAACCCAAGGCGATTGGTCCAATCAGATAGCATAAAATGGCGATCAGAATGCCGATCATGCCAGGTTGTTGCAGGGCTGCCTTGGCTTGGTAGTAAATGCCCAGAAGCACCGTCAAAGCCAGAAGCCCACCGAGGTAATACCAGCCATTCGGCTGTAATTGAAACAATACGAAACCCAGGATGCCGATTAAGGTGCAGGTGCGTGTGGAACCGAAATAATAGGTTTTCTTGGCGACTAGGTAATACTCGCGCAAACCCAAGCCAAGCAGAAAACTCATCGCCAAGGTGAGCAAAAATGCGCTAAGTAACGCCGGAAGCAAGGGGGCTGCGGGCGGAAGAATTGGTTCCATAATGTTCACTCTCGAAATTAGTGACTGATACCGGATGATATGATTACAGCGTTTTCTAAATCTATTTGTTACTTACATATATACGCCCGTGTCGGCGTAAGCGTTCACTCCCCCTGCCTTTTCCTGGGAACGTGGGCGTCTCGCCCGCTGAAATGGCGGCCAAGATGGTCGCGCTCCCAGGGGGGAGTGAACGGTTAAATGTCGGCAAAGGGTGCCGACCTACTGCGTAACAAGGGCCGTAGGGCGGCAACCCTTTGCCGCCAACGATAAACAAAGTAATCAATCGACATTAAAAACGCTGTAACCGATGTTACGCAACACTGTAAGCTGCTGCGCATGAAAACCGAACCCCAATCCATCCCTGTTTATTTTCCCCGTTCCGAACAGTTACGCGGACTAGTTTGCATGATCGTAGCCAGCTTGATGTTTTCGCTGATGAATGTCTGCGTCTACGCCATCGGCCTTTGCGAGCCGCAACTGCCCTCCGCCGTGGTCAGCTTTGTGCGTATCCTCATCAACCTGCTAATTTTGCTGGTGCCGGCTTTGTTGGCAGGCGATTTACTAAAGCTGTTCGGGGATTTTCGTCTGTCGCTGTGGTTGCGTGGCTTGTTCGGAAGCTTGGCGTTGATGTTATCGTTCGCCTCCATTCAAATGATAGGACCCGGCGAAAGTGCATTCCTTGCAGCCAGCAGCGGTTTTTTTGTCGCATTGCTCGGCCCTTGGGTGTTGCAACAGAAAAACTCAGCACTAGTCTGGCTTGCCATTTTGGGGGCGATGGCCGGACTTGCCTTATTGTTCGAGCCGCGCTTTGATGGCGGCGATTTTCTGGGGCGCGCCATGGCCTTGGGAACAGGCTTTCTAGCCGCCCTCGCCTATCTGATGGTAGCAAAGGCGGGGCGCAGCAACACTGCAAAATCAGTCATATTTTATTTTTGCCTAGTCGGTGCAGCCATCCATCTGGTCTATTTCGGCAATTATGGTTATCGTTTGCCAAGCAGTGCAGATGTGTGGCTTCTTCTATTGGCAGGCGGCGTTTCTGCCAGCGTTGCACAATTGTATATGACCATAGCCTATCAAAGCGCCCCCGCCGCCTTAGTCAGCGCAGCTAGCTATCTCAGCCCGGTGTTAAGCCTAGCCTGGGGTGTGGTGCTGTTTTCCCGCACACCCGATGCCAAGGCTCTGACCGGCTGCGCGTTGGTCTTGATTTTCGGGGTCATGTTACCGTTTTTAAACGCGGCGGGGAAGAAGTAGGGTGCGCTGTGCGTACCATTCGAAAACAGCCGGACGGGATTTGTAATCCCGTCCTTAACGTTTTGAAGTTTGGCGAGCATGGTTGCAAACACAAAACCTTAGCGACGGGGTTGCAAACCCCGTCGCGCTTCGATTCCAAACGAATGTTATTCATAATGCGTCCACATTCTTGTCTTCTTCAATGACCTCGTACACTAACCGGTGCTGTTTATTGATTCTTCTGCTGATTAACCCTTGCATGTCACCTTTAAGGTATTCAAATTCGGGTGGATATTGATGTGGGTCTTTCTGGATAATGGTTATTAAATTTAATGCCTTTTGCTTCAAGCCGCTCACACTAAGTTTTTTTGCATCCTTCTGGGCTTGCGTCATGAATATAACTTCATACATCACCAATCCAACTTATCGAGTGTAATGCCATTTATAACTGACTCCTTCCTAGCCTCTTGAATACTTTTTATCATGCCATCTATGGTACGTAGATAAGTATCATCATCAACATACTCGTCTTGTTCAAGGATTATTATTTCGTCTGACGAGAAATGTTCAAGAAGCCAAGCGAACTTATCACTGACAGTATCGTTAATTCTTATTGTTAATGTTTTCATTTTGCTCTCGCCTGTGTCTATACTTCTCTATTGAATCGGGTCTGTACAAAAATTGATAGGAAATCCCGGAAAATGATAAAGCCGTAGAATGCTGGCGACAGACACTTAATATTCGGCGGTACCAGTCCATGGTTCCGCCCTACGGACATAGTTATTGATCTCCACTATGTCCGTTCGCACTTCCCAATTCATGTCTTGGTGTTTGAAAAACATTCGACAAGCTATCCACTTCAATAAACAAGACAGCTATATTAATGCCGCAAACGGCTAACCATATTGCGAATATAGTGTTTGGAGTTTCTATCACTGGGAATCCTTTTTCGGTATCCACCACCGCTTTTCGGTATTTGTTTCCCCATACAAAACACCCAATTGCTGTAATGAATAAAACCATCTCTACCGCAATTAGCTTCAAATCCAACTCTGAAATAAGTGAAAGATAAGTCTCTAGAAAAGCCCCAATGTGGAAAACCATGGCAACAACTATTGCCAATATCTGGATAATATTAAAAAAATGTATCATCGCCGAAGTCCATGCGATTTTTCCGCCAATTGGCTTCCTGCGGAAGAATTCAGCATAGTGATTTTTCATTAACAAATCCCAGTGTTGCGATGTCATCAGGCCCGGCACTACTGAATGTCCGTCTCCGATTCTTTCACCGATCTTCCGAGGTGCATGTTCCCTCCATTCATCAGACGCAGATATTAATGCCATCTTCAAGTCATTAATACTTGGAGGCTCCTCCATCATCTTATATGCATTTGAATCAGTCATAAGCATATGAAGGGCACCTTTGACTAAATTTATTCTTTCTGAGCTATTAAGAATTCCTAGTTGTGAGAATATTTTTCGATAGGCCTCATTGTCGTAAAGTTTAACAATTCTTTCAAAAAGAGTATTATCATTTGAAGATAAAGCGATTTTTGCGAAAATTACTGCCTGTTTTAGCGCATAGATAATCTGAGTAGCCTCGACACAAGACGACCTAAGTGTGGACTGTGTTATCAGAAATCCTGTAAATCCATAGGGTGAAGGGTTGTCGGCTGATATGCTACTAGCATAACTGTATATAACACTACCATTTTGCCCATTTAACGAACTGACTTTTATAGCATCAGCACTAATAACCAATATATCACCCGGATGAACGCCTTGATCAATCAACTCCTTGGCTTTCTTAAATTCATCGCCAAATTCGACCTGAATGATTTTATCTGGGTTGATTTTGTTAACTGAGCAAAAGCGTTTAGCAAACACAAAACCTGTATTGCCATCCTTGTACGCGATAATATGCTTGACTCTCACACCTGAATTTAGAAAGTCAGCTTCCTCCTGAAGTTGATCAGCCAATGAGTCTAAACTACAAATCCAGAACGGGACAGTTGAGATAAGTAGTCCAATGGTAATAATAGGATCATGAATGCCTTGTACGTTTATGTTTTTAACATTACCTGCCAAAGGGTCACAGATAGCAATATCTATGTTCTCCTTGTTCAATGAACCCCTCAAACCTTCAACAGCTTTGTCATCACTACCGGCCCATACCAATTCAGTCCCTTTAGGAAGCAAATCTAGCTCTTGTGCCAAAAACAATGGAAAATACAAGAAACCATTAAATGCATGATATATTACTACATGTCGTGACATTATCAATTATCCAATCTTTGGTGTAACATATACAAAAGGAAAATAACACACACTCTTGCTGTGGCCCCAGATGACAGGCACTATTTACCGCTGTATTTCGGAACTACAGCGTTTTCTATATATGTTTGTTACTTAAAAATAAATATACACAACTTGTAAGAGTGGGCCATGCCCGCGATTGATAGCCAATGTTTGCGGAATCGGCCCAATCAATCGCGGGCATGGCCCGCACCCACTGCTTGAACAAAGTAATCAATTGATATTGAAACGCTGTACGTCAATTTTAAAATCCAAACGATGAATCAATTTTCCATTGGCGACATGCTCATATCTGCCATGCCCTGACGCATTCGTTCCACCGTTGCGTCCCATGCAACCATGGTGAAATCCTACTCGTCCAGTACTGGAAATGCAAACTCATTTTTTGTTTTTTCTAGGTTTTTTGGTAACATTATACAAAGCGGTTTGAATGCTAGTTTCTGGCGCGGATAATGCCTAATACTAAAAGCCTAGTTTGACCGATGGTAACAAATACGAGGCAGTAATAAGCCGGTTAGAGCGGCAGCGAACCTCAACAGATCAACTTCATCTGTTAAAGCGGACAGAGCCTTTGCGAAGGTGGTAGACTTTCTTGGAAATCGCCTTACTTTTGCCCGTTGCGACGAACCCCGTCAAGGCGAACCCAATCTTCAAGATAAACCGGTTCCTCCATGGCAAAATGTGCTTCATAAGCAGAAATAACCTCGTCGGCTTGCTCCCGCAATATGCCAGAAAGGACTAGGGTCCCTTCTGGGCGGACATACTCCGCCAACTGCCCTGCCAGTTCGATGAGGGGGTTGGCAAGGATGTTGGCAAGTAGTAGGTCGGCCTTTAGCTTGGGCATCCGGCTGGGTAAATAACAATCAACCTTTTCTTCAACGCTGTTTTTGCGGGCATTGTCGATAGTTGCAGTGAGTGCCTGCGGGTCTATATCGATAGCCACAGCCTTCTGCGCCCCCAACAGCAAAGCGGCTATGGTCAAAATACCCGAACCACAGCCGAAATCGAGGACCGTCTTGCCCTGTAATTCTTGGCCGTCCAGCCATTGCAGGCATAACGCGGTGGTCGGATGGGTGCCAGTACCGAAAGCCAGACCCGGATCGAGATTGACACATACCGCGCCCTCCTGTTTGGGCAATTCAAAGCCAGTGGGGACAATCCAAAGACGCCGTCCAAATTGCATGGGCTTGAAATGATCCAGCCATGCCCGCTCCCAAGCCCGATCCTGAATTTCCTCCTCGTGCCAATCGACCAAGCTCCCGGCAGCCAAGCTGTCACAAATGGCAGACCGCACTTGGCTTAGATCGACTTCTTCTTCAAACAAAGCGATCACGCGTGTCTTGCGCCAGAGAGGAATCTCTCCCGGTTTGGGTTCAAATAGTGGCTGGTCGCCCTCATCCTGAAAACTGACCGACAGGGCTCCTAACTCAAAGAACTGGTCGGATAAGCATTCAGTTTGGGCCTCCTCGGCCGCTACCGACAACTGCCGCCACATCAATGCTTGGTCCCTAGTTTTTTCTCCAAGAAATGAATGTTCTGGCTGCCTTCCTGAAACGCCTTGTCGTTGATAATGTCTAGTAACAGGGGGATATTGCACTTGATTCCGCCGATGACCATCTCGTTGAGTGCCGTGCGCATCCTGGCTATGGCACTGTCACGGGTGTCGCCATGGGCAATGAGCTTGCCGATCATGGAGTCATAGTAGGGAGGCACCCTGTATCCATTGTAAATATGGGTCTCAACCCGGATACCTGGACCGCCGGGCATGTGGAATTGTTCAATCAAACCGGGTGACGGCAGAAAGTTGGTGGGGTCCTCGGCGTTGATACGGCATTCAATGGCATGGCCGGTGGCTTTGACATTTTCCTGACGAATGGACAAGGCCTCGCCCCCGGCGATGCGCAACTGCTCCTTGACGATGTCGAAACCGGTAATCATCTCAGTGACCGGATGCTCCACTTGGACACGGGTGTTCATTTCTATAAAGAAGAATTCGCCATCCTGGTAAAGAAACTCAAAGGTACCGGCCCCTAAATAGCCCAATTCCTTGCATGCATCGACGCAGCGCTTGCCCATCCGTTGCCGCCTTTCCCCTGAAATGCCGGGGGCAGGGGCTTCCTCGATAACCTTCTGGTGGCGGCGCTGGGTGGAGCAGTCCCGCTCCCCCAAATGCACACAATTGCCATAAGAGTCGGCGATGACCTGAAATTCGATGTGGCGCGGATTCTCCAAGAATTTCTCCATGTAGACCGTATCGTTATTGAATGCGGCACCCGCCTCGCCCTTGGTCAGGGTGATGGAACTGTGCAAAGCGGCCTCGCTATGCACCACTCTCATGCCACGACCTCCGCCGCCGCCAGCCGCCTTGATGATAATCGGGAAGCCGATGCGCCGGGCGATGCGCAGATTTTCATCGTAATCGTCGCCTAATGGACCGTCAGAGCCCGGCAGGCAGGGGATGCCGGTTTTCTTCATGGCTTCAATAGCTGAAACCTTATCCCCCATCAACCTGATGGTTTCTGGTTTGGGACCAATGAAGATGAAACCGCTTTGGTTGACTCTCTCGGCAAAATCGGCATTTTCCGACAGAAAACCATAACCAGGATGAATGGCCACAGCATCGGTGACCTCCGCCGCACTAATAATCGCAGGGATGTTTAAGTAGCTATCCCTGGATGCGGCAGGGCCGATGCAGACGTGTTCGTCGGCGAGGCGCACATGCATAAGGTCGCGGTCGGCTTCCGAGTGGACAGCCACCGCTTTGATTCCGAGTTCACGGCAAGCGCGCAAAATGCGCAGGGCGATTTCGCCTCGGTTGGCGATAACAATTTTACCAAGCATGGATAGATACCTGATTGAAAGGACAGGGAGAATAAGTAAAACCAAATCAAACGCGTTGATAAGGCGATGACACTCACTCGATGACGAACAGCGGCTGGTTGTACTCCACAGGCTGTGCGTTATCCACCAATACTTTAGCTATCACACCCTCCTTGTCGGCGTTGATCGGGTTCAGGATTTTCATCGCCTCAATGATGCAGAGCGTGTCACCCACTTTGACGCTTGTGCCGATTTCGACGAAGGACTTCGCGCCTGGTGTAGGCGAACGGTAGAAAGTTCCCACCATCGGGGAACGGACCATATGGCCTTGTGGTTCCTCGGGAACTAAGGGTCCGGCCGGTATGTGCGCTTGGAGTTGGGCATGGGGCTGAGCTGGAAGGTGGCTGACCACATGCTGGTTGGCAGAATAGCGACTAAGACGAACAGACTCCTCTCCCTCATGGATTTCTATTTCAGCGATATCTGACTCTTCGATCAGTTCGATCAGTTTTTTTATTTTTCTAATATCCATAATTTGGCGACCCCTGTTTATTTATTTTCGAGTTCGTGGATGGCAGCTTGCAGCGCGAGTTCATAGCCTAAGGCACCGAATCCGCTGATGACACCTTTGGCGATGTCGGAAAAATAGGAATGTTTGCGAAACTGCTCACGGGCATGGACATTGGACAAATGCACCTCGATGAACGGTATTTTTGTGGCAAGAAGGGCATCCCGAAGAGCAATGCTGGTGTGCGTGAAAGCCCCGGGATTAATCAATATGAAATCCACCCCTTCTGAATACCCAAGATGAATCCGGTCAATTAGGGCGTGTTCGGCATTGCTTTGCAGAAATGCCATGGCATAGCCCCTTGCATTTGCGTACACAGTCAAAGCGTCATCAATTGACTGCAAGGTTTGGCTACCGTACAGGCCAGGCTCCCTGACACCCAACAAATTTAGGTTAGGACCGTTGAGAACTAAAATGTTTGGCATTGTTTCTTGTCGTCGAATTTCCGGTTTGCACAACAGCTTATTGGAAAGCGGCATATTTTGACGAAATTAAGGGGATTTGTCTACAACATGCTTATTTTTTCAGCAATTCATCAGTTTGGGCTAGAAACGATAAATATAAATCCGTCATTTCGGCAGGGATGCCGAAATCCAGCGTCCATGGATGGCAATCATGCAGACTATCAATAGCTTAAATCGGGTGACTAGATACCGTCCTTGGCTTGGATTTCGGCATCCCTGCCGAAATGACGGGGCTTTGAGCCAAAATGAGAATTGCTGATTTTCCGTTACTCGACGTTTGAAAAATATTGACCGAGAAAGTCCTCAAAGCTTAGCCTGTCGGATTCTTCGGTGCGCTTTTGCGCGGCTAAAGACTCCTGGGCTTCTAGGCGAAACGCCAAGGCTTCATCACCTTCCAATGGCCGCGAACGGAAATTTTCCGCGTGCTGTTGCGAAGTTCTAAGTGCATAAGCGAGGAAAGACTCTTTGTTTTCCCTCATCTCTGACAGGATTCTAGCCGATGGGGTGTTCTCTGGATCGTCAATTGCGCCTAATATGGATTCAAGGCTGCCGAGATAGGCTCCCTCCGACTCTCCGCCATCGAGAATTTTAGCTACGGTTCGCATGCCTTCCACCAACTCCACCGCCCATTGCCGAAGCTTCACCGCTTTACCGGCCCTTGACAACTGCAATCCCGGAGCGCGACCGCGACAGGCGACATCTAATGAGTTTCTGCTAATTTCCGTGTTTTCCAAAGTGCTCAAGGGTGGACTTTCCTGCAATAAGCAGCACAACAGGAACAATTCCAGCACACGCATTTCGGTAAGGCTAAGGCCTAATGGATGGACGAGACCCAAATCCAATGAGCGCAGTTCAATATATCGTATACCGCGACTTTTGAGTGCAATGGTAGGGCTTTCACATGACCTTGACACCTGTTTGGGCCGAATCGAACTGTAGTACTCGTTGGATATCTGTAATACATTGGCATTAAGCTGGCGATATTCTCCGTCCACCTTGATGCCCATTTTTTGGTAAGCTGGATAGGGCTTATTCATGGCCTTGACAAGGCTAGAGACGTATTCATCCAAGTTATTCAAAGAAATGTTCAAACCTGATTGGCTGTCGTTGCGGTAGCCTATGTCGCTCATGCGCAAAGAAGTCGCATAAGGCTTGAACAGGGTCGATTCATCAAATTTTTCAAATTGTGATGCCATCCATTGGCGACCAGTAAGAAATGATCGGCAAAAAGCCGGCGACGAGCCAAACAAATAAAGCACCAGCCAGCCATTGCGCTGGGCGTTTCGGATCAAGCTGAAATATTGGTCGTCAATAAAACTGCCGATGGACGACGTATCCCCCAGCAAGTCTTGTAAAACCGGCCACAGAGCTTCATTGACAGAATAGTTAAAGTGTATGCCGGCTATGGATTGCATGCACCGGCCATACCGACTAGCCAAGCCGCGACGGTAGACATGCTTCATCCTGCCGCTATTGGAGTCGCCGTAATAGGCGATGGGTATGCTCTCCTCCCCGTCAATTTCACATGGCATGGATGCCGCCCACAAAGATTCTTCGCCATTGTTTTGGTAAACAAACCGATGAATGGAATCAAGGTATCCCAACGCTTCCGACGGGTCGGAAAAAGGCGGGGTTATAAGCTCAATCAAAGCTTCCGAAAAGTCAGTGGTGATATACGGATGCTTCAACGCAGAACCCAAACCTTCGGGATGGGGGAATTGTGAAATCCGTCCCGATTGTGTGACTCTAAGGCTCTCTTTTTCCAAACCTTTAAGGCCATCCATTAATAGGCCCTGCCGACCGGCTGCAACGAGTAAATTTAAGCGAGACTCAAAACTTGTATTCAAGGGAATTTCTTTAAGCTTATTAGCGGGAGTGCCGTGTAGTAGCTACAATCATTGGATCAGACAATTTACCAATTGCAAAATTATATAAGTTGGCATTCTAAGAAACAAATTCGGCTACCAACTCAGCAGAACCCACTTGGGGATATTCATTGAATTGGGCCCTTTTACGATATCGCTGCTTCTAGCATCCATTTGACCGTCACCGTCAGTGTCCGTCAAATAGTAAGACGGGCCGATGTCGGGCTTGATCTTGACCATATAAAGCCGGTTGTTGATGCGGTACTCCTCGATAGTGTCATTTTGCCTGCGCCTGATTGTGACATCAGGCTCCATGGGCTGCCCGCTCTCCACGGGGGGAGGGATGTCGGGTTGTTCAGGAATAGGAATCAGCGTAGGATGGGATTCTTCTTCCGCCGCCCAAATCGAGGCTGTGAAGGCCAGTAAAATAAATACGAGTAAGCGTGCCATAGTGACCCCCTTTAAGGCTAGTGACTTTCAGTTCCGCCAAATGTTCTAGCAGTATACGGCCTTTTACACTGCTGCCGCTACCTAAGTTCGATCAACATGCAACCCTCGCATCTTTGCGTCCTTAAAATGCAATAGCTAATTTACCGGCAAACCAAGGGCTTAATGCTTCAAATTCTGGATTCTTACGCTCAATTCCCGTATCTTTCACTGATTATGATCGTTGTCTGTTGTGCGGAATTGCCGTGATCCTTAGCTTAGGCGATGCTGCAAAGCCAACGAACTACCCTATGTTATGCTTTAATACTTCTACGAACCAAAGCGGAGACTTACCATGTCGAAAAGCGCCACGCTGCAACTCGACGGCAAAACTTTCGAGCTACCGATCATCGAGGGGACCGAAGGCGAGAAAGCCTTGGACATCACCCGTCTACGCCAGCAAACCGGTTACATTACCCTTGATTCGGGATATGGCAACACCGGGGCATGCTTGTCGTCCATCACCTTTATTGACGGCGACGAGGGCATTTTGCGCTACCGAGGCATCGATATCGTTGAATTGTGTGAAAAATCCACCTTCATGGAAGTTTCGTACCTGCTGATTTACGGGCATCTGCCCACGGTTGATGAATTCGCCCGCTTCAAGGACAAGGTGCATCACCACTCCTTGATACACGAGGATATGAAAAGCTTCTTCACCTCCTACCCCGGCCATGCACACCCCATGGCGATATTGTCGGCCATGGTCTGTTCGCTGTCGGTCTACCACCCGGAACTCCTCCAGCCAGACCAAAGCCATGAGGACCGAGACCAGACCATCACCCGCCTTCTGTCCAAAGTGCGGGTGCTGGCCGCTTTTGCCTACAAGCGCTCGGTAGGTGAAGCTTTTGTTTACACTACCCCTCAGTTGGACTATCTATCCAATTTTTTGCACATGATGTTCACCACACCGATGAACGAATATTTTCCGGACGAGTTGATCCGCAAAACCTTGGATGTTTTGTTCATCGTACACGCCGACCACGAACAGAACTGCTCAACCTCGACTGTGCGCATGGTCGGTTCGTCCAAAGCCAACTTGTTCGCCTCTCTTTCAGCCGGCATCTGTGCGCTGTGGGGTCCGTTGCACGGCGGTGCCAACCAAGCGGTCATCGAGATGCTGGAAGCCATCCATGCCGACGGCGGCAACCATAAGAAATACCTAGAATTGGCCAAGGATAAAAACAGCCCCTTCCGCCTGATGGGCTTTGGCCACCGGGTGTATAGAAATTATGACCCTCGCGCCCAAATATTGAAATCTTATTGCGACAAGGTGCTGGACCATTTGGGGGTGCGGGATCCGATCTTCGACATTGCCAAAGCGCTTGAAGAGGCCGCACTCACCGATCCTTATTTCATTGAAAAGAAACTTTATCCTAATGTGGATTTTTATTCCGGCATCATCTACCGTGCGTTGAAAATACCGACTAACATGTTCACCGTCATGTTCTCCCTTGGCCGGCTACCCGGCTGGATCGCCCATTGGAAGGAGATGATTGAAGATCCGGGCATGAAGATTGCACGGCCAAGGCAAATCTACACAGGTGAAACCCAACACCCGTACACACCGATAGAGCAGCGAACCTAACAATCATGTCAAATGCTTATTGACACCCCTGACGATGAAAGTATTTTCATGGCAACATTCATGCAAATTGGTTTGCACCCCCAGCGATGAAAGCCAAACCGTAGGGTACGCTGTGCGTACCATGCATATTCTTGGAGGTACGCACAGTGCCTTGGTACGCACAGCGTACCCTACTTGGATACCGTACTTTCATGGCACCCCGGAAGCAGGAGCTTCCAAGTCATGGGTTCCTAAGCGGAGTTCTTGCCGTTATCACAAGTCAGGGAAAGCCGTCATTTCGGCAGGGATGCCGAAATCCAGGCCATGGACGGTAAAAAGTCGGTTGTGCAAATGCTTGACTTAGGTAACGTGCCAACCCGTAGTTTCATGTTCGCGGTTGCAGGGACATCTGTCGTGGCCCTCAGTTTGCCATCCTTGGACGGTAACTTTCCGATTACGCAGGTGTTTGATTTAGGTAATGTGCCAGCCCGCAGTTTCACGTCCTTGTGACTGGATTCCGGCATCCCGGTCGGAATGACGTGCTACGATCATCGCTTTGGCCCAAACTGAGAATTAATTGCTGAAAACATAAATTCTCTCTTTACTTTTGAGTAAATTAGTGATATAAATTATGTGCGTATGGGGCTTGTCCGTTTGCCCCCAATCCAAGGCTTTCTGGTCCTTGCCCCTGCGTTAAATCAAGTTGCTTTTCCACAGTCCGATGCGCTTTTCGATTGCATGCCTCAAGTGTGTTCGGATATTCTATTTCTATGCAGGAGTGCTTAAAATGAACGCAAACAGACAACAAGGTTTTACATTGATTGAGTTGATGATCGTCATCGCGATCATCGGCATTTTGGCCGCCGTGGCCATCCCCGCTTACCAAGATTACACCGCAAGAGCCCAAGTTTCCGAGGGGTTGAGCTTGGCGTCGGGTCTACAACCCAATATTGTTGATCAATGGACCAACTTGGGTACATGGCCGACAAGCGGAAACGGGGTGATCCCGACTGCTGCTTCGGTTACGGGTAAATATGTCAGTACCGTAACTGTCGCAGGTGCAGCAGGCACCGGGTCTACCATCACGATTCTCATGAAAGCGTCAGGTAGCGTCCAGGCACAAATTGGCGGCAAGACGTTTACGCTGGTAGGTACTAGCACAGGCGGTACAATAAAATGGACATGCGCCGCTGGCACTATGCCCGCCAAATTTTTGCCTCAAGCATGCCGATAAACTTGTGACTCTTCTCGAACCCAAGCCTCAAGTTGAGACAGGAACGCCCCGCAAGGGGCGTTCTTTTTTTTACTCCCCTGAGATTTTCAGTAGTTTGTTTTTTTTCGCCCTATTGGGAATTTGCCTACTCATTTATTGGCCTGGCCTCTCAGGACCGTTTTTACTGGATGATTTCGAAAACCTGGAAAGCTTAGGCGCAAACAACCAAGTCCATGACCTGCATAGCGTAGTCCAGTTTGTGTTCACCGGTATTGCCGGCCCCACCGGAAGGCCGCTTTCGTTGCTAAGCTTTCTGCTGAATGATTTTGCCTGGCCATCAATGCCTTGGTCTTTCAAATACACCAATCTGCTGATTCATCTGCTAAATGGTGTGTTGGTTTTCTGGATATGCCTCAGGCTTTGCCGAATCAACACCCGCCCTTTCATTTGCCAATATTCTGAATGGCTGGCTTTGGCCGCCGCCAACCTTTGGTTGTTGCACCCTTTTCATGTCTCGACCACGCTTTATGTGATCCAGCGAATGGCATCACTGTCCGCACTTTTCTCTTTATTAGGGATATTGGCATACCTCAAAAGCCGTGAAAAATTGCAGACTAGCCCGTATTGGGGCTATGGTTTAATGACCGCTTCGGTGAGTTTTTTTACTTTACTGGCGCTATTTAGCAAAGAAAGCGGCGCGATATTGCCTTTGCTATTGGCAACCGTAGAATTTACTGCCTTAAGGCATGATTCCCGCCTAAGCAGACATCCACACAAAGTTTGGACGTGGGTTTTGTTCGGACTTCCGGCACTTGCTCTAGCTGCCTATCTGGTACGCTTTTTGACCCCAAACCAAGCCGCAGCATTCATCCCCAGGGGGTACACGGCATTTGAGCGTCTGCTGACAGAAGGTAGGGCGCTGGCTTGTTATCTATATGACTTGGCGGTCCCAAAGCTCTACTCCGGTTCGGTGTTCAATGACGACTTCACGGTGTCCACCGGATTACTGAGTCCACCGTCCACATTATTTTCGTTGGCGGGACTAGCCATATTAGTGTTGATTGCCTTTCTGACAAAAAAATCCTATCCCTATGTAAGTTTGGCACTGTCCTTTTTTTTTGTTGCCCATCTTCTGGAATCTACCACCGTTCCATTGGAACTGTATTATGAACATCGTAATTATTTAGCATCGATCTTTCTCTTCCTTCCTATTGTCTATGGCATCGAATCATGCCCTAAATTAGCAGTACCCATTGTCGTTATTGCATTGCTAATGATGGGTGGCTTTACTGCCGCCAAGGCAAAGCTTTGGGGTGACGAACCTGAACTTGTGCTTTTTTGGGCAGGGCAACATCCCTTGTCTGCCAGGGCGCAAAGGCATGCAGCGGATGTCTATTTCAAACTGGGACAGAATGATAAGGTTTTCGAAATCCTTTCCAAAGCGACGGCGGCAAACCCAAAAAATCTTAAGCTCCGCCTGAACACCATCGCCTTTGCATGTATTGCGAACAGATATGACGCAGACTATTATTCCGATACCATGCGCCTAATAGGAACAGCCCCCGTCTATTTCGATTCCAATATTTTTGACATGCTCGAAAACCTTATAAGTCTGATAGGCAAACAGCAATGCCATGGCTTGACGCTAGCGCAAATAGAGCAAATGACCGATGCGATTCTGGCAAATCCAACAGTATCTTCAAGTAAACCCAACCAATTCCTCCTAGCCCATCTTCAAGCTATCATTGCGTTAAACCGCAAGGACGCCACGCTTGCCTTGGCATTGTTTACCCGTGCCTTGGAACTCAGCGCCAATCCCGATACGGGCTTACTGGAAACGGCTTTATTAGCAAGCCATGGATTTTACCCGGAGGCGTTGCAGCACTTGCAAGCCACGGAAAACCTGCTTTATTCCAGCGGCATGTTGACCAGCGGCGTGTTGGCCAGTCACGATTTTCCGATGGAGATCGAGCGTATGCGGAAGAACATCAGGGAAGACATGGCGCATAAACTTGCGCCCAAAAAGAAAATTTCTGAAAATATTTATCCCCCTTTGAAAAAGGATGGCAAGGGGGATTGAATACCGAAACACTCATCATTATATTCAAGTCCAGCCAAACTAGAAAAGCCGTCATTTCGGCAGGGATGCCGAAATCCAGGCCATGGACGGTAACCAGTTAGTTATGTATGTGCTCGATTTAGTTAACATGCCAACCTGTAGTTTAATGCTCGTGAATAAAGGGACTTCTGCCGTGGTCCTGTGTTACCATCCTTGGACGCTGGATTTCGGCATCCCTGCCGAAATGACGGGTATCCTACACTTAGGTAATATCCAATAAAGAACATCCCATCCAAAGGCCAAGCTGGTGCTTGGCGCTCCCAGAAGGAACGCCAAGCTCCAGCTTGGCAAGGTGATTTGCGAAGAAGGTGTT
>Ga0118677_10003420_pt1 | contig 30037 bp, 24 predicted proteins | sample AliMusrvi5mmetaG_FD_86154 | JGI IMG/M metagenome (GOLD analysis project Ga0118677, IMG submission 86154) | reverse complement strand
AGGCGAAAGAAATGCCTGATAAAATTTTATCAGCAAAATCGGCACCTGATTAAAAAACATCCAGTTACTCATGCTCTCTCATCCTTTATCATCTCTACTGCACCCTTTCATGAAAAGGTCATATTATGCAACAACCTGCTGATTTCCTCTCTGAATGCGTCAAGATTTGGAAAAGTTTTTTTTCTGCCGGTATAAAGAAAAGCAATGCAAAGCTGTTCAGAAGCACGGCCTTCGTGATGAACCCCCATCCTTAGTTCCACACTCGATTTTTCTATCCTGTAGGCTTCTCTCATCATTCTTTTTATCCTGTTGCGCTTAACAGATGACGGGACGGTCTTTTTGCTCACAGCAAAAAGAATCGATGGAATCCCGGTAACGCAATTGTTCTCGGGATTGAGAGAGGCATACACCATTTTTAAAAAATCGCCTTTCAAACTTTTTCCCCTCCTGAACAAGAGTGAAATCAGTATTTTTTTCCTCAAAATCTCATGCTTTCGCAGAGAATGGACGGGTAACTTATTCAAAGCGTGAAGGAGCAATTTTTTTCATGAGTCAACGCGGAAGGTTGACAGTGCAGTCATTTACTGACCTGCCGTCCCCATAGCACTGCTTACAGAAAGAGAGTGACGACCTTTGGCTCTTCTTGCAGAGAGAACTTTCCGTCCGTTCTTTGTGGCCATTCTCTGTCTGAAACCATGCTTGTTTCTTCTTTTTCTATTCCGAGGCTGAAAGGTTCTTTTCATCGCTTATAGCTCCAAACTTATTAGTAATTCAAAATACAGGGCGCGTAATTTAGCATAATGAACACTCATTAACAAATCCATCAATTACCTCCAGGATATTTACCACAAAATCCGATCCTTTCTATACAACAAAAAGCACCTTATGTCGTAAAAAAAATATCAGTGCCACAAGCTATCAACAGTGTTGACAACTTGTGGATAAAATTTCTCAACCATCCCGCACACAGCGGAAACGCTGCAGTCAAAAGAATCAACACATGTTGACAAATTTTCCGCACAGACCCGTTAATGGATATAAAAACAATACGTTAACCTGTTGAAAACCCTGCCTGCGCACACACCTCCATAGGAAAGCATTTTCATAAACGAAATTGTTTTTTATCCACTTAAAACACTAACTTGTGAACAGTAAATGTTGATAGATTCGACAATCCTGACTTACACCTCTCAAATACCTTTCTTTTATGCTCGAAGTTACACCAAAAGTGTTTCCGGATTATCCGCAGACAATGACACAGAAAGGAAGCTCAATGTCACAGCAAGTCTGGGACGCATGTCTTAATGCTATCAGAGAAAAAATAAACCCTCTTGCGTTTAAAACCTGGTTTTTTCCAATCAAACCTCTCAGCTTTTCAGGCAGTGAATTGACTATTGAAGTTCCAAGCCAGTTTTTTTACGAGTGGATTGAAGAAAATTACTCTTCTTTTTTAAAAGAAGCCCTTAAAAACGTAATTGGTCCCGAAGCAAGGCTGATGTATTCAATTGTCATGGATAAATCACAAGGCCAACCGGTAACAATAGAGTTACCGCATCAAAACTCCATGAATGGTGATTTTACCTCATCAGGCATTCCTGCTGCTGCCCGCTCAAAACTTACTGAAGACTTTGAACGCAACCTTGCCCGCTTTGAAACCCATCTCAACATCAAATATACGTTTGATACCCTCATCAGAGGCGACTGCAACTCTCTCGCTTTTGCGGCATCGAAATCAGTAGCCCAGAGTCCGGGACAGAATGCCTTTAATCCGCTTGTTATTTATGGCGGCGTGGGACTTGGCAAAACCCATATGATGCAGGCTATCGGTAATAGCGTCAGGGAAAACAGACTTTCGGAAAGAGTGCTTTATGTTTCAAGTGAAAAATTTGCTATCGACTTTGTCAACGCAATTCAGAACGGTAAAATCCAGGAATTCTCCTCTTTCTACCGCTCTATTGACGTCCTCATTATCGACGATATCCAGTTCTTTTCAGGCAAAGAAAAAACGCAGGAGGAAATATTTCATATTTTCAACACGTTGCATCAATCCAACAAACAAATTATACTCTCTGCTGACAGGCCTATAAAAGAGATAAAAGGAATAGAAGATCGACTGATATCACGCTTTAACTGGGGACTTTCCGCAGATATCCAACCTCCCGATTACGAGACACGTAAAGCTATTATTCTTAGTAAGTTACACCAAAGCGGCGTTAATCTTGACGAAACTGTTATAGAATTTATAGCTACAAATATCACTGAGAATGTGCGAGAACTTGAGGGGTGCATCGTAAAACTTCTTGCCGCACAATCGCTTGACAACAAGGAAATTGATCTTGACTTTACAAAAACTACCCTTAAAGACATCATCCGTCATACAACAAAACGTTTGACGCTTGACACTATTGAAAAATCAGTCTGTTCTTACCTTTCAATTACTCCTAATGACTTGAAGGGAAAATCTAAAAAAAAGGAAATTGCTGTTGGTCGTCAGATAGCCATGTATCTTGCCAAACATCTTACTGAATCCTCATTGAAAACAATAGGACTTCATTTCGGAGGAAGAGACCACTCCACAGTTATCCATGCCGTCAACACGATAGCAAAACGCGTGGAATCAGTTACAGAAGACCGAAAAAGAATTGAGGAGATCAAAAAGAGGATTGAGATCAGTTCCATGTAATGCGGGATGTGTACAAAGTGTTGGCGGGATGTAGACTACCTCTTGACAACCTGCACATTATCAACACTATCGTAAAAGAATAATAACAGTCAACATACTGTACACAAACCTTAGCAACCGCATCATACAGGTTATCAACAATCGAACAAGAAAGAAAATGGCGGTTAAAGGATTACTGTAAAATAAAATAAAAATTATTTGCCACGGGTTATCCAGATATCAACACAGACAACAACAACAACATAATTTTAAAAAATAATAGTAAAAGTTGTAGCAGATGAAATTAACATCCTCAATTCGTCAACTGCAGGACGCTGTCAGTAAAGTAGCGCAGGCAATTCCAGCAAAAGCTATTGATGCGCGTTTTGAAAACATTCACTTATCCATAGAATCAGGATCGCTTACTCTATTTGCTACTGATGGAGAACTGTCCATAACGGCAAAAAGCGAGGTTGATACAACTGACAATGGTCATATTGGTATCAAGGCCAGAACATTGCAGGATTTTCTCAGGAGTATGTATGATACCTCCGTGTCCTTTGTTATTGAACGACAGGAAATAAGTGATCATGGTACCGTGCATATCTCTACGGACAAGGGAAAATACAAAATACCCTGCCAGTTTGAGAGTAAACCGGAGAAACACGAAAAAACTTACAATATTTCACTTGAACTTGTTACAGCAGAACTCCTTGACCTGATACAGAAAACACTTTTTGCCTGCAGTGTAGATGGCATGAGGCCTGCCATGATGGGTGTATTATTTGAACTTGAAGGAACAACGCTCACAGGGGTATCAACAGACGGGCATCGGCTGGTAAGATGCAGAAAGAATTCATCCATAGAGGTAGATGAAAAGCAGAAGTTTGTAGTACCGGCAAGAGTACTCTCAATTATTCAGAAACTTCTTCAAAACGAATCCGTAACGATGAGCATTGATGCTGATCGCAGATTTGTGCGTTTTATCTCTGGCAATATTGTTCTTGATGCAGCACTTATTGTTGAGCCATATCCGAACTACGATGCGGTTATTCCAATAGAACATGATAAACATCTTATCATTGACCGTTCCGCAATCTACGATTCAGTAAGGCGCGTTGGTCGTTTTTCGAGTATAGGCGACATAAAAATGGTCATAGAGGGACAACTCCTGAAGGTCATGGCGGAAAATACCAATGAAGGTGAGGCTGCCCAGGAAGAACTGAACTGCACCTACAGCGGAGATACTATCACCATAGGGTTTAATTCAAGATTTATCGAAGCAGCTCTGGCACATCTTGATGATAATGAGATTCGCATTGAGCTTAAAAGTCCAACGACAGCTGTAATTTTCAAACCCCACAAGGAAGAGGAAGATGACAAACTAATAATACTGGTTATGCCTGTAAGAATAAATAGTTGATGAGTGGAGGAAATGATTGAGACTGAAGAGCATCACCTATGAAAATTTCAGAAATCACAGGTTTTTGAGGTTTGACCCTTCAGCAGGAATTAATCTCTTGCATGGACCAAATGGATCGGGAAAAACCTCTATTCTTGAGGGTATACATTTTTGTGCGCTGACAAAAGGATTTGTTGGCGCCACCGACAATGACTCTCTCTCTTTTTCTAAAGACTACTTTATACTGAACAGTATTTTCTGTGATGATAAAGAAAGTGATATTAATGTAAAAATAACATTTACAAAAGAAAAAGAAAAACAGATAATAGTCAACCACAGTGAGATAAAACCTTTTTCACAACATATCGGCAGGGTGCCATGCATTACTTTTTCTCCACAGGAGATTGTTATAGTGAATGGTGCACCTGCAGAAAGAAGACGTTTTATCGATAATACCATCAGTCAGACCGATCGAAGATACCTGGATGACCTTTTGGCATACAGAAGGGTGCTTCTGCAGAGAAATGCTGTTCTCATGCATATGAATGAACACTCCGAGGTCCATAGTGAAATGCTCTCCTTATGGACTGAACAGTTGACGAAACTTGCAGCATCACTTATTTATGCAAGGACAAAATTTCTATCACTTTTTTTGTATCAGTTCAAGGAAGTTTATGCACGTCTCATGATCAACGAAGATCCCTCAATACTATACCGGTGTTCCGCAGGGAAAATCAGTGAAGATCCCTCTCTTGAAGAGCTTTACTCTCATATCACTAACAAATTTCAACAGATAACAAAACAGGAAATAGCCCGTACACAGACCCTGATTGGACCACACCGGGATGATCTTCTCTTTTTGCTCAATGAGAAAGAAATAAAAAAATATGCATCGCAAGGTCAGATGAGAACATTTCTTATTTGTCTGAAACTATCACAGCACCGTTTTTTTTCTGAAATCATTGGAGAAAAGCCTATCTCTCTCCTGGATGATGTATTCAGTGAACTCGATGAAAAACGGGCAGAAGATATATTGAGGATACTCGAAACGTACGGACAAACCATTATTACCTCTGCTGTTAAAAAAGAGCATTCGAATATGACCGCCCGCTCAATAGAATCTTTTGGAAAAAATTAGTACAGAAAAATCGTGTCAAGAACAAGCGATCCAAAAAAAATATCTGCTGTACTTGGCGATATGTGTTATTCATTAGGATTTGATGAGGCATACCAGCAGTACAAAACACTTCAGATATGGGATACTGTAGCAGGAGAAACAATAGCAAACGCAACTTCCATAGAGAGATTTACCAATGGACAGTTATTTATCAAGGTTAAAAATCCCTCATGGAGAATGGAGCTGAATTTCCGTAAAAAAGATATCCTGACTAAACTTAACCAGGCCTTAAAAAGCCAGATGGTCAAAGATATTATTTTTAAGTAAAACGAGCTGTAATGCGTCAACACTACAGCTCAAAACAAAAACACCTTAAAGGTCACAGCTGAGCTGATACATTTCAATCATTTTTTCTGCAAAAGCCTTCCCGAAAGCGTTGCAAAGCGCAAATTCCTCATCATGAGGTTTGAACTTCACTCTTACGTTCTGATCAAATACCTTCAGCTTCAGCATTGAGAAATTAGTTTCAATCATCTTTACTGCTTCACCGCTCCATCCAAAAGAGCCGAATGCTGCACCCAGTTTACCCTTGTCACGGATAGGATTAATAGCGGCGAAAAGCTGATAAATCTGAGGCAGAATGTTCTGGTTTATTGTAGGCGATCCTACAATAATTCCTGAACAGTGTGCCAGTTTATCCTCGAGTGATAGAAAAGGCACTGATTCAATATCACAGATATCAATATTGAAGTCACAAGATTGTCTTAAGCCGTCAGCTATCTTTTCTGCCAGCATGCCTGTGTTTTCATAAGCAGAGACATAGGCTATAAGGATATTCTTGTCTTGAGGAAGTGCGATAGCTGTCGTCGCATACGTAAAAGAAAGATCAACGTATTTTTTCCAATGACTTCTCAGGATTGGACCATGACCAGGACAGATGATTCTGATATCAAGGGACTTGATTTTTTCAATTGCCAGCAGCATGTATTTGCTGAATGGTCTCAATATGGAATCAAAGTAGTAGGTAAAAGCATCGTCAAAATTACCGACAGCATCATCAAACATCTCTTCCTGACAGAAATGTGATCCAAAAGAGTCGCAGGTAAAGAGAATCTGGTCTTCCTCAAGCCAGGTGTATATAGTGTCAGGCCAGTGAAGGTTTGGAGCAAGAATAAAATGCAGGGTTTTATTACCGAGACTGAGTGAATCACCTGTTTTGACAACCATAGATTTAAAATCATGACCTGTCTGATCGCGAAGAAATTTTATAGCATTTCCACTTCCTACAACAGTGGCTTCTGGTGCTAAAGCGAGCAGATTTCTGACATTTCCTGAATGATCAGGCTCGGTGTGGTCAACAATGATGTATTCAATGGCAGCAGGGTCAACAACTTGTTTTATTTTATCAAGATAAGTTGGCCAGAACTTTTCTTTTGTTGTTTCTATAATTGTTTTTTTCTCGGCATTGATAAAATAGGAATTATAGGTGGTTCCGTATTTTGTTTCCATCACAATATCGAACGTGATAAGACCGGGATCCAGAACACCTATCCAGCTGACATCACTTGTAATGGGAAGTACTTTATTGTCTGACATCTTGTTTTCTTGGAATACATTAAAAAATTCAGTTTATACATAATACTACCGATATAGGGCCTCTACAGTTCCTGTGCTCTATATGCAAATGATGAACAGTCTATGCAAGTCAAAAAGGTATTTCACCGCCCAGATCACTTGTCTCGGTATGCCGGATTTCCCTTAAAAGCTCAATACCATCAGCAGAAAAAGAAAAGAGTGTATCTGCCGAAAAAATGGTACTGTAATCCTGAGGCTTAAAAAAAGGAAGAAACTTCTGACAGTGTTCATCAAGGCGTTTTAGATAGAAATATGTGTTTTCGTCAGGTATATCTTTATTCCAATCAGCAGCAAGTTTTCCCTTATCATAAGAAGAGCTGCCAGTACCGCTTCCTGATACATAATAGGTTATCCTGTCTCCTTTTGTAATTCCCAATCCTGCTTTGATGGCTATTTCATAGGTAATTGATTTTGATCTTTTACCGTTTTTTACATCAGCCTGATATTGTTCTAAAGAGTTTTTAAGTGTTTCCGTCCTTGAAAACTCCGAAACATCAAGTTCATGATTGAGTATTTTATTTCTGTACTCGATAAATAAATCATGAAGACCATTGATATCTTCAGTCAACAGTGTTTCAAATCCTCTTCTGACAAAATCTCTGCCGAATTTCTCCCCGCTTCTGCTTGTAAGAGAGGAGCCTTTAAGCAGCATGATGTTATCATAACCAAGAAGAGCATAGTTCTTCTTCATATAGGAGATCATTTTTTTGTATCTCCCATCAAAACCGATATTTATTCCCTCTGGCATGAGAACAGAAACATTTTGAACAAGTTCTTTTTCGGCTGATTCAGTAACAATGTCAGGTGGAGGGACAAAAAGAATACCATCAGTATCAACTTCGATAACCTTGCAGTTTCTTGATTCAAACTCATAAATCATTCTTTTAGCAATATTTTGTCCTGTTGACGTAACCTTGTCAGCTTCATCGAAGTCATTAAAAATCCCTCCCCCATATCCTAAATAACCATACATGGCATTGATCAGAATCTTGAAAGAACTCTGCATTGCATCAAAATTATTGGCAAGCGTTTTGTTACTGAGAGCTTTTTGTTCCCGTGCTTTATCTTTCGCTTTGAAACGAAGTTCTTTCAAATCGTTGAGAATACTTGGAAATACCTTCAAATCATCACTTTTCGGGCAGATATTGTATGAAAGCATAATGGAAGGATAAAGCGACTCTACATCTGCATAGACAATCGGACCAAGAATACCTTTTAGAAATACTTCAGTATATCCACCTGCATGCTGCTGACCAGAAGATGGCTTAGGAATTGATTGCTTACGACGAAGATATTCTCTCACAAGAAGTACCTCAATTTTTGCGGCCTGTCCTATTCTCGATGTCATTGCATACGTATAGGGCAGCATTTGTGCGAGGTAAAAATTACTACCCGACAGCAATGACGATAACGCTCTTGTTTCCCGAACATCATCAAGTGCATATGCAAGCAGTACTTCATGATTATTTTTCCACAGTTCTGCTATATCGTTATAATCAACATATGTTCGATCAGGTGAAGCAAAGCCGAAATGTTTAGCAACAGATTTTAAACCATAACTTTGCATTGACCGTTTAGAAATATCATAAGCTTGGACAAGAAACAGTGTATCGATAACATGTCTTCCGGGAACATCAAAAAACGGATAATCAATACTTCTTTCAGCAAAACGGATGCTTGCGGGGAAAGTTTTTGGTATAAGACCGTTACGGCCTATTCTGAAAGGAATACAATACCGTTCACATCTTCTCTGCAGGTAAGCAAGATCAAAACTGAAAATATTATGTCCTTCAATAACATCCGGATCTTTTTCTGATATCAAGGCTATAAGCTCCAGAAGAAGAGCTTTTTCGTCTCTGCCTTTGGAATGAAGAACCTGTTCCCAGCCACGACTGTCACAAAGAGAAATAATAATCACCTCATCATCATCAAAGCCGGAATTGCCAGTAATATTTTTAATGGGATTGTAATTAGTCTCTATATCGAGCTGCATTCTATAGAGGTCATCAAAAATCATACTTTTAAACAAGGTTTTTCCGCTTTGAAGGAGATATTGTGTGACAGCGTCACCTTTGTTATAGATATGAGAGTTGTTATCGAAAGCAGAAATATCGTGTGCGGTATCAGAATGCGTTTCCAGAGTTCTGTTGTTGATATAATCAATTGCACCACGATATGATTTCCAGTTTTTAAAAATAGACAGGCACTGATAAAAATTTGAACCGCCGAGCTTTACAATCCAGAATTTTTCTTTGTCCTCAGGGACAAATCCATCAAGCAGCGAACAGTCTGAAGAGAAAAAAAACGGAAAAAACGGTTCATCATGAAAACTGACTTTATCCTTGTCCCTGTTGAAAACCCTGATATGGGTGTCAGAGAGCTGGTAAGCGCCGACAATCCCCTCCTCTTTATCCTTGCCAAACAGAAGATAGTTATTCACTATTTCATTAATAATGTTCTCCATAAGAGCACAATACATTTACTTATAAAGTGAAAACGGAAGAAAAATGTTTCACGTGAAACAAAACCGGCTTTTCAACGGCCAAGACGTATCATCAGTACGGAAATATCAGAAGGAGAAACACCAAGAATTCTTGAGGCCTGACCAATAGTGTCAGGTTTATGTTTTTGCAATTTTTCTCTTCCCTCATTTGAAAGTCCTGATACGTTGGCATAGTTGAAAGATACCGGTATCTGATGAGAATCAAGGCGAAGGATTTTATCCGCCATTAAAAGATCCCGTTTCAGATAACCATGATATTTCAGGTCAATATCAACCTGCTCAAAAATTGACTGGTCATGAGTGACTTCGTATACCGCTTCTTTAAAAGAAGAAGATAATTCAATCAGCATATGGAGGTAAATGCCCGGCCTTTTCAGTAACGTTGAGGCATTTTGCGGCAATGAGACTGCAGGATAGCCAAGTTCGACAAGAAGTGGGTTTATTTCGAATGATAAAATTCTTTTTTCATGACAAATCTCTTTAAGCATCTCAATGTGATTGACTTTGCTATCGCATACCGAAAATTTCTCGATATCGAGAAGTCCTGCATTGAATCCAAAGTTATATAAACGGATATCTGCATTGTCATGACGAAGCATTAGGCGATGCTCGGCAGATGATGTAAACATTCGATATGGTTCATTTGTTTCTTTCGTAATCAGATCATCAATCAGGACGCCAATATATGCGTCAGAACGTTTCAGGTGAAGCGGTGGAAGGTTGCGGATTTTGAGCGAGGCGTTTATACCCGCAATTAATCCCTGTGCAGCGGCTTCTTCATAACCAGACGTTCCATTAATCTGTCCTGCAAAATAGAGGTTTGCAACAAGTTTAGTCTCCAGGCTTCGGTTAATCTGGTAAGGAAAGAAGTAGTCATATTCAATTGCATAACCGGGACGTATCATTTTTACATTACCCAGTCCGGGAATTGATTGCAGTCCGGAAATTTGTATATCTTCCGGCAGTGAAGTTGAAAAGCCGTTAACATACATTTCATTTGTGTCAAGCCCCTCAGGCTCAAGAAATATGTGATGACTCTCCTTGTCAGGAAAACGACATATCTTGTCTTCAATAGAAGGACAGTATCTTGGGCCGACACCCTGCACCTTTCCTGTAAATAAGGGAGATCTGTCGAAACCCGTTTTTAAGATGGCATGAGTATCTAATGTCGTTTTCGTAACAAAGCAGCTTATCTGCCTGCAATGTACAACAGGATTTGTCGCGAATGAAAATACGACAGGTTCATCGTCTCCCCTCTGTTCCTCAACTTGAGAATAATCGACACTACGGCCATCAATTCGTGGCGGTGTCCCTGTTTTTAATCGACCTGATGAAAAACCGAGATTGATAAGGTTTTCTGTAAGTCCATAAACGGGAGGTTCTGCAATTGTCCGACCTCCATGATAATGATTCATCCCGATATGAATCAGCCCATTAAGAAATGTTCCACACGTTAAAATAACAGCTGAACAACGAATGGTTCGTCCAGATGTAAGGTTTATTCCCTTGCATATTCCGGAAACAGCTTCAATACCTGTGACGGTGTCCTGCAGTAGATCTAAATTCGATTCTTTCTCAATGACACTGCGCATGTAATGAGAGTACATCGTTTTGTCTGCCTGTGCTCTCGGCGAGTGCATTGCCGGACCTTTGCTTCTGTTGAGCATACGGAACTGAATGCCTGTTGCGTCTATTGCTTTCGCCATTTCTCCCCCCAGAGCGTCAATCTCTCTTGTGATCTGACCTTTCGCCACTCCTCCAATGGCAGGGTTGCAGGACATTCGGGCAACAGCCGTAAGATCCGAAGAAATAAGCAGGCAGGAACAGCCTGTTCTGGCTGCGGCTAATGCGGCCTCACAGCCTGCATGCCCAGCGCCGACAACTATTATATCGTACATTCGTTGTGAATTGTTTCACGTGAAACATTTATCAATGACTTAATAATTTATGTCCCGAAGATACTAATAAATGTCTTTTATGCCCTTCATGTATAAATATTATAATAAATGGAGGGAAAGTGTAATATACAAGTAATATCTTACTATCTCTGTTGGAATAACAATGATATATAATAATACATGTTCTTTTTTAAAGATATGCTTTGCGGATTATGGCCTGTCCGCCCAGCCCTTTCTGCCAGGTTGGGATCCAACGCTATGACCAAAGCAAGTTTTCTTGTTCATCGTATTTCGCTTCAGCGTGCTTTTTACAAAGACATCAAATCGCTTTTTTACCTGATTTGGCTCTGTGCTCAGGTGAAATATCAGCTGCAAAGGATGTCCACGGGTAAGTACAGATGGTGCTTATATGCCTGATGGAGATCGTTAGATAATCAATACCCCATTTTATATATTGGCTGAATTATTTCTATTCGAGCGAAAAGTGATGCCATCAATGAAAAATAAACGTTTTAATCTTCTTCTTATTGCTGCTGTTACCCTGGTGGCAGCTTGGTCTTTGTGGCCGACCTGGCGCGACTACTCCCTTTCGAAAGAACTTAACAGTATAAAATCAGCACCGGACAGTCTTAAATATGCTCTGAGTAATCGTGATGAGATTGAAAATGCCCGTAAAAAAAGCCTTAAACTCGGTCTCGATTTGAAAGGTGGTATGCATCTTGTCATGGAGGTTGACCAGGTGGATCTGTTTGAGCAGAAAGCATGGAATAAAGATGCCAAGTTTACTGCAATTATGAAGTCAGTAAGGACTAAGGCCTCTCAAAGCGATGCAAAAGTGCTCGATATTCTCTCCGGCGAGTTTAAAAATGAAAATATGCGTCTGAGCCGGTATTTTTACGACATTCGCAATTCAGACCAGGAAATTGTTAAAAAACTGGAAAAGGAGTCTGAAGATGCGCTGAACCGTGCAAAGGAAATCATCCGCAACCGTATTGATCAGTATGGTGTTGCTGAACCGGTCATCACGACACAGGGCAGCAGAAAACTTATCATAGAACTTCCCGGCGTTTCAGATGAAAACAGGGTGAGAAATCTACTGAAAGGAACCGCAAAGCTTGAGTTCAAGCTTCTCCGTGATCCGGAAATACTTGTCAGGACTCTTGACAGACTCAATACTTATCTAGTTCAGAACAGTGCAGCACAGCAGAGTGTTCCTGCACCTGCTGCTTCACCATCCCCTTCAATTTCATCGCAGCTTAAGGCTCCGGCAGCAGCTCCAGCCAGGCCGGTATCTACAAAACCCCTTTATGATGTCATTGGCGTTTTTCAGAATGGAACAGCCTATACTACTGAGCGCTCAAGGGACTTTGTAATCTCTCTGCTCCATCGGAGTGACATTCAGGCACTGCTTCCTCAGGATACAGAACTCCTGCTTGCAGCTAAGCCGGAGACTGGTAAAAATGGCGAAAAGCTTTTTCCAATCTACCTGGTTAGAAAGACTCCTGAGTTGACAGGTGGTGTTATTACTGAAGCCAAAGCAACTTTTGGTTCACAAGGCGTACAGCCTGAAGTGCTTATGGCCATGAACTCTGAAGGAACTTCAAAATGGGCTCGAATTACCGGAGCAAATATCGGCAAGCGTATTGCGATTGTTCTTGACGGCGCTGTTTACAGTGCACCAGTCGTCCAATCAAAAATTCCAAGCGGTAACTCAGTTATCAATGGTATTGAAAGCCTTGAAGAAGCAAAAGATCTTGAAATTGTGCTCAAGGCCGGTGCTTTACCTGCTCCTGTCCGCATTATTGAAGAGCGTTCCGTCGGACCATCACTTGGAGCAGATTATATCCGTGCCGGTGTCCTTTCTCTTGCCTGGGCGTTTTTTGCGGTTTCCGTTTTTATGCTGGTCTACTATAAAAAAGCCGGCATTGCAGCCGATATTGCTCTGGTGCTTAATATCGTCATTGTCCTTTCAGTATTGGCAGGGTTTAATGCATCCCTTTCATTGCCGGGTATTGCGGGTATTGTATTGACGATTGGAATGGCCGTTGACGCAAACGTTCTTATCTATGAGCGCATAAGGGAAGAGCTTGATAGTGGCAAGGCGTTGAAATCCGCAATTGAAGTGGGTTATGATCGTGCATTTTCATCAATTCTTGATTCGCACGTAACCACCCTCTCTGCAGCATTTCTGCTCTATACCTACGGAATAGGACCAATTCAGGGATTTGCCCTTACCCTTATGATCGGTACAGCTGCAAGCCTGTTCACATCGATTGTGGTGACAAAAGAGATATTCTCGTTCCTGCTTGGAAGGAACCTTATGACACAAAAAAGTTTCGGATAATTTTTCAAGACGCATCAACCCATGAGGATTTTTCATAAGACCAGTTTTGATTTTATAAGATTCCGTAAAATTGCATACGGCTTTTCACTTGTTATTCTTGCTTCAGGGCTTATATCACTGGCGGTTAAAGGCTTGAATTACGGTATTGATTTCAGGGGCGGATCGGAAGTGCTGATACGCTTTGAAAAAAATATCGATGTGAGTACGGTTCGTTCTGTTCTTGATGTTGCCGGAGTTTCAGGGTCACTGAAGCAGTATGGTCTTGACCGTTCATTTCTTTTCAGTACGGTTTTCAATGGCGAAACAAATGATTTAAAATCTCTGGTTTCACATGCCCTTAACGACCGCCTCAAGGATAATCATCATGAAATTGTCCGTATTGACGCTGTTGGACCAAGCATAGCATCCGATTTGAAATGGTCTGCCGTCAAAGCGCTGATGGCTTCATTATTAGCGATTCTGCTCTATGTCGGATTCCGTTTCGAGTTGAAATTTGCTGCCGCCGGTGTGGTTGCCATTTTTCATGATATTCTGACCGTTTTGGGGCTCTTCAGTATTCTCGGAGGGTTATTTGATTTTATGCCGCTTGAAATGGATCAGAGTATCATTGCTGCATTTCTGACTATAGCGGGATATTCCATTACCGATACTGTTGTTGTCTACGACCGTATCAGAGAGAGAATCCGGGGACAGAAACCCTCGGATTATGAAAGAATATTTAATGAAAGCATGAACCAGACCCTGAGCAGGACGATTATTACCTCTGGTACAGTACTTCTCTCAGTTCTGGTTCTGTTCATTTTTGCCGGACCAGCAATAAGAGGTTTTGCTTTTGCGGTTTTTATCGGGATTCTTATCGGAACCTATTCATCGATTTTTGTTGCAGCCCCTCTTGTCTATGACTGGCTGAGGTTGTCAAAAAGCCCTGTTCATCTTAGAGGAAGCAAAGTATCCTGAGAATAAGCGCAACGGTGCGAGGCAGAATAAACAATATTTTATACGTAAGGAGTGGGGATGAGAAAAGGATTGATGAAAGCGGTGCTGCTCTCTTTTGCCGGTTCGCTATGTCTGCAGGCCTCTGCCGCTGCTGCTGTAATTGCTGACAGAGTTGTTGCCGTTATTGGAAAAGAGGCAATTCTTAAATCGGATATTGACAATAGAGAACTTATGGCCCGGATGCAGAATCCTGAACTTGCGCAGGTCAAAGGGTTATCCCGCACTATTCTGGATGGACTGATTGATCAGAAAATAATTCTTGCAAAAGCTAGAATTGACAGCGTTAAAATTGATCTTAATGCTGTTGAAGCTGCAGCTAATGATCGTTTCAAGCAGCTGAACACAAGGTTCTCATCACGAAAAGAGATGGAGTCGCGTTTCGGCAAGTCTTCAGCAAGCATTCGCGAGGAGATTCATCAGGAACTGCTCAACCAGGAATTGATTGATACTCTTAGAAGGAAAAAGTCTGCAGGAGTGACTGTTTCCTATGCTGAAACGATGGCTTTTTATAAAGAGAACAAAGACCGGCTCACTAATATTCCGGATGCAGTGGCAGTGGGGCAGATCATCAAGTATCCTTCTGTTACCCCTGAAAGCAGAGCTCAATCTCTTTCCATGATTCAGCAGGTCAAAAGTGAGCTTCAAGGTGGTGCTGATTTTGCCGAGTTGGCACGTAAGTACTCTCATGATCCGGGATCGGCGAGAGTTGGAGGAGATCTAGGGTATGTTCAGAAAGGTGAACTTATCAAAAGTTTCGAGGATGCAGCAAATTTGCTGAAAGATGGCCAGATATCCGATGTCGTTGAAACCCGCTATGGGTTCCATCTTATACAGATGCTTAACAAGGATGTGAATTCAATCCATGTACGCCATATCCTGATCGGGTTTGACCGCTCGAAAGCCGATATTCCTGGAGTAATTCAGCAACTCAATGCCATTCGTTCCGATATTCTCAGCGGAAAAGTGACGTTTGCGGATATGGCAGACAAATATTCCGATGACCAGCTTTCGGCGAAACAGGGTGGATCGATAACCACCTCCGGCTCCAGCAATTTGATTTTTTCTCCTGCAACCTTACGCCCTCAATTGCAGACAATTATCAGTTCGCTGAAAAAAATCGGAGACATCAGCTCACCGCAGAAAATAGAACCGCCCCAGGGCGATCCATTCTATGCGATATTCATTTTAAATAACAGGGTTCCTGCGCACAAGCTGGATGCTGAAAAAGACTATGCCCTGCTTGCTGATATGGCTCTCGATGATAAAAACCGTCGTCTGTTCAATGAGTGGGTTCTTATGCTCCGCAAAGAGGTTTATGTCCACATCTCAGACATCTAAGCGGCGGACGTAACGTGCATTTTTTTCTATAAAATCCCTTCGAGGCTCCACCTTGTCGCCCATTAGCGTCGAAAAGACATGGTCGGCTTCCATAGCATTCTCTACGCTTACCAGCAGGAGTGAACGGTGAGCAGGATCCATTGTTGTACTCCAGAGCTGTTCAGGGTTCATCTCTCCAAGACCTTTGTAACGCTGGATGTGGATATTTGCCTTTCCCTTCTGCATTTTTTTCATAGAGTCCGAAATACTGTTGCGCTCATCGTCATCCCAGGCATACTGCTGTTCTTTGCCTGATTTCACCAGATAGAGAGGCGGCTGTGCTATATAGACCCTTCCGGCATCGATAAGTGCACGCATGTGACGGAAGAAAAATGTCAGAAGCAGGGTCCTGATGTGCGCACCGTCAACATCAGCATCGGTCATGATAATGATCTTGCCGTACCGCAGTTTTTCTGTTGAAAACTCCTCTTCCCCGAAGCTTGTGCCCAGGGCAAGAATGATGGTTTTGATCTCCTCGTTTTCAAGCATTTTATGCAGACGGGCTTTCTCAACGTTCAGAATTTTTCCTTTCAGAGGCAGGATAGCCTGGAAACTTCTGTCTCTTCCCTGCTTGGCACTGCCACCCGCCGAGTCACCCTCGACAATATACAGTTCACAGTGTTCCGGGTCATTGATCGAGCAGTCAGCCAGTTTTCCCGGAAGTCCGGAGCTTTCAAGCACTGATTTTCTTCGCGTGAGCTCCTTTGCTTTTCGGGCTGCTTCCCTCGACATTGCAGCGCCTTTGACCTTCTCAATAATTACTTTAAGCACATTCGGGTTGCTTTCTGCATACTCCGAGAGCTGCTCATTGAGAATAGTTTCGACAATGCTCTGTGTTTCAGAATTACCAAGCTTTGTTTTGGTCTGGCCTTCAAACTGCGGTTCGGCAACCTTGACCGATATCACAGCCGTCAGACCCTCTTTAAAATCATCTCCGGTCAGAGCTAGTTTCAGATTTTTCAGAAGATCGTTTTTCTGAGCATGAGCATTGAGCGTTCTGGTCAGTGCTTTACGGAATCCAGTGACGTGGGTACCGCCCTCCTGTGTATTAATGTTGTTGACATAACTGAACACATTTTCCTGGTAGGTATCGTTGTACTGGAGTGCAATTTCAACGATGGTGGTGTCCCTTTCGCCGTAAATATAGATAGGCTCCTTGAGCAGGCTCATGCGGTTTTCATCGGTAAACAGGACAAATTCCTTCAGGCCGCCCTCAAAATGAAAAATCTCCTGTTCTCCCGTCGGATCCTGAACCGTTATACTGAGATTTTTATTGAGAAACGCAAGCTCCCGCATACGATCGACAATGATATCCTTGCGGAACTCGGTTGTCTTGAATATAAGATGGTCAGGCATAAAGGTGGTTTTTGTACCACGCTGGTCGGACGATCCTATAGCCTTTACATCACCCTGAGGAACGCCGCGTTCAAAACGCTGGAAGTAGACTTTGCCGTCACGGTAAACTTCGACTTCACACCATTCCGATAGAGCGTTGACCACTGAAGCACCGACACCGTGCAGACCGCCGGAAACCTTGTAAGCCCCTTTGTCGAACTTGCCGCCCGCACCGATCACGGTCATAACCAGCTCAAGGGCTGATTTTCCCTTTTCAGGATGAATATCAACAGGAATGCCTCTTCCGCGGTCGATAACGGTAACCGAACCGTCTGGATTCAATGACACAAAAATATAGTCGTTAAAACCGCCGAGAGTTTCGTCGATGGAGTTATCGACAATTTCGTAAACAAGATGATGAAGCCCCCTGCTGTGTATATCACCGATATACATGGCAGGACGCATACGCACATGCTCTATGCCGTCAAGTACCTGAATATTGTTTGCTCCGTAGGTCGATGGGACTGGAATTGTCGATTGAGTAGATGGCGTTGGTATATTGATATCGGCTTCCTGCATAAGTATCAGCTGTAACTGGTGTGAATAAAACTGTCTCTCAAGATAATAAAAATGCCATCATTATACTTGTCTTAAGTGCTCAGGATGTCTCCCAGAATGCATCGATAACATGCTCGATTTCATACCGGCAGAGAGGGTGCTCCTCCATGTTGTCAACTGTTATTGCAACAACATCGAACCGGCAATCTCTCACCTCTTCACCGGAAAAAGCAAGGAAGGCCCGTGCAGCTTTGATGATCTCCCGCTGTTTCGATGGGGTTACGGCTTCTGACGGATGCCCCTTTTCATTGTTTGAACGGGTTTTCACCTCAATGAAACAGAGTGTCAAATGGTGCAGGGCAACAATATCAATCTCATGACGATGGTAGCGGTAATTGCGCTTAATGATATGGTAGCCTTTTTTTATAAGGTAATCGGCAGCAAGTCGTTCACCCTCTTGTCCGAGCTGATGAGGATCAAGCATGGCAGGCGTTATTTTTCACCAAGTTGTCGGAGCTTGAAGCTTTTACGGTGAATCGGACAGCGCCCATATTGCATAATGGCTCGAACGTGTTCTGCGGTGCCATAGCCGACATGTCGGTCAAAACCATACTCAGGCCACTCGGTGCTGTAGGCGGCCATTAGTTCGTCCCTATGGATTTTGGCAAGCACCGACGCCGCGGCAATTGAAAACACCTTCGAGTCTCCCTTCACAATTGTTGTATAGGGAATCCCGAGATTTGTCCTGAACCTGTTGCCATCAACAAGCAGAAGATCCGGGCGGACTGACAGCGACTCGACGGCATTATTCATGGCAAGCATGGTCGCCTGCAGGATGTTTATGCTGTCAATCGTGTCCGGTTCAACTGCGGCAACCGCCCAGCCAAGAGCATGTTTTTTAATTTCAGGAACCAGTTCCTCCCGCATTTTAGCTGACAGCTTCTTGGAGTCATTCAACTGTTCGAGCACACTTCCGTCAGGCCTGAACCATCGGGGAAACATAACCGCTCCGGCAACCACCGGCCCGGCCAGCGGTCCTCGACCAACCTCATCAATCCCGCAGATATTGTCTATCGTTTCCCATAAGGGGAATTCGTAGTCAGTGAACATGTGTTTGATGCTATTGTTATATTTCGTAAAATATACACTTGTTATTTGGCTGTATAGGCACATAAAAGATCGAAATTTATTTGATCAATGAATTCACCTGTTCAAAAACAATAATTCTAAAGTGAACGGAAGCGAACACCAGATACTGAAACTGATTCATCAGGGGGAAGGATGGTCGACAGAGTTCAAATCCTGTCGGAGTCAGATCACTCGAGATATCTATGAGACAGTTTGTGCTTTTCTCAATCGGTGTGGCGGAACGATTTTGCTTGGTATTAATGATTCAGGAGAGGTCACAGGTGTCGATGTTGAAGCAATGGCGCAGATCAAAAAGGACTTTGTAACGGGCATGAACAACCCGAACAAAATTAATCCACCAGCCTATCTTTCCGTAGATGAGGTTTCGTTGAGCGGGAAAATGATCCTGCGTATTTATGTGCCTGAAAGCTCACAGGTACATCGCTGTACCGGCCGTATCTACGATCGGAATGAAGATGGAGACTTTGATATTACTGATCATACACGCATGGTTGCTGACATCTATCACCGCAAGCAGGCAACCTATTCTGAAAATAAGATATACCCCTTTGCGGCACTATCCGACCTGCGTTCGGATTTGATTGACCGATGCCGAAGGCTCGCGGGCGTTTGGAACAAAGATCATCCATGGATTAACATGGATGATATGGAATTGATTAAAAGCGCCCAACTTTATCAGACGGACCATGAAACCGGTAAACGGGGCGTTACTCTTGCCGGTATTCTTCTCCTGGGTAAGGACTGCGTAATCCTTTCTGCAGTGCCACATCATCGTACCGACCTGATCTTGCGCAAGGTTAACCTTGACCGTTATGACGATCGGGATTTTGTTGATACCAATTTGATTGAGAGTCATGATCGCATCATGGCCTTTGTACGCAAGCACCTCCCTGACACTTTTTACCTTGAAGGGATACAGCGAATCAGCATTCGTGAAGCTATTTTTAGGGAAGTTGCTTCCAATATTCTTATCCATCGAGAATACCGTCACGCTTTTCCGGCTAAGTTTATCATTGAATACGGTCAGGTACGCACCGAAAACAGCAATAAGCCTCATGGTTTGGGAGTACTCAACCCAGACACCTTTACCCCATTTCCGAAAAACCCTGTTATCTGTAAATTTTTTCGCCAGATTGGGTGGGCCGATGAGCTTGGTTCTGGAATGCGCAAAATGATGAAATATGGTAAAGCATATGGTGGTGCAGATCCTGAAATGATTGAGGGGGATGTGTTTCGAATCATTGTGCATGCCCCGGAATTTGGTGGGACAGAAAATCCTGTGCTAAGATTAAAATCAGGGGCCCATGATGAGGCCCATGATGAGGCCCATGATGAGGCCCATGATGAGGCCCATGATGAGGCAGGTATTTCATTGACTGAAGTTCAGAAACGGATAGTGGAGGGTTGCCTGGAAAAAGTACAAAGTACTTCATCGCTTCTTGTCCTTCTTGGTTATGAATCCCGCACCGGAAATTTTAAAAAGGCACTTTCGCATTTGCTGAAAGCGGGATTGGTCGAACAAATATTGCCAGACACTCCAAGGAGCAAGAACCAGCAATACCGCACTACCGCTAAGGGAAGAAAAATTTTAGAGCTGTTGAGTTAGGACAAGGTGGCTGAATGGCATCGGATCCCTTGCAGGCAGTTCCGGTTCACTGGCGGTTTTGCTGTTTCCTTGTGATAATTTCTTATCTTCATTATTGGCTTGCAGGCCCGTTTTTCTTCCGGTTTGCGGTTATATTCCTTTTAAAAAGCATTTATAGGGGCATTGTTCCCCCTGGTTCTTACCATTATATAAAGAGTGAGCGAATGAAGAAGAGTTCGAATAAGCAATTATTGATGAACAAGACCGGTGACGAGATACAGGTTGCGCTTGTCGAAGAGGGTCGTCTGGTCGAATTGATTATTGAGCGCCCTGAAAGCAAGAGAAGTATAGGCGATATTTATCTTGGCCGGGTGCATAAGGTTATCGAGGGACTGAAAGCAGCTTTTGTCGATATAGGACAGAAGTCTGACGGGTTTCTCCATTTTTCCGATGTAGGAACAACCAGTGAGGACTATCGTGCGCTGATTGAAGATGATGATGATGATGACACTGCTGCAGTCACTGATGATGATACTCAGGAGAACGGTCTTGTTGTTGAAGCGCCTGCGGCTGAGCCCATTTTAAAAGCTTCTGCACGCAGCGGTGGAAAGAGACAGTCAGGTGATGCCGAGGAAAAGGCTGAAAAGCGCCAGTCGTATACCCAGATTATTGCTGGAAAGCTTAAACCGAATGACTCCATTCTTGTTCAGGTTATCAAGGAGCCAATCAGCAGCAAGGGCTCTCGTCTTACTTCCGATATTACCATTGCGGGACGTTTCATGGTGCTTCTTCCTTTTGGCGGAGGCCAGGTCGCGGTTTCCAGAAGGGTTATTGCGCGCAAGGAGAGGGCGAGGTTGAAAAAACTGGTGCGCTCCATGCTCCCGGAAGGTTTCGGGGCGATTATCCGTACAGTTGCTGAAGACCAGGAGGAAACCCTGTTGAAGCAGGATCTTGAAAAGCTTCTTGCCAAGTGGAAACAGATTGAGGAAAAGCTGCAGGATGCCGTTCCTCCTCAGCTGATCTTCAAGGAGGATACGATTATATCAAGTGTTCTGCGTGACTCGCTGAATTCCGATGTCAGTGAAATTGTCGCGAACTCTTCGGTTATCTATAAAGAGACGCTGAACTATATCCAGTGGGCAGCGCCCGAAATGGTGAAAAATGTCACGCTCTACCAGGGAAAGCTTCCTCTGTTTGAAGGTTACGGTATTGCCAAGGACGTTGAATCGATCTTTTCGCGCAAAGTTTGGCTCAAGTCAGGCGGCTACATTATTATCGAGCATACCGAAGCCATGGTGGTTGTTGATGTCAACAGCGGCAGGTATGCCGCTAAGCGGGAGCAGGAGGAGAACTCCCTGAAAACCAACCTGGAGGCTGCGCGTGAGGTGGTTCGGCAGCTGAGGCTGAGAGATATCGGCGGCATTATTGTTGTTGACTTCATCGATATGCTTGATCAGAAAAATGCCAAGAAGGTGTATGACTCCATGAAGACCGAACTTCGCAACGATCGTGCTAAATCAAACATTCTGCCCATGTCCGATTTCGGAATCATGCAGATTACCCGTGAAAGGATACGTCCGAGTCTGATGCAGCGTATGGGAGATCAGTGTCCTGCATGCGGGGGAAGCGGCGTTGTTCAGGCACGGTTTACGACCATCAACCAGATTGAGCGCTGGTTGAGAAAGTATGCGCTTCAGCACTCCATGAAGTTTCAGCAGTTGGACCTCTATGTGAGCCCCACAGTTGTCGAACCGCTTCAAAATACAGATATGAAAACCGAACTGAAATGGTTTCTCCAGCACATGCTGTTTGTCCAGGTGAAGGCGGATGAAAGCCTGAGAAGTGACGATTTCAGATTCTACAGCAGAAAAAACAACAAGGACATTACCGCGGAATATGGTGATATCTAATCATTTAAGAGAGTTTTATGGGACAGTATGAATCATTGAAAGAGGATATTCTTGGCTTTTCATCGTTAGGAGCTGCGGCGCTCTGGGAAATTCCGGAAGCCCGCACTGTGTTCGATCATTTCAAGCAGCTGCTCAATGCCGGTCTTGTCAGGGCTGCAGAAAAATCTGGCGGGGAGTGGGTGGTCAATGCCTGGGTCAAGGAAGGTATTCTTCTCGGTATGCGACTGGGCAGACTCCAGGAAAGTCATGTTCCGCTTGATGGACATGGGGCAGGGTTTACCTTTATCGACAAGGATACCTATCCGCTTAAAGCTATAACACTTGACAATAATGTCCGTATTGTTCCCGGGGGATCTGCGGTACGGGATGGCTCATATCTCGCACCTTCGGTTGTGATGATGCCTCCTGCCTATGTCAATGTGGGCGCCTATGTTGATGAGGGAACCATGATTGATTCCCATGCACTTGTCGGGAGTTGTGCTCAGGTTGGCAGAAAGGTGCACCTTTCAGCAGGCGTTCAGGTTGGCGGTGTGCTTGAGCCGGTTGGAGCAATGCCAGTCATTATCGAGGATGAGGTAATGGTCGGAGGCAACTGTGGCATTTATGAAGGCACTATTGTCAGGGAGCGTGCGGTTATAGGTACCGGAGTTATTCTCAATGGCTCGACGCCGGTTTACGATATTGCGTTGAATACTGTGTACAGAAAAACAGCCGAAGCTCCCCTTGTCATTCCTGCAGGGGCTGTTGTAGTTGCCGGATCCCGCAAGATCAAGGGTGATTTTGCTTCGGAACACGGGCTGTCAATCTATACGCCGGTGATTATCAAATACCGTGATGAACGGACCGATAGCGCAACAGCTCTGGAAGAGGCTCTCAGGTAAATCATGCGTAGCCATGACGAGAATAATGGAGGACTGCGGCGGGCTGTCTCATTGCGAAACAGGATGCCGGGGTTCCTCGTGGTACTTCTTTGCTTCTGCTGTCTGCCTTCCGCCACTCTCTATTCGGCAACAACATCCAAAGACAAAGAGTATTTCGATATCGTTAAAAGTATCGACCTTTTGGGTGAGGTTTATCGGGAAGTTTCAAAAAATTATGTCGATACGATCAATGTCAGCAGGCTGATCTATGCGGGTATTGATGGTATGCTCAACGCTCTTGATCCCTATACGGTTTTTCTTGATGAAGAGGATTCGGGTGATCTTGATGATATTACAAACGGACAGTATGCCGGCATCGGTGTTATCATTTCACCGGTTGATGGCGTGCTTTTTGTTACTTCGGTTGTTGATGGCAGTGCAGCAGCAAAGTCTGGTATAAAAACAGGCGATTCTATAATTGCTATCGACAATAAGGATGTAAAGAAGTCACCGTTTGACGAGGTTAAATCGCTGATGAAGGGAGCTGCCGGGACTCCGCTTTCGCTCATGCTGGAGCGAGAGGGTTCTCCACCTTTCTCGGTAAAATTGATTCGGGAAGAGGTGCGGGTCAGTCCCGTAAGTTATTCCGCTCTTATTGATGGCATTGGTTATGTCGAGATGAAAAACTTCAGCACTCATTCGGCAGAAAATTTGCGTGCGGCAATTCAAAGCCTGCAACGTCAAGCATCGGAGAAGCATATGCCGATGAAAGGAATTATTCTCGATCTGCGAAACAATCCCGGGGGACTTCTAACTGTTGCTGTTGATGTTGCCTCGCTTTTTATCAATAAAGGCAATCTGGTCGTTTCCATTCGCGGACGCATGCCGGACACCGCAAAAAATTATGTCACCACGACTTCGCCCATCGATGCCTCACTTCCCCTTGCCGTGCTCATCAACTCTGACAGCGCATCTGCGTCTGAAATTGTTGCTGGTGCAATACAGGATCTTGACCGTGGCGTCATTATCGGGGAGCGTTCCTTCGGTAAAGGACTGGTACAGTCCGTTATACGGATTTCCTACAATAATACCCTGAAACTTACAACAGCAAAGTACTATACTCCTTCTGGCCGTTTAATCCAGAAGGAAACAGAAACGGTGCACGATGCTCGCAAGGTGCTGCACAGTACCAAAGAAGATAAAGCTGTTAAGGTTTTCTTTACCAGAGGGAAAAGAAAAGTCTACGGCAGTGGTGGTATTACGCCTGATATCCAGCTTGCTGATCCGTCTAAGTCTCCATATCTTACTGCGCTCCGCAAGAAGGGCATGCTTTTTCTTTTTACTTCATTCTACTGTTCATCTCACACAGTTATGCCTTCCCAACCGTTGGATAGAAAGGCATTGATGGCTTCATTCAGTGATTTTTTACGAAGAAAAAATTTTGTTTTCACCTCTGATGCAGAACGTCGCTATAATGAGCTGAAGGAGAGTATGAAGAAAACCTCAGAGGCAAACTCTGGAGAATGGATGAAGACGCTTGTTGGAGTGCAGCAGGAGGTCAACAGACTCAAGGAGTATGAGATCGCCAAGGAGTCCGGCATTGTCGGGCAGATGCTTGAACAGGAGATTATTCGCCATTATAACGAGCGACTTGCCCGAAAGGCTGAACTTGATAATGATCCGGTGGTTAAAAAAGCGCTTGAGGTACTTTCCGATTCCCGTAAATATTCAGGAATTCTTCATCACTGACCTTTACGCAGCTGTTCCGCCTCAAACTCACGGATTTTACGATGCGCACCAATGGCAATCATGAGATTGCTGACTGTCAGCAGGCTTTCAGCAAGCCCATGCAGCAGGTCGTCGTGTGAAAGTGTCGGATAACCCCGAACCACAGTTGCAAGGTATATACAGTAAACAGTCACCGAAATAAAGACAAGAACAAACCAGAACCCAGCTACAGTAAGTGCTGAAAATATAGTCCTGTCCCGCCTGAAGAGTACCAGCAGCAGTACCAGAAAAGTGAGATAGACGACACTTGAGAGCTGCAGAATGGTATCAAAGATATCCGCACCCATATAGGATTGGGGCTTTCCCGCAAACACTATCGCAGCAAAAGCGGCCGTATATCCCGCGGCTTGCTTTTTTTTAGTTGTTTTCAGAAGATTCAGGGTTGCCCACAACAGTGCAATGCTGCCGAAAAAATTGATGACCTCTGACATATCCAGAAGGAGCGGTATGGAGTCAGTGGAAATGTGATAGCCAAGAACAAAAAAACTGCCGATCCAGTGCGGCAGCATGGCAAGGCCGAAGAGGCGGATATTGCGCTTTCCAGTCAATTTGCCGTAACGATAGATCAGGGCTGCGCCAATGCCCCATTCAAGGGCTGAGGAGATATGAATAATCCAGTTCGGAAAAGAGAGAAGCATTTAACAGCCCTTGATCATGTGGTAGATGTTTTTTGAAAAGATTTTCATCTGGGTTGACCAGGGTGCCGGTACCATTTTTTTATAGAGATAAGAGTCAAAGGTGATCTGCTGTACATCATCGTCGGCGCATATAGCCACGAAACTCTCTCTGAGCCGGTCATTGCGGTAATAAACCGCCTGCAGCACTTCAAGCCCGAAAAAGATCGGCGCATAGAGCTTACGGAACTCATCTTCATAGCTCTTTAGGGGAGAGTTCTTTTTCAGGTGTTCAATCATTGCTCTTGCTCCCAGCTTGCCTGAGCGCATGGCAAAGAAAATACCTTCTCCGTTAGCCGGTGTTACCAGCCCTGCAGCATCACCCACAAGAATGGATTTATCTGCAGTGAATGATTTACGCGGTTTCATTGGAATTTTAGCTGCCTCGTCAAGATAGGGCCGATCAGTAATCCCTATTTTTTCAATAAATCGCCTCTGAAGCGACTTGATGTTATGACGGTTGTCCTCCGTGCCGGTACCGATGGCGAGGTGATCTGCCTTTGGGAAAATCCATCCGTAAAAGTCGGGAGATACTTCACCGTCAAACCAGATTTCAACAATATCACTGAATTTCCTGATGGCAGGCGTATACTTGAATCGCTGCTGCATGGCAATGACTTTCAGCTCATTAGGCGGAAAGTGAAGTTCATCAGCTGTTTTAGAGTTCGCCCCGTCAGCGCCTATAATTCGATGAACTTCGAAAGGCGGCACCTTGTTGTTGAGGGTGTTGATGACAAAGCCGCTGCCAGAAGGCTTTATGGAAGTAACCAGTCCTTCAATAACGATCGCACCTGCCTTTTCAGCTTCTGAACGTAGATAGCGGTCAAAAATTTCACGACGTACCATGCCGACATAACCGTTCGGCATACGCATATCAATGATTCTGCCTTTCGGAGAGCGAGCTTTCATACGTGAAAGCTTTTTTTCCACAAGGTCGGAAGGTATGTTGAACTCTTCGATAAGGCCAAGAGGAATAGCTCCTCCGCAAGGCTTGACATTATCAAGGTTTCTTTCAAGAAGAACCGTTGAAACTCCTGCCCGTGCCAGTTCGGCTGCAGCAACAGCTCCTGACGGTCCGCCTCCTATGACGGCGACATCGTAACGCATTGTTATAAAAAGAAATTAACCAGCATTGATGCTTCTTAAACCAGCTTTGAAGTGAGAAACTCTTTGACTCTCGAAATATCGATCCTCTCCTGCACGGCGCTGTCCCGATAACGCACTGTTACGGTATTCTCTTCCAGCGACTGGTGGTCCACTGTAATACAGAACGGTGTGCCGATTTCATCCTGCCTCCGGTAGCGCTTGCCGATAGAGCCAGCGTCATCATACTGGACAAGGAGATCTGCGGAGAGATGATCACGCAACTTTGCTGCCGCGTCACCCATTCCACCCTTTTTCATGAGGGGGAGTACCGCAGCTTTTACCGGTGCCACCTTAGGCGAAAGCCTCAGTACAACGCGCTCCTCACCGTCAACGGTATCCTCAGTGTATGCGTCAGCAAGAAGCGCAAGGAAGAGTCGATCGCATCCGGCTGAGGTTTCAACGACATAAGGAAGGTAACGCTCATTGGTGAGCTGGTCGATATACTCCATATTCTTGCCTGAAAACTCCTGATGCTGCTTCAGGTCAAAATCGGTTCTCGAGTGGATCCCTTCTATCTCCTCGATACCAAACGGAAACTCGAACTTGATGTCGTAGGCAAGGTCTGCATAGTGAGCCAGCTTGTCGTGCTTGTACCAGTGCAGCTTTTCCCTGCTGATGCCAAGAGAACTGGTGTACCAGTTAAAACGCTCCTCTCTCCATGCTTCAAACGCTTCAGCCTGGGTTCCGGGCTTTACAAAGTATTGCATCTCCATCTGCTCAAACTCAACCATGCGGAAGATGAAGTTTCCTTTGACGATTTCGTTCCGGAATGCCTTGCCGATCTGCGCAATACCGAATGGCACCTTCATACGCGAAGATTCACGCACGTTGTGGAAGTTTACAAAAATACCCTGTGCGGTTTCAGGCCGAAGATAAACAATACTCGATGTATCGGCTACTGCTCCCATATTGCATTGGAACATCAGGTTGAACTGACGCACCTCGGTCCAGTCGCCCGATCCTGTATCCTGCGCCTTGATTCCCTCGGCAATGATCAACTCATACAGCGCCCGGTTCGAATCCGTCGCTCCGGCAGCCGCTTCATAGATGTTCTGTACTCTGAGGAGATCCTCTTCTTTTCCGTCGCGTCGCAGTTTTTCGATATGGTTTTCAATAAGATGATCGGCACGGTAGCGTCGCTTGGTAGTTTTGTCATCAATCATCGGATCGTTGAAGCTCGACACATGGCCTGATGCCTCCCACACTCTTGGATTCATCATGATCGAGGCATCAAGACCGACAATATTCTGATGACGGCGTGTCATCGAGTTCCACCAAAGATCCTTGATATTCTTTTTCAGCTCACTGCCCAGCGGACCATAGTCAAAGCAGGAAGAGAGCCCTTCATATATCTCTGACGATGGAAAAATAAACCCGCGTCTCTTCGCAAGAGAAACCAGTTTATGCATGACTTTATCAGGCGGCAGATTCACACTCTGCACCCGTTTCTGCTCGGAATTGCTCATGTCCATTCAAAATTTTGTGAAAAAATCCCTCAGGGATTTCCGTTCAATTGAAAACATTGAATATAAGAAACAAAGGAGGAATATTTGCCAGATGAGAAGGTTGTGTGGTTTGTCATCCCGATCGAAGAGAGGTATCTCATGAGTTGTGCAATAGATTTCTCACGATGTTCGAAATGACAGAGTAAGAAGCTCGAAATGACGCGGAGTTATGTTTGCAATGAGGCGGGGTGGAGGTTGGGATTATTTTCTCACCCTGTCTGGATTTCTGTTTTAAGGGCGATCTCTTCAAGAATTGAGCTGACCTTCAGACAGGTGCTCATGGGGCCGAAATAGACAATGCTCCGACCGCGGGTATGAACTTCCCATGTGCAGCGTTCTGCTTGCATGCGGCTGCATTGCGTGGCTTTTATGATCTGTTGAATTACCTCGTCGAAGGAGTGCTCTTCATCGTTGAACAGCACGACACGGTATGCATCGAGGGTTTCAGTGCCGGAGCGTTTTTCAGTCTCTTTTTTAACTGGTACCGGTAAGGATGCTTTCCACCTGGTCAGAAGGGAGAAGTTCATGGTTATACCGTGCTTTCTTTTTTAAAAATGTAAAATAGGCAAAGCAACACCACAGATGCAACAGTGAAGGCTATTCTTCAATAACGGGAACTACAGCTCCGAGTGAAAATGTGCCTGTCGATGATATCTTAATCCTGAAACGCGCACCGACGGGAAGGGTCATCATATCATCGATATGTCCGTAAGAAATTCCGGAGAGTACAGTTGCGTGCTTGTTGAGCGTACTGTAATAATCAAAGACTTTTTTCATTCGTTCATCCTCTCCGGTTTTTTCAGGTTCACCTGAGAACTGGCCGAAAAGAAGAGCACTGCAGCTTGAAAGAAGGTTTGCATTGGAAAGGTGCGAGAGCATTCGGTCGATTCGGTATGCCGGTTCATTGATGTCTTCAAGAAAAAGAAGGGTCTCTTTGAAAGATGGTATAAAGGGGGTTCCGATCATGGCGGAAAGTACCGAAAGGTTTCCTCCGATGAGCCGGCCTTCTGCCGCTCCTGCTCTGATGCAGGTAACCGGGTGGCTTTGATGGTTCTGAAGGGAGAGAGCAAAGTTCGGAGAAGTGAGCATTCCCCAGAAATGCTCTTCGGTATAGGGTGTGGGTGAATAGAGTTCTGTGGCAAGCATTGGGCCTGAAAAACTGATCAGACCGGTTTTTGCGTAGAGGGCGAGAGAAAGCGCGGTAATGTCAGAATAACCGGCAAGGATTTTCGGGTTTGCTGATATAAGGCTGTAATCAATATTGTTGAGCAGCCGGGCAGCTCCGGCTCCTCCCCTCAGGCAGAATATTGCCTTGACTGACTGATCGCTGAACATATTGTGAATATCGTGCAGCTTTTGTTTGTCGGCAATGGCGGGGTCGGGATCAATACGGTTCAGGTGGAGGGAGGGTTTGACCTTGTAGCCTATTTTTTCGAGATAGCTGACTGCCTGCCCGATTTTTTCAGGATAAGCACAATGTGACGATGGCGAGATAAGCCCGATGGTATCTCCCTTGCGCAGGGCTTTTGGGGTAAGGTTTTTCATAGAACCAAAAAACATCACCATGCGTTAAGATGCTGATGTTTTTAATTC
>Ga0118677_10003355_pt2 | contig 30053 bp, 26 predicted proteins | sample AliMusrvi5mmetaG_FD_86154 | JGI IMG/M metagenome (GOLD analysis project Ga0118677, IMG submission 86154) | reverse complement strand
CACACGTCGAGGTCGTCGGCCAGGCCGACTGAAACCGAGAGGCCGATCGGCGCCTGCTCGACGATGCCGCTCGGCGTGCGGATCTCGGTGACGGTGGAGCGGAGGCCTTCGGGCAGCACCACGATCTCCTCGCCCACCGTGATGGGGGCCCCGTCGACCATCCCGGCGTAGGTGCGACCGCCGCCAGGCTGCCGGAGGATCCACTGGACGGGGAGCCGAGTGGCCGCGTCGGCATGGCTGCCATGGTCGCCAGCCCAGCCGCCAGCGGGTGCGCTTTCGAGGGCCTCGAGCACGGTGGGTCCGTCGTAGTACGGGGCAGCAGAGGAGCGCTCGACGACATTGTCGCCATTGAGGGCGGAGATAGGAATCACTGTGAGCGACTCGATCTCGAGCGTCTTGGCGAGTGCCTCCATCTGGGTGACCACGCGGGTGTAGAGAGTGGATCGCCAGTTCCCCTCGTCCATCTTGTTGGCTGCCACCACCAGCTGGCGGACGCCGAGCAGGGAGGCGATGCAGAGGTGGCGGCGGGTCTGCTCCTTGAGGCCGGTGGTCGCATCGACCACCACGAGCGCCAGGTCAGCGGTCGATGCCCCAGTGGCCATGTTTGCCGTGTATTGGACGTGCCCCGGGCAGTCGGCGATCACGAACTTGCGGCGAGGAGTGGCGGCGTAGCGGTAGGCCACGTCGATGGTGATCCCCTGCTCGCGCTCTGCCCGTAGGCCATCGGTGACGAAGGAGAGGTCCATGTCGCCGACACCGCGATCCTTCGACGCTTGCGCCACGGCATCGATCTGGTCGTCGAAGAGCTGCCTGGTGTCGACCAGAAGCCGACCGATCAAGGTTGACTTGCCGTCATCGACCGAACCGATGGTGGCAAAGCGCAGGAGGTCCATGACCTCGTCAGGAGCGGTGGTGGTTCCCATGACCTAGAAGTAGCCCTCTCGCTTGCGGTCTTCCATGGCAGTCTCCGAGAACTTGTCGTCTGCTCTCGTAGCACCACGCTCCGAGACGGTCGACAGGGCTGTCTCGGCGATGATGTCCTCGATCGTCGATGCCGATGACTCCACCGACCCGGTACAGGTCGCATCGCCGACGGTGCGGAACCGGACGAGCTTGCGCTCCACGGTCTCGCCTGGTCGAGGCGAGACCCATTCAGAGAGCGCCAGCAGCATGCCGTCGCGCTCGATGACGTCCCGCTCGTGCGCGTAGTAGATCGTCGGCAGCTCGAGCTTCTCACGAGCGATGTACTGCCAGATGTCGAGCTCGGTCCAATCCGAGAGGGGGAAGCCCCGCAGGTGCTCGCCTGGCGACACCTTGCCCTGGTAGAGCTGCCAGAGCTCAGGTCGCTGGCGTCTGGGGTCCCACTGGCCGAATGAGTCGCGGAACGAGAGCACCCGCTCCTTGGCCCGGGCTTTGTCCTCGTCTCGTCTCGCCCCGCCGAAGGCCGCATCGAACTTGTGCTCATTGATGGCGTCAAGCAGCGTGACGGTCTGGAGGCGATTTCTCATCCCGTCAGGGCCGGGATCGGCGACGCGGCCCTTGTCGATGCTCTCTTGAACGCTTGCAACGATGAGCCGCTCGTCGAGCTCCTCGACGATGGCGTCGCGGTACGCGATGACCTCAGGGAAGTTGTGCCCGGTGTCGACGTGCATGATGGGGAAGGGCAGTTTGCCGGGCAGGAACGCCTTCACTGCGAGGTGGAGCAGCACCGCAGAGTCTTTGCCGCCACTGAAGAGAAGGACTGGTCGCTCACATTCGGCAGCGACCTCGCGGATGATGAAGATGGCGTGCGACTCCAAGAGGTCGAGGTGGTCGATCCGCTCAGTCAACGATGTCGTCGTGTTGCTCACAGTGCCGTCCATGCTCTTGCGCATCGGGTGCGCCCTCGAATAAGAAACCGGGCTGCTCACGTCCTCCAAGCCGCCTCAGGGAACACTAGTCGCAATTCCTGACTAGTTTGGTCGGGTAATCTCCTTCACACATCCACAATGGTGCGATAGGCCGTCAAGAGAGCAGGATCCCGTCATGACCACACGCCAGGCAAAGTTCTCGAGCGAGCAGCTTTACGAGATCTCTGAGGGGTTTGAGGCAGCGACGCCAGGGCAGATCGTTCGATGGGCGACCACGACATTCGGCCGAGACCTGGTGTTGGCCTGCTCGTTCCAAGACATCGTGCTGCTCGACATCGCAGTGGGGATCGATCCTGGGATCGAGGTGATCTTCTTGGACACGGAGGCGCACTTCCCCGAGACACTCGACTATGTCGACCTCGTGACGAAGCGCTACGGGCTCAACTTGACCGTCACCAAGCCCGGCCCGGAGGCAGCAGCGACGCCGTGTGGCGCCGAGGGCTGCTGCAAGGTGCGCAAGGTCGCGCCGCTTAAGGAGGCGCTCGTTGGCAAGGCTGCGTGGTTGACCTCGGTCAAGCGCGTCGATGCGGTCACGCGATCGGTCACCCCGATCGTGTCCTTCGACGAGAACTTCGGACTGATCAAGATCAATCCGCTGGCCACGTGGACTGACGACGACGTGGCGGCCTACGAGGCCACCCACGACCTACCCATCCACCCGTTGATTCCGCAGGGTTACCTGTCGATCGGTTGCGCGCCGACGACCCGACCGGTTGCGCCCGGCGAGGATCCCCGGGCAGGACGGTGGTCGGACAGCGACAAGATCGAGTGCGGCCTGCACGAGTGACTCGTGCCGCGCTGATCGACGACCTCACCGTCGTCCGAGAGGGGCGGACCATCTTGGCCGTCGAGCACCTCGAGATTGCTTCGCATGATCGATGGGTCCTGCTTGGCCCGAACGGATCAGGCAAGTCGACCTTGTTGACCGTGCTCGCGGGCCGGTTGTGGCCGACCACCGGCACCGTCGAGCTGCTCGGCGAGCGGCTCGGTCGAGTTGATCTGCGTGAGCTTCGGCCCCGCCTCGGCCTGCTGAGCTCGTCGTTGTCGCGACAGCTCCGTGTCGACCTCCGTGTCCACGATGTCGTCGTGACCGGTGTTGACGGCGCGCTCGAGCCGTGGTGGCGCGAGTACCCCGAAGCGGCGCACCTCGCGGCGGACCGGCTCCTCGACGAGGTTGGTGCTGGGCACCTCACGACATCGACATTCGGCGTGCTCTCCGACGGCGAGCGGGCGAAGGTCCTCTTGGCTCGGCTGCTGATCGCAGAGCCCGAACTGCTGTGCCTTGACGAACCTGCGGCGGGCTTGGATCTCGGCGCTCGAGAGCTCTTCCTCGAGAGACTCGCCCAGGTGTTCGAGCGGCAGAGCGCGACTCCGGTGGTCCTGGTCACCCATCACCTCGAGGAGATCCCCCCTGGGCTGACACACGCGGCGATCCTCACGCACGGCAAGGTGCTTGTCGCAGGCGAGGTCGGCGATGCCATCACCTCAGCGACCATCTCTGAGGCGTTCGGCGTGTCGGTCGTCGTCGAGCGGTACGACGGCGGCCGGTACTCGGCTCGAGCCAGACGCTAAGAAGCGATAACAAGGAGGCCGAGGCTGAGCCCGGCGATCGCTGCGTGGTAGGTCACGTGGACAAGCAGTGCCTCGCGGGGGAGCGGGCGGACGAAGCGGTTAATGGCAAGGAGCAGGTCTGAGGCGACGAAGCTGAGACCGCCGACGATGGGCAGCCATGCGAATGACGTCATCACGCCGCCGCCGGCCATCGCGGCGGCGGCCATGGTGGCGATGGCGAGAATGTAGACAGCGACCGGCGCGACCATCGCTTTGTCTTGACGTCCAACAGCGCGAAGGACGAGCACCGCTGGCGCCGCCATCAGGGCGACGAGGATGGCGCCGGAAATCACGAGCGTGCCGTGGGGAAGGCGCAGGTAGCCGACTGCGAAAAGGATCTGCGCGACGAGGAACGAGCCGAGGCCAACGAGGAACAGCGAGCTGCCTTGTCGCTCTGGGAGCATCAGCGCAACATCGCCGGCACAGCAGAGGACGAGCGCCGCGATCGTGATGATTCGGGTCGACGTCGCCACGCCCGGCGCCACGGCAACGACAGCGACCAGCAACAGAGGGATCGCAGGCTTGGCGACGAGCTCGAGACGCGCGAGTCGCGGCACTGATACGGCAGTCCAGTCCGCCACGCAGACGATGGCGGTGACGAACAGGAGCGCGACCACAGCGCCTGACGAGAAGATCGAGCTCGTGGCCATCTGTCGACACTAGCCATCTGCGATGGCGCACTCGTCGAGGATCCACCACCTCTTGAAGGGTGTTCGGTACGTTTGGTTTCCAGCCCAACGAAGAGGCGGGGAGGCTGTTCTATGGCGATTGTCGTCATCCTCGTAGTGCTGTGGGGAGTCGTCCTGACGCCGACCGTGCTGCGCAGGTTCAAAGGGGGCGAAGGCCACCAGTCGATCGACTCCTTCCACCACTCCCTCCACCTCCTCGAGCGGTCTGGTCCGAAGATCGTCCAGCCCGCCTACCGCCTCAGCTCGCCAACCTCGATCTCAACGCCAACAACCCAGCCCCGTCCACGACTCGTCTTGCTCCGGCCTCTCGGCCAGGGAGAGGAGGAACCCATGTTCGACCGCGAGACGGAAGTCTTCGATGACGATGGAGAGCGCTATGAGCGCTACTACGTCGAGAGCGAGGAGCCGCCCAGCTTTGGAGCCTCCCTGCCGTCCGAGAGCTATGGCCGACGGATTGCTGCACGTCGCCGGCGAAACATCCTCTTCGGTCTGGCTGCTGCGGTCGTGGTGAGCGGACTCGGCACAATGGTCGTCGGTTCGATGATCTACCTCCTGGTGCTCTCGGTCCTCGCACTCATCGGCTACGTCGCGCTGATGTCATGGGCGGCGACCACGGGCCAATACTCCCGATCGGCGGCACCATCAGTCGATCGGCATGTCGCTCGAGCTGTGGTCGGTGACAATTGGCATGACGACGGCTACGGCTACGACGACGAGCTCTACGCCGCTGGCACAGGGCACGACCTGCCGGATGATCGCTGGGCTGACGACGGTTGGTGGGACGAGCCCCGCCACGTCGCATCTCGCTAACAGCGCCTTTCGACGCGGGTACACTCTCCCCTCTACGGGGGTGTAGCTCAGTTGGCAGAGCGCTACGTTCGCAATGTAGAGGCCGTGGGTTCGAATCCCATCACCTCCACCCGCTTGAGTCATGAAGACACACACGATCGCTTCGACTCTGCGATCTCTCAGCATTCCTGGGACAGGCAAGCCTGAAGGGGCCCTGAGGACCGCAGCTGATCCTCGGTCCACGTTCTGACATCACCTGAACGGGACGGAGATATGGTCGCCCGCATGGCCGAATGCCGCCCTCACGTGCCAGGCGAACATGGAGTCGACAATGGAGGGTCCGGCTCTCCTCCGGAGCCCAACGCCATCGTCGGCCGACTCAGCCGGCGGCAACTTCTCACCGCCTCGTTGGCGGTCGGAGCGGGGCCGATCCTTGCTGCGTGCGCGAACGCCGGCTCGAGCGCCCCTGCACCCCTGCCGCCACCGTCGATCTTTCGGGTCTCGAGGTGGCACGACGACCCTCTGGCACTCGGCTCCTACGCCGCCTTGCCCCCAGGATCGACGTCGGCCATTCGCTCTGCCGCCGTCATCCCGGCGCAGGGTCGCTTCGTGCTTGCTGGCGAAGCCTTCGACCGTTCGTATCCCGGCACCGTGAACGGTGCGATGGCGAGCGGCGAGGATGCAGCCCGTGCACTCACCACCCAGCGGCCATCGATCAGCGGCGGGACGGTGGTCGTGGTCGGCGCAGGGGTTGCCGGGCTCTCAGCCGCCCGATCGCTGAGCACCTTGGGCGCGAGGGTGACGGTAGTAGAGGCTCGCGACCGGATCGGGGGTCGGATCCACACCGATCGCTCGGCCGGATTTCCTATCGAGCTCGGTGCGGCATGGGTGCATGGTCTCGCCCGGAACCCGCTCGTGCCGATCCTGCGATCTGCCGGGCGGAGACTGCTCGTCACCAACTACGACGATCTGAGCGTCGTCGGTCGAGATGGCAGCGCGATCCCAATCGACCAGGTCACTGCAGCGCAGGATCGCCTCTGGCGCGATACCAATCGGGCCCAGCGCGAGGGCGATGACCCCATGTCGCTGGCTGCAGGCCTCGCGCACGTCGGCTACCCGACGGATCCGCTGCACCAGTGGGCGCTGACGACCGAGATCGAGCAGGACTACGCCGATGATGCATCGCGGCTCAGCCTCGAATGGTTCGACGACGACCACTCGCTGATCGGAGGCGATGCCATGGTGGTGGGGGGCTATGACGCTGTGCCCCTTGCACTCGCTGCCGGTCTCGACGTGCGCTTGAACCACACCGTGACCTCGATCGCTCCGAGTGGAGCCGGGGTTCGGATCACGCTTGGTGAGGGAGGTGATCTCGTCGCCGACGCCGTCGTCGTGACTACCCCGGTCTCGGTGATCAACGCCGGCCGCCCCGCGATCGCCTGGGACGAGTTCGAAGCTTCGTCGCAGCGCAAGGCTGTTGAGGGGTTCGCCATGGGTGATCTCGAACGAGTCGTCCTGATCTATCCGTCGAGACTCTGGTCGAACCGGCAGGTCCTGGGAGTCGTCGGGACCTCTCAGGGTCGCTTTGCAGAGAGCTACGACCTCACTCAGGTGCTTGGGCGCCCAGCGCTGACAGCCTTCAGCGCCGGAACAGCGGCTCGCACGCTTCCGGGACCCACAGCCACGGTCTCGCTGGCGCGCCAGGATCTCGGAGGTCTCGCGACAGCCCATTGAAGTGGCGACGCGAGGCAAGGTCGAGGAGGAGCAATCCTGAGCTGAACGATCTTCTCCACCCGTCGGTCGGAGATCCTCGTCGGCGAGGTCTTGGGCCAGGTCGATCGCAGCTCGAGACTGCCGCGCCTTCAGCCCGGCATGGCTCGCCTGCTCTCGTCAGTGGGTGGGATCAGGTGCCGTCGAGTGACCGCGAGTGTTGGATAGCTTGGCGAAGGGCGTTGTGGCCGATCTCCTCGTAGTTCTGTCGACCCTCGGTGCCGAGGTTGACGAAGAACAGCCCGAAGAGCACCGCCCAGGCGAGGGCTCGTCGCTCAAGCATCCGATCGAGCCGTCCGTATGCGTCCCTGAAAGCGGTGAAACCCTGTTCTGGCAGGACCAGCCATGCTGCCGCAACATCAGATGCGGGGTCACCAGCGCACAGGTCGCCAAAGTCGATGACGGCCGAGATCATCCCGTCCATGAGCAGGATGTTGCCTGGGTGGACGTCGCCGTGAAGCCACACTGGATCGCTCGACCACGGCGTCGCCGCCAACCCGTGCGCCCACACTGCTCGAGCGGCCTCACTGTTGACGAGGTGGGCTGCCCTGACGAGCTGATCGTCGAAAGAGGATTGGCGGCGCGCCAGGGGCACGCCTCGTACCTCGCTGGTCGGCGCAGCGATCGGTGCCGGCTGGTGCATCTCGCGTAGGAACTCTCCGAGTCGACGAGATGAGTCGTCGATCTGCGTGATCGGGCTCACATCGCCGGGCTCGCCCTCGAGCCACGGCACGATGCTCCATGGGGCACTGAATGTCGAAGAGGGATCACCGATGCGCATAGGGCGCGGGATCGGCAGCGTGATGCGATCGGCCAGCTCGGGCACCCATCGAAGCTCACGACGCAAGAGCTCCACGGCGACGCGGTGGCGGGGAAGCCTCACCAGGTGCTCGCGACCCAGCCGCCAGAGCGAGTTGTCGAAACCTTCCCCCACGAAGGTCAGGTCGCCTGCGGCAAGGTCAGGGTGCTGCTCGCCAAGGATGCGCGACACCACGTCCACGTCGATCTGGAACTCTGCGAGCGGCCAGGTCACGAGAGCAACTCGCCTCCCCGACCAGCCATCACGCCTTCTGCGCGGCCTCGGCGATCTCCTTGGCCCAACGGTAGTCAGCCTTGCCAGAGGGGGAGCGCTGGATGTGATCGACGAATACGACATCCTTGGGCAGCTTGTACCGGGCGATGTGCGCAGAGGCGTGCTCGGTGATCGCAGCCGCATCCTGGACACTGCCATCGGAGAGGTGGACGACGGCGACCACCTCTTGGCCCCATCGCTCTGAGGCCCGCCCCGCCACGACCACGTCGACGACGCCTGGGTAGCCGGCGATCGCCGCCTCGACCTCTTCGGCGAAGATCTTCTCGCCTCCGGAGTTGATCGTGACCGAGTCACGACCGAAGAGTTCGACGATGCCGTCAGCGTGCTGTCGAGCTCGATCACCGGGGATCGAGTAGCGAACGTCATCGATCACAGGGAACGTCCGGGCCGACTTCTCGGCGTCGCCGAGGTAGCCCAGCGGGACGAAACCACCCTGGGCCAGCCAGCCCATCCCCTCGTGACCTGGTTCAAGGATGGCGGTGAGCTCCTCATTGGCCACCAGCGCGCCAGGCCCAGGTTGGAAGGAGCCGGCGGCCTCGCCAGACGCCGACGAGGTCGACATCTGCGCGCCAGTCTCGGAAGAGCCGACGGCGTCGGTGATGAGGACGTTCGGGAGCCGTTCGGTGATCAACGCCCTGACTGCTGCAGTCAAGGGTGCGCCGCCATTGCCGATAGCGAACAGCGTCGAGGTGTCGTAGTCGCCTCGGTCGAGCTCCTCGAGCAGCGGCCGTACGGTGGCGTCACCGACCACGGTGAAGGTGTTCACCTTCTCCTTCTCGACGGTGCGCCAGATGTCGGCAGGGTCCATGTGACGAGGATTGTTGGCGAAGACAAGCGTGCTGCCCTCGCACGCCATGATGTAGCTCGCCCACTGCGCAGCACCGTGCATCAGGGGAGGCAGCACGAGCACCTTGAGGCCGAACCCGTTGATAGCGCCGTCGCGAAGCGCCTCATAGGAGCGGACCATTTCCCAGGTCCCGATCTTCCGGCCACCCATGGCGGACATGAAGATGTCGTGCTGGCGCCAGAGCACGCCCTTGGGCATCCCTGTCGTACCGCCTGTGTAGAGGATGTAGAGGTCGTCGGGGCTCGGCTCGACCGGTGGCCCGGCGGGATCCGCGCTTGCAAGCGCCTCCTCGTAGTCGACAGCACCGTCGATGAGCGCTTCTCCTGAGTCGTCGGCGACTTGGAGGAGGACGACAGGTGGGGTGGCGAGCGTGTGGAGGACCTCTGCGAGCACCGGTGCCAGCCTGGCGTGGAAGATGATGGCGCCCGGCCGAGCGTCGTTGAGCAGATACGACAGCTCCTCGCCGACGTAGCGGTAGTTGACGTTGAATGGCGCACACCTTGCGAGGTACGAACCGATCATCCCCTCGAGGTATTCGGTGCCGTTGTAGAGGGCGAGTGCCACGTGGGACTGCCCTGACTCATGGCCCCCGAGGACGCTGCGTTCCTTGGTGGCGCCGAGGCCGTGGCTGTGGAGGTAGGAGGCCAGCCGGCGAGCTCGCTCGGCGGTCTCTGCGTAGGTCAGCCGTCGCTCCTTGGCGACGAGGAACTCGCGGTCGGGAAGGGTCTCAGCAAGGGTCGTGAAGACGGTGCCGAGGTTGAACTGGTCATCGGTGTGGGTATCGAGCACACGCTGAGGCTATCTGCACCGCGACGAGCGCACACAGTGGGCTGCCGCGGTGCACGAGCGGATCCGGCGATCTGCCAAGATTCGAACCATGAGCACCTTCGACGTCATCAACCCGGCCACCGAGGAGGTCATCACCTCGGTGCCGTCGCTCTCACTCGAGGAGACCGACGCAGCGATCGCACGCGCCCACGCAGCCTTCCCGTCGTGGCGAGCCGTGGCCCCAGGCGACCGCGCTCGGCTGCTTCGGCGCTTCGCCGCCATCGTGGACGAGCACCTGGAGGAGCTCGCACAGCTCGAGGTTGCCAACGCTGGCCACACCATCTCCAACGCTCGCTGGGAGGCAGGCAACGTCCGAGATGTCCTCGACTACTACGCAGGCGCACCAGAGCGTCACACCGGCCTTCAGATCCCGGTCCCCGGTGGGATCAACGCGACCTTCCACGAGCCCCTCGGCGTGGTCGGGATCATCGTGCCGTGGAACTTCCCGATGCCCATCGCAGGGTGGGGCTTTGGCCCGGCGCTCGCCGCAGGGAACACGGTCGTCCTCAAGCCGGCGGAGATCACGCCACTCACCGCGGTCCGCCTCGGTGAGCTCGCGCTTGAAGCAGGCATCCCAGAAGGGGTGTTCCAGGTGCTCACCGGCAAGGGCTCGGTGGTCGGCTGGCGCTTTGTCACCCACCCGAGCGTCGCCAAGGTGTGCTTCACCGGGTCGACAGAGGTGGGGACCCGCATCATGGCGGGCTGTGCGGAGCAAGTGAAGAAGGTGACGCTCGAGCTCGGCGGCAAGAGCGCCAACGTCGTCTTCGCAGATGCTGACCTCGAGCTGGCTGCGGCTCGTGCCCCCTACGGGGTCTTCGACAACGCGGGGCAGGACTGCTGCGCCAGGTCGCGCATCTTGGTCGAAGCGTCGGCGTTCGACCGGTTTATGGAGCTTCTTGAGCCAGCGGTCAAGGGTGTCGTCGTCGGCGACCCGACGAGCGAGGCGACCGAGATGGGTCCGCTGGTGTCCGCTGCACAGCGCGAGGTGGTGACGTCGTTCGTCCCCGACGGCGCGCCGATTGCATTCCAGGGCGAGTGCCCGCAAGGTCCCGGCTTCTGGTTCCCTGCCACTGTCCTTGCACCGGTGGCGCCAGGCGACCGAGCGGTCGAGGAGGAGATCTTCGGCCCGGTGGTCGTCGTGATGCCATTCCGTGATGAGGCTGATGCGATTCGCCTGGCTAACGACACCCCCTACGGTCTCTCCGGTTCGATCTGGAGCCGGGACATCGGACGGGCACTGCGCACAGCGCGAGGTATCGACGCAGGAAACCTGAGCGTGAACTCGCATTCGTCGGTCCGGTACTGGACTCCCTTCGGGGGCTTCAAGCAGTCGGGGATCGGTCGAGAACTCGGCCCTGACGCTCTGAACTCGTTCAGCGACGTGAAGAACGTCTTCATCTCGACCGAGGACTAGCCCTCGGGCGCTCGCAGAGTGGATCGTCGATGGTGAACCGACGAGTGACCTCGTCGCAGTCGACATCCGGCGTTTCGCCAGCTTCAACGCCAACAACCAGTGGCTCAAGGACCGGGTGGGGGAGATCCTCGGCCTGCACTACGCCGTCCCGTGGCCGAACCGGGAGTTGGCGAGCGCTCGGCCTTTCCGCCGCTCGCCGATCCACCATCTCCTCGAGGAGAAGGGTGCGCTCTTCGGCTCGAAGATGGGCTGGGAGCGCCCCAACGTGTTCGCCCCGCCTGGTGTCGAGCCAGAGCTCGAGTACACATGGTCGAAGCCCTCGTGGCTCGCCTGGACAGATCGGGAGCAGCGAGCCACCCGTGAGGCCGTTGCGATCTTCGATCAGACCTCGTTCGGCAAGCTGCTGGTCATCGGACGCGACGCCGCGTCGGTCCTCGAGCGGCTCTGCACCGCCGAGGTGACCGTAGACATCGGCCGAGCGATGTACACCGGGATGCTCAACGAGCGAGGCGGCTACGAGGCGGACGTCACCATCACCCGCACCGCCCACGACACGTTCATGCTCGTGACCAGTGCCGCGTCACCTGCTCGTGACAAGGCATGGATCGAGGCGCACGTCGGCGATGATGAGCACGTCGTCGTGGTCGACGTCTCGAACGCCTGGGCGGTCTTCGGTGTCATGGGGCCTCGTTCTCGACAGCTTCTCGGGCGCGTGACACGAGCGGACCTCTCTGACGAGGCGTTCCCCTTCTCGACGAGCCAGGAGATCGATTTGGGCTATTCGACCGTTCGCGCCACTCGCATCACCTATGTCGGAGAGCTCGGCTGGGAGCTCTACGTTCCTGTCGAGTTCGCAGTCGGGGTCTACGAGGACCTGATGGCCGCTGGCGAGGATCTCGGCCTGGTAGACGCCGGTTACTACACGATCAACTCGCTCCGACTCGACAAGGGCTACCGAGCCTTCGGCACTGACCTGACGCCCGACCGCACACCGGTCGAGGCAGGACTGCGCTTCACCTGCAAGCTCGGGACCGACATCGATTTCGTTGGCCGTACGGCGGTCGAGGCGGCCATTTCTGATGGTCCACGTCGACGTCTGGTGTCATTCCGTCTTGATGACGACGACGTGATGCTTTGGGGTGGTGAGCTCGTGCTTCGCGACGACGTCGCGGTCGGCCAGGTGACCTCGGCCGCATGGTCGACGACGCTTGGCACCTGTGTCGGCCTGGCCTCTGTGTGGCACGATGACGGCGCCATCGTGACGCCAAAGTGGCTGCAGGAGAATCGCTTTGCCATCAATGCCGGCGGGCGGATCGCGACCATGTTCCCGCAGATGCGTGGCCTCTTCGATCCGGACAACGACCGGGTGCGGCCGAAGGGCTGAGCGCCGAGCGGCTGCCGCAGTGACGTCCGTCCTGTGGGTAAGTGGCGCTCGACTTGTGGGGAAGCACAGGATAGTGCGCAGGGTGCTGGGGACGAACCAGGAAATCTCGTGGGTAACCAGAGGATTTCGTGTTGATCCATTGCGAACCTCAGACTTTGGGGCGCACACTGTCCTCACGCCGGGTACGCAACACCCGCCGGACGCAGAGTCGGAGGCCGCAAGGCCGTCGGTGAAGCGGCCCTCGCAGGGGGCTCCTTCGGGAGAGCTGAGCGGGGGCGGGGATCAACCCGCAAGGGGAGATCGCCACACGGCACGGTGCGGACCTGGAGGGTGGCTCGCCACCTGCGGTGCCTTCGGGCGGCGGAGGTGGGCTGGGACCGGGTTGTCCGACACGGCTCGGGTACCGGCTTCAGGGTCATCCGGGCGACGCCCCGAGAGGCGGGGAGGCTCTGGCCTTCCAGTCACTCGGGGCTTCGTCGCGTCTGCGGACCTGTCCACCGGCCAAGGCGATGCGGCCGACGATCAGCTGGCGTCGAATGGGTGCGTCGGTCGCTCGCCGGCCTTGACCTGACCGGCGATGTCCGCCTGGACCACCTCGAGGTCACCTGGGTGGGTGACGCCGACGCAGCGAGATTCAGTCGCTAGCACCGTGACCTTGGCAAGGCTCGCCGGCTCTACGACCAGCTCACCGGCGACGATGCGACCGACCACCTCTGGCAGCAGCACCTCGGCGTCCTCGCTGGCATCGGTGGCGGCCGCCATCGCCGCCTCGAACACATCCCACATCTCAGGAGCGAAGCCCCAGAGGTTCATCGACACGAGTGCGGCAGGATCGAGGACTTCAGGCGCCAGGCCGTCTCCTGAGCGGAACACGCCCTCGCTCGTGGTGACCTGTCGCCGCTCGGCGATCGTGACCAGCGTCGAGCCGTCCACCTCGCAGACGCCTCGGGTCACCGGGTCATCGCCGACCAGGGCATTCGCGAGCCGGAAGCCCACGAGGCCGTTGGCGTTCGTCTCGGCCAGGAATCGAGCCAAGGTGCCAAGTGCCTCTCGACCGTAGAGATCGTCGGCGTTGGCGACGGCGAACGATCGAGCTCGATCGACAACGGGCAGGGCGGCGAGCACCGCGTGGACGGTGCCGAGCGGCCGCTCTTGGACGGCGAAGCGAACGTCGACGCTGTCTGGCCATGACGAGCGCACGTGGTCCTCGATGGTCGGGCCGGTGTCAGGGTTGACCACCAGGATGATCTGCTCGAAGCCAGCGGCGACAGCATCGCCGGCGAGGAGGTCAATCACCGCCTCCCCGTGGGGGCCGATGGGGGCAAGGGGCTTGACGCCACCGAACCGACGAGCTCGCCCAGCAGCAAGGATGATGAGTGATGGCCCGCTCATCGTGCCCACCGAAGCACCGCGCTGGCCCATGTCATCCCTGCGCCGAAGCCGGTCAGCAGGAGCAGGTCGCCGCTGCTCACCCGACCGCTCTCGAGCGAGTCGACCAGCGCCAGTGGAATAGACGCTGATGAGGTGTTCCCATATCGATCGATGACCACTGCTGCTCTCTCCTCGCTGACGCCGAGCCGCTGGCACGCCGCCTGGATGATCCGAAGGTTTGCCTGATGGGGGACGACGAGGTCGATGTCGTCGATGCTCACGCCAGCTCGTTCGAGGGCGAGGTTCGACGATTCCACCATCACCCGAACAGCTCGGCGAAACACCTCCTTGCCGTCCATCTCGATCGTCGAGCCGTGCTCGCAGCGCAGGATGTTCGTGGCGCTGCCGTCGCTGCCCAAGTCCCAGCCGAGCAGGTCACCTGGTCCGTCGGTTGCCTCGAGGACGAGCGCCCCGGCCCCGTCGCCGAAGAGGATGGCGTTCGAGCGGTCCGTCCAGTCGGTGATCTTCGACAGGGTCTCTGCTCCGATGAGCAGGATCCGGCTGAGCCCAGTCGCCAGGAGGCCGCTGGCGGTCACAAGTCCGTAGACGAAGCCTGAGCACGCGGCGTTCAGATCCATGGCGCCGCCACTGATGCCGAGCGCGTCCTGGACGGTCGGAGATGTGGCCGGCACGATGCGGTCGCCTGTGGTGGTGGCGAGGATCACCAGGTCGATGTCGCTGCCCGTGAGTCCTGCAACGTCGAGCGCTGCACGACCAGCCTCGATGGCTAGCGCCGACGTGGTGCTCCCGACGCGACGCTCCTTGATGCCGGTGCGCTCGACGATCCACTCGTCAGAGGTGTCGAGCGTCGCCGAGAGCTCGGCGTTGGTGACCACTCGAGAGGGCACAGCGGTGCCCCACCCGGTGACGACGAGACCGCTCACGAGAACTGCGCACGGGCGCGAAGCGACGTCATGGCGCCATCTTACGACCCGGCGTGGCGGTGCTTGGGACGCTCAGCCGCCTGGTCGATCGATCACCGCAAGGGTGCAGCGAGCATCGCAGATCGCCCGCCCGTCTTGGTCGGTGATCTCGATCCGCCAGACCTGGATGGTCCTGCCGACCCGGATCGGCGAGGCGGTGGCGGTGATCGTCCCTGTGGCGATTGAGCGAAGGTGGCTGGCGTTCAGCTCGATGCCGACGCACACCTTCCCGTCAGGGGCGTTGAGCTGGCCGCCGATCGAGGCTGCGGACTCGGCGAGCAAGGCCGACACGCCCCCATGCAGGATGCCGAAGGGCTGGTGGACCTTGGGTCCGACCGGACACGTTGCGATCACTCGGTCCTTGGTGAGCTCGACGAGCTCGATGCCGAGCTGTCCGTGGACGCCGGCTCGCTCAGCGAGGGCAGCGGCTTCTTCGACTGGATCGGTGTCACTCATGGCTTCGAGACTAGAGGGCACGTCCGCCGGTAGATTCGACCTGTGCCCTCGGCTCTCATCGACCTACGCAGCGACACGGTCACCGAGCCGACCGAGCAGATGCGCGAGGCCATCGCCACAGCGCCGGTGGGCGACGATGGGTACGGCGAGGACCCCACCGTCAACGAGCTCGAAGCCACCTTTGCCCGATTGGTCGGGACCGAGGCGGCGATGCTCGTGCCATCCGGCGTCATGGCCAACCAGATCGCCCTGCGGACGCTGACTGCACCCGGCGACGTCGTGCTCGTCGGAGAACGCCAGCACGTCGTGCTCTACGAGATGGGTGCTGCTGGCATCAACGCCGGGGTCCAGCTCGGGTTGCTCGAGGATGGCCGAGGGATCGTCGAGGCCGACGATGTCGTCGCCGCACGTGCCGCTGCGGCGCACCATCAGCCCGCCCCGACCGCACTCTTCCTCGAGGTCAGCCACATGGCGTCAGGCGGCACGGTGCCGACGATCGAAGCGCTCGCCGCCGTCCGGGCCGCAGGGACAGGACTCCGGCTGCACATTGACGGCGCGCGACTGCTCAACGCCTCGGTCGCCACCGGCATCGAGCCATCTCGCCTGGTGGAGGGTGCTGACTCGGTCATGACGTGCTTGTCGAAGGGCCTGTGCTGCCCGGTGGGCTCGATGTTCGCTGGATCCCTCGAGCTGGTCGCACAGGCGCGTGTCGAGCGCAAGCGTCTTGGCGGTGCGATGCGCCAGGCGGGCATCATCGCTGCCGCCGGCCTGGTGGCGCTCGACACCATGGTCGAGCGCCTGGCTGACGACCACCGTCGTGCACGCACCATCGCGTCGGCGGTGGGGGAGCGGTGGCCGAGCGTCGCTCCCTCCCTCGAGGCCCAGATCACCAATCTCGTCGTCTTCGAGCACGATGACACGGCTGCGCTCCTCGACCACCTGTCCACAGACGGCATCGCTGCCGGGACGCTTGCGCCGGGCATCGTGAGGTTCGTCACCCACCGCGGCATCGACGAACACGCCGTCGAGAGGATTATCGAGTCGATCAGGCGAGCACCATGAAGGTCCGGATCGGCATCGGGATCGCGGGCGCACATGCACCCGACGACCTTGAGGGCCTCTGCCGGGCGCTGCTCGAGCATCGCTTCGACTCGATCTGGATCCCCGAGATCCTGACCCAGCCGGGCCTCGACCCGATGGTGGCGCTGGCATGGCTGTCGGGCCGGCTGCCGGCGCTCAAGGTGGGGACCACCTTCCTGCTGCCCAAGCGCAATGTGCTGCGCCTCGCACGCCAGCTTGCGACGCTCGACCAGCTCTCAGGTGGTCGACTCCTGCTCACCGGCGTGCCCGGGCTGGCCAAGGGCCCCGAGTCAGTCGCGGTCGGTGCGCTCCCGAGCACGCGGGGTGCGCTGATCGATGAGAGCCTGCCGTTGCTCAAGCGACTCCTCGACGGTGAAGCGACCGATGTCCCGAGTGATGCTGGGGTGGCCCGGTCGGTCGTGCTCGACCCTCCGTCACGCCAGCGCCCACTTGAGATCTGGCTTGGTGGCATGGTGCCGAGCTCGCTCGATCGCTGTGGCCGACTCGGCGACGGCTGGCTGCCGGCGATGTGCACGCCGGCACAGGCGGCAGCAGGTCGCCGGCGGATCGAGGAGGTGGCGGCCGAGGCAGGCCGTGCGATCGACCCTGAGCACTATGGCGTGAGCATCGGGTATGCCGCCGCACCGCTCGACGATGGTGTCCGCCGCGCGCTCCAAGCACGGGCGAAGACCGATGACCTGACCGCCATCGTCCCGCAGAGCCTCGAGGAGCTCCACGACCTTCTCTGCGCCTACCTCGAGGTGGGCTTCTCCAAATTCGTTGTTCGCCCCCTCGTCGTGCCCACGTCGTGGGGACATGAGCTCGAGGAGCTAGCTGAGGCGGTCGGCGCCCTTCAGAACTAGTTCGGTCTGGGGTTGACCCAGCGACCTTCCCTTTTTCCTTGGAGGGACGTGCAGGTAGGCTTGCCCTGGTGGCGGTGCTGGAAGAGCACTGCCCAGAGCACTGGAGCGACACCGTGACCCCGGACATCGTCCAGCTTTCCGAGATCGTCCGGCGACCGCTCATCGACGAGCAGGGCGATCGCATCGGTCGGGTCGAGGACGTGGTGGTCCGCCTTGGCGCCAGCCCGCATCCACCTGTCGTCGGCTTGGTCGTCCGCTTCGGCGGTCGAGAGCTCTTCGTAGCCTCGGACAAGATTGGCTCCCTCGACGAGGGAAAGGTCCGTTTCGCCGGCAAGCGGGTCGACCTGCGACGATTCGAACGGCGCGAGGGCGAGCTGCTCTTGGCCAAGGACCTCTTGTCGCGGCACCTGATCAACATTGGTGTCGGTCGTCTCATCACTGCGAACAACATCCTGCTGGCTCAAGGAGAGAGCGGATGGGAAGTCGTTGGCGTCGACCCGAAGCGACCGTCGATCTTCGGTCGACTCGGCGGACGTCGCAGCCCTTCCTCCGAGGTCGTCGACTTCGCTTCGATCGAGCCCTTCGTGGCCCACGTGCCCACAGCGAAGCTCCAGCTGACCTACCGCAAGCTGGCCAAGCTCCATCCGGCGCAGATTGCTGACCTCGTCGAGGCCGCAAGCCACGAAGAGGGTGAGGAGATCATCGACGCTGTCGGCGAGGATCAGGAGCTCGAGGCTGACGTTTTCGAGGAGCTCGACATGGAGCACCAGGTCGAGTTCCTCGCCACCAGGTCCGACCGTGAGGTGGCCCGCCTTCTTGAGAGGATGGCCAGCGACGACGCAGCCGACCTGATCTCAGAGATCCCCCAGGAGCGACGCCTTTTGGTGCTCGATCAGCTCCCTGAGGCCCAGCAGCGAAAGGTGCGGGGCCTGTTGAGCTATAACCCGGAGACCGCTGGCGGCATCATGACTCCAGACTTCGTCGCAGTGCTGTCGACAGCGACCGTGGCCGACGCCATCGCTGCGGTGGCGGCTTCCACCGCGCCGCCTGAGGCACTCAACGTGGTCTATTCGCTCAACGCCGATGGCTCGCTCCAAGGCTCGGCCCCGCTCGCCTCGCTGGTCCGGTCACCAGCCTCGGCGCTGGTCATCGACGTGGCCCAGGCAGACCCCGCCTCGGTGAAAGCAGGGTGGGACTTGCACCGGGTCGCTCGCCAGATGTCGGACTTCAATCTGGTGGTGGCTCCGGTGGTCGCCCGCGAGGATGGCCACGTAGTCGGTGTGGTGACCATTGACGATCTGATCGAGCTGCTGCTGCCCCAGGGCTGGCGTCGCGAGTTCGGCATGTCCACGGTGGAGGAGTGAGATGACCCGTCGTCGAGCTCATCGTTCCGAGGAGGAGACCTGAAACCCCCAAGTACCACTCGCCGGGCCCCGAGCCCGGCGACCCTGCTGCCGTGCGCGGTCGGGGGCCGGCGTTGAGCTGAGCCTCCTGCTGGTCTGCGCGGCATCACGACCATCGAGCACGCGCAACGACCGAGGAAGGAGGTGAGCAGTGGCTGAGCACGACATCACGGGTGCCTTCGGCACCATCTCGAGCTCTGACAGCACGACACGACGTGGCTTTCGCGCCCGGATCCTCACGCTTCTGGCCATCCTCGGCCCTGGGATCATCGTCATGGTCGGCGACAACGATGCCGGTGGGGTGTCGACCTATGCCCAGGCTGGGCAAGACTTCGGCCTCACCCTCCTGTGGACCTTGCCCCTGCTGATCCCGGTCCTGATCGTCAACCAGGAGATGGTGGTTCGGCTCGGCGCGGTGACCGGCGTCGGACACGGCCGGCTGATCAAAGAGCGCTACGGACGCATCTGGGGCGGCATCGCCGTTGCGGACCTCTTCGTGCTCAACTTCTTGACAGTGGCCACCGAGTTCATCGGTGTGGGCCTGGCGCTCTCGTACTTCAACGTCAGCCCGTATTGGGCTGTGCCGATGGCTGGTGGTGCGCTGATCATCATGACCACCACAGGGAGCTTCCGTCGCTGGGAGCGGTTCATGTTCGTCTTCGTTTTCGCCAATCTGCTGTTGATCCCTCTGCTCGTGATGTCCCATCCGAGTGCGGGAGCGGTGGCGTTCCACCTGGTGGTCCCTTCAGTGCGAGGCGGCGTCACTTCCAACGCCGTGCTCTTGATCATCGCCATCGTCGGCACCACGGTGGCGCCGTGGCAGCTGTTCTTCCAGCAGTCGAACATCATCGACAAGAAGATCACACCGCGATGGATCAACTACGAGCGCGTTGACACCGTGATCGGTTCGTTCGTGGCGGTCCTCAGCGCCATCATCATCGTCTGCGTGGCCGCCGCCGCCTTCGACGGGACCAATCTGGCTGGTCACTACACCGATGCCCTGGGCGTCGCGGAGGGCCTTCGTCACCTCATCGGCCCATGGGCCGGTGCGTTCTTCGCCATCATCTTGCTCAATGCCTCGATCATCGGCGCGGCAGCGGTGACCCTTGCGACCACCTACGCCTTCGGCGACGTTGGCAAAACGCACATGTCCTTGGATCGGGGCTGGCGAGAGGCGAAGGGGTTCTACTCAGGCTTCGTCGCACTGGTGGTGCTCGCCGCAGGCCTCGTCCTGATTCCACACGCGCCGCTCGGCCTCATCACCACCGCGGTCCAGGCCTTCGCCGGCTTGCTCCTGCCCCTCTCGTCGGTCTTCCTGCTCCTGCTCTGCAACGACGCTCAGGTCTTGGGCCCCTGGGTGAACCGCCCTGGCCTCAACGCAGTGGCTGTGGTCATCGTGTCGCTGCTTGTGGCGCTGTCCTTCGTGCTGATGGCGACGACTGTCTTCCCTCACATCAATGTCGTGACGCTCTCCATCTGGCTTGGGATCGCGCTCGTCATCGGTCTCGCTGTCGGGGCCGTCGTCTGGGCCGTTCGTGCGGCGCGCACCCGCTCTCTAGGCCTCGAGAGCGACAGCGACGAGGTCGACAGGGTGGAGTGGCGGATGCCACCAGCTGCCCTCCTCGAGCGAGCTGAGCTGACCGGGGGCCGTCGAGTGGTGCTGGTGGCGATGGCGGCCTATCTGGTGGTCGCAGTCGCGCTGCTGCTGGTCAAGGCAATCCAGATCGGCTGAGCGAACCCGTATGCTCAGCGGCGTGAACTCGAACAAGACCATGTTGTGCGTCCACGCGCACCCCGATGATGAGGCGCTCTTCACAGCCGGCGTCCAGGCGCTCTACGCCCGGCGAGGCGTGCGGCAGGTCCTCGTGACGTGCACCAACGGAGCGCTCGGCTTCGACGACGCTGGTCGAGGCTCACAAGATGAAGGGTTCGTCGGAGGCGACGTGGTGGCCACGAGGGCTGCCGAGCTCGCTGCGTCAGCTGAGATCCTCGGGGTCGATCGCCTCGAGATGCTGGGCTTCGGTGACTCGGGCATGGCCGGGTGGCTGGCCAACGAGCATCCTGACGCCTTCGTGCAGCAGCCGATCGACGTTGCGGCCGAACGGCTTGCGGCCATCATCGTCGAGGAGCAGCCTCAGGTAGTGGTGACCTATGGCGCCGATGGCTTCTACGGTCACCCCGACCACATCAGAACCCATGAGGTGACGGTCGCGGCGATCGAGCAAACCGGCGACATCGTCAAGCGTCTCTACACCGTCGCTCTCGCCAAGACCTCGCTCGCCGCCTTCGTGGCGCTGGCGGCTGACTCCGGCATGGACCTGCCCGACTGGATCGGCCAGGAGCTCATCGCTGGAACCGACGATGAGCTGGTCCAGACGGTGATCGACTGCTCTGAGGTGGTGGGCCTGAAGCACCGCGCATTGGCGGCCCACGCCACTCAGACCGACAATGCCGACCTGGTGGCGATGGACGACGAGCTCTTCGACGTGATCTTCGGGACCGAGACCTTCGTGCGACAAATCGATCTGACCGGATCGCCACTGCCTGAGGACGACCTCTTCCATGGAATCGAGTGAACTGCCATGACCTCCCTGCACCCCACAATCCTCCTCGTGCACGCGCACCCCGACGACGAGGCCTCCACGACCGGCGGCGTCATCGCCCGGTACTCCTCGGAGGGAACACGGATCATCCTGGTCACCTGCACCAATGGCGAGCTTGGCGACAGCCCGACTGGCCTTGCGCCTGACCACGATGAGCACGATGTCGCCGAGGTGGTGGCGCACCGCATGGAGGAGCTCAGGGCCTCGTGCGAGATCCTCGGGGTCGATCGCCTCGAGCTGCTCGGCTACCACGATTCGGGGATGATGGGATGGCCGCAGAACGACGACCCGACCTGCTTCTGGCAGACACCCGTCGAGGTCGCAGGGCGCCGGTTGGCCGACCTCATGGACGAGGAGCAGCCCGACGTCGTGATCACCTACGACGAGAACGGCTTCTATGGCCACCCAGATCACATCCAGGCGAACCGGGTGACGCTGGCTGCGCTCGAGATGACGAGCGCCACGCCGAAGCTGTACTACACGGCGGTAGCGAAGTCCGCCTTCGAGCGGCTCAGGTCGCTGCTCGCTGAAGCTGGCGTGGAGGCACCCGGCGACGTTGACAATGACGGCGAGGAGCAGGAAGCGGTCGACATCGGCACGCCGGATGACCAGATCGGTGCCGCCATTGACGTGGCGCCATTCGCGCCGGCCAAGCGGGCGGCGCTCGAGGCGCACGCCTCGCAGACCAGTCAGTCCTTCTTCCTGACCATGCCAGAGGCGCTCTTCGACGAGATCTTCTCGACCGAGTGGTTCGTGCGGGTCATCGATCCGACCGATCAGGTCGGCGTCGAGGATGACCTGCTCGACGGCATCCGCTGATTGACGAGCTCCCGCAGCCCTCGGCCGGCCACATCGCTGTGGTCCGGCCTCAGGTTGCAGGCGGCGTCTCGATGACTAGTAGCGGTAAGTGTCGGGCTTGAAGGGACCGTCGACCTTGAGGCCGAGGTACTCAGCCTGGGTCGGGGTCAGCTCGGTCAGCACGACGCCGAGCGCGTCGAGGTGCAACCGTGCCACCTTCTCGTCGAGGTGCTTGGGGAGCACGTAGACGCCGGTCGGGTAGGCGGCGATGTTCTGGTGCAGCTCGATCTGTGCCATCACCTGGTTGGTGAACGAGGCGCTCATCACGAAGCTCGGGTGGCCGGTGGCATTGCCGAGGTTGAGCAGGCGACCCTCGGACAAGATGATGACGGTGTGACCGTCAGGGAAGGTCCACTCGTCGACCTGGGGCTTGATGGTCGTGCGCTTGATCCCCGACACTGCGGTGAGGCCGGCCATGTCGATCTCGTTGTCGAAGTGGCCGATGTTGCCGACGATGGTCTGGTGCTTCATCTTGTCCATGTGCTCGACCCGGATGACGTCACGGTTCCCGGTGGCAGTGATGATGATGTCGGCGCGAGAGAGGGCACCCTCGAGGGTGTCGACCTCGTAGCCGTCCATCGCCGCCTGGAGCGCGCAGATCGGGTCGATTTCGGTCACGATGACCCGAGCGCCCTGGCCTCGCAGCGACTCCGCGCATCCCTTGCCCACGTCGCCGTAGCCGCAGACCACAGCCACCTTGCCGCCGATGAGGACGTCGGTGGCACGGTTGATGCCGTCGACGAGCGAGTGGCGGCAGCCGTACTTGTTGTCGAACTTCGACTTGGTGACGGCGTCGTTCACGTTGATGGCCGGGAACAGCAGCTCGCCTGAGCGCTGCATGTCGTAGAGGCGGTGCACGCCGGTGGTGGTCTCCTCGGAGACGCCCTGGATCGAGTTGGCGGCAGCGGTGAAGCGGCCGGGCTCCTCGGCCACGATCTTGGTGAGCAGCTCGAGGACCACCGCGTACTCCTCAGAGTCAGCGGTCGAGGGGTCCGGGACTGAACCGGCCTTCTCGAACTCGAGACCCTTGTGGATGAGCAGCGTGGCATCCCCACCGTCGTCGAGGATGGCAGTCGGGCCGTCCTCGCCGGGCCACGTCAGGGCCTGGTCGGTGCACCACCAGTACTCCTCGAGCGTCTCGCCCTTCCATGCGAACACCGGGATGCCCTGGGGGTCGTCGGGTGTGCCGTCGGGGCCTACTGCGATGGCCGCAGCTGCGTGGTCCTGGGTCGAGAAGATGTTGCAGCTCGCCCAGCGCACGTCGGCGCCGAGTGCCACGAGGGTCTCGATCAGGACTGCGGTCTGGATGGTCATGTGGAGGCTGCCGGTGATCCGGGAGCCGGCAAGCGGCTTGGACTCTCCGTACTCGGCTCGCATGGCCATGAGGCCGGGCATCTCATGCTCGGCGAGTCGGATCTCGTTTCGGCCGAACTCGGCCAGGCTGAGGTCAGCGACCTTGAAGTCGGGGTTGGACACTTGGAACTCCTTCGATTCTTGTGCGCGGTGACGCGTCAAAGCGGATGGGCTTTGGCGCCGACATCTGTCGAGCTACGCCGATGAACATCCTAGGTGGCGAAGTACAGGGCTCGGGCACGCCTCAGACGTTGAAGCGGAACTCCACCACGTCGCCGTCCTGCATCACGTAGTCCTTACCCTCGAGGCGCACCCGACCGGCAGCCTTGGCGGCGGCCATCGAGCCTGCGTCGACGAGATCGCTGAACCCGACGACCTCAGCTTTGATGAAGCCGCGCTCGAAGTCCGTGTGGATCACTCCAGCTGCCTGAGGAGCGGTGTCGCCGACGTGGATGGTCCAGGCTCTCGCCTCCATCGGCCCGGCCGTCAGGTAGGTCTGGAGGCCGAGGGTGGCGAAGCCGCTGGCGACGACGCGATCTAAGCCACGCTCTTCTAACCCGTAGGACTCGAGCAGCTCGGTGAGGTCATCGCCGCTCACCCCCGCCAGCTCGGCCTCAAGCTGCGCGCACACCACGATGGCCTCAGCAGGTGCCACCAGGGCGGCGAGCGAATCGGCCACCGACTCATCGCCGAGGGATCCCTCGTCAACGTTGAAGACATAGAGGAACGGCTTGGCGGTGAGCAGGTGCAGGTCTCGAAGCGCCTCGGTGTCCACCTCGCCGAGTGCCGAGAAGATCGTCCGACCATCGTCAAGGATGGCGCGCGCCTTTGTGACCTCTTGGAGCTGTGCAGCGATCTCGGGGACCTTGCGACCCTCCTTCTCCATCTTCGGGATGCGTGCATCGATCGTCTGGAGGTCGGCGAGGATCAGCTCGGTGTTGATGGTCTCGATGTCGCTCTTGGCGTCCACCCGACCTTCGACGTGGATGACGTCGTCATCCTCGAAGGCTCGGACGACCTGGCAGATGGCATCGGACTCTCGGATGGCGGCGAGGAATTTGTTGCCCAGCCCTTCGCCCTCGCTCGCACCTCGCACAATGCCGGCGATGTCGACGAAGGTGACCGATGCCGGCACGGTGCGGCCGGAACCGAAGATCTCTGCGAGCACGTCGAGGCGGGCGTCGGGGACAGCGACGACCCCGACGTTGGGCTCGATGGTGGCGAACGGGTAGTTGGCCGCCAGCACCTCGTTCTCAGTCAGCGCGTTGAACAGGGTCGACTTGCCGACGTTCGGCAGCCCGACGATCCCGATGGACAGGCCCATGTGCACTCCTCACCTTCACAACGCAGGAACCACGAGGTTACGAGGTGGCAGCGCAGGCGGCTGCAACCGTCGCGACGGCTTCGATGAGAGAACTCTCACGATCGGCTCATCGACCGTTCACCTCGCACCACAAGGATCATCAGTGTCCTGAAGAGAAGAAGGGGAGTGACTATGAACCCGTTGGCATCATGGGCAGTCGGTGCAGTTGCCGCTGTCGGAATGGTGGCAGGTGCGTTGAGCGTCGTGTCGACCACGGCGACTACTGCCAGCCCCACCTTGCCCGTAGTCCACCAGCCTTCCGACGCAGCCGCGAAGCTGGCGCGCCTCGAAGCTCGACAGGCCGCCTTGGCCAAGCAGCCCGCTGCCACGCAGGCGGCTTCCGCAACCACGACGACCGCTGCTGCTCAAGCGGTACCTGCCACGTGGCAGAGCACAGGTCGAGCCACCACCACGACGTGGGCGCCTGCGCCGACGTCGACGACCCAGGTTCCGGTAACGACGCCACCGACGACCACATGCTCCTCTCGGCAAGAATGGTCAGCGGGCTGGGACTTTCTGGCATTTCGTTCGCAGGACCCGACCAGGGCGGATTTATGGGCAACCCTTCGGAACAACTCTATATCAGGTGGCTGGCCCAGAGCGTTTACACCCCGTTTTTCCGCGGCCATTCGGCCTGGGACACAAAAAGCAAAGAGCCCTGGTCTTTCGGACTCAACATTGAACGCATGGCGAAAGTCATGATTGCCCAGCGTTACAGGCTCCTCCCCTACATCTACTCCGCATTCCATGAATCAACCGTAAGCGGGCTGCCCGTTGCCAGGAGCCTGGTAATCGGGTACACCTTTGATGAACAGTCCTATTCAACCTATTTCCAGAATGAATACCTCTTTGGCGACAACCTGCTTGTGGCACCGGTTTCATGCAACCAGAACGCCGCAAAAGTCTGGCTGCCGGGTGATGGCTGGTACCGCCTTAGCAGCGGTGAATATTACAAGGGGAACTCAGAAGTTACGGTTGACGCCCCATTAAACGATCTGCCTGTTTTTGTAAAAGCCTCCGGGATACTTCCCCTTCAATCGGAGGTTCAGTACACCGACCAGAAACCTTCAACAGTACTTGAAATCAACATCTATAACGGCACCAAACCCAATTCTTTTAAATATTATGAAGATGACGGGTTGACCTACCAGTTTGAGAACGGGCAATATTTCAGCCGGAACATCACTTTTGATCCGGTGAAAAAAGAGATCGTATTTTCGAAAGTTGGTGGCAGCTTCACCTCAAAATTCACCTCCATCCGGCTGGCTCTTCACGCATTCGGTGATATCATGACGATTCACTCGGTCGGAAAGGATTATTCTCTGAAGCTGAAGTCGGTAAATGAGCGGACGGTTGAAGTCCCGGTCAGCACAGAAGAAATGGTGTTCAGGTATTGACAGTTTTTAATCAACTCACATGAAAAAAGTTCTCTTCATCGCGTTCCTTGCTTCTATGCTGATTTCAGCTTGCGACAACAACCATTTCATCAGCGACCGGGGCTACCGGAACAAGGTTGACATCCAGTTTGCCCGGCAGAAGGAACTAGCCGGGAACCGTTCAGATGAACTTTTTGATGTCTTCAGGCAAAAACTGACAACCCGGGAAACCGAAGCGCTCAGGTTTCTCATTGCCTACAGCCCACTGAGCGACCTGGCAGATTATTCCGGGGAGTTCTTCCTGAAGAATGTACGGGCCTCCTTTGCGGCCAGGGATACCTTCAGCTGGGGAAAAACCGTTCCTGAGAACCTCTTTCGCCACTTTGTCCTTCCGGTCCGGGTGAACAACGAAAACCTTGATTCATCCCGATGGGTCTTTTTCAGGGAGATGAAAGACCGCCTGAAAAAACTATCCATGAAGGAGGCTGTTCTTGAAGTCAACCACTGGTGTCATGAGAAGGTTACCTACCGCGGATCCGATGGCCGTACCTCCTCCCCGCTCGCTTCGGTTAAAACTGCCTATGGACGTTGCGGCGAGGAATCAACTTTTACTGTTGCTGCCCTGCGGGCAGTGGGGATTCCAGCACGGCAATGCTATACGCCTCGCTGGGCCCACAGCGACGACAACCATGCCTGGGTGGAAGTTTGGGTGGATGGGATATGGCACTTCATCGGCGCATGCGAACCCGACGCCGACCTCGACCTGGCCTGGTTTACAGCTCCGGCCAAACGCACCATGCTGGTCAATACCAATGTGTTTGGCGATTACCAGGGGCCCGAAGACATCCTGGTCAAAGATACCAGGTTCACCAGGATCAACGTACTGGCGAACTACGCTGCCACAAAACGCATTTATGCAAAGGTGGTGGATTTGCAGAAGAAGCCCATAGACAGTGCGGTTATAGAATTTCAGTTATACAATTATGCCGAATTTTACACACTCCACAAAACTTTTACCGATCAGCATGGCATGGCCTCCTTCATCACAGGCCATGGCGACCTGCTGATCTGGGCTTCGAAAAACGGGAAGTTCGGATACAGTAAGGTAACGATTCTATCAAGCGATACCGTTGTTATCATGCTTTCGATGAAACCCGGCAGGGAGTACACTGAAACTTTTGACCTCGTTCCCCCTCCTGAGATAAAAACAGTTGCTAACGTGAGTGATTCCCTGAGAGACATCAACACAAAGCGGCTTGCTTTTGAAGACAAGATACGGACTGACTATGAATCTACCTTTATCGACTCAGCCAAGACATACAGACTGGCTCACACTCTTGGAACCTCTGGCGACAGCTTGTGGAATTTACTCAGGAAATCGCGCGGGAACTGGCGCGAGATCATCGATTTTATTACTGGAACACCCAAAAACCGGAAGTATCTCATTTTTCCTTTGCTGGACAACATTTCAGAAAAGGACCTGCGCGATGTCACGCCGGAGGTGCTTGCCGACCAGGTAAGTGACACCCTTGAGTATCTGCCGCTTTGCACGAAGGCGGAAATATTCCACGCCGATATTTTATCTCCCCGGATTGATAATGAATGGTTAAAGCCATTCAAGGTCTTTTTCAGGAAGAATACTGACCGTAAATCGGTCGACAAATTTCGCAAAAACCCTGACTCACTCGCAAACTGGATCAGGCAGCATATTGCCCCCGACAACACGGCCAACTGGGGCCGGGCTCCCCTCACCCCCGTCGGCTCGTACGAACTGAGAGTGGCCGACAACCATTCACGCGATATCCTCTTCGTGGCCATGTGCCGCAGTTTCGGGATTCCGGCACGACTCGAGCCGGGTACGCGTGTGCCGCAGTTTTACCTGAACGATACGTGGCACGACGTGTGTTTTGAGAAACATCCGCAGGAAAGCAACCTGAGGGGAAATCTAACCCTGGTTTCAGATCCGGGAAACGATAGGAAACCCGAATATTACACCCATTTTACCATTGAAAAGTTTGATAACGGGTTCTATCGTTCGCTTGATTATGACAACGACCCTCAGGTGGGTAATTTCCCATGCACCTTGTCTGTTTCACCTGGCAATTACCTTATCGTAACAGGGAATCGTATCCAGGGAGGAACCGTACTCGCCTCACTTCAGTTTTTCAACCTGGAAGCCGGTAAAACGGTCACACAATCCATCGCGCTGAGAAAAAACCTGCTACCCCTGCCGGTTTATGGAAAAATCAGCCCATCCCTGGTTGACGGCCCGATCCCAAACGGCATGGTGCTGGTTTGGGCCGATCCCGATAAGGAACCCACCAAACACCTGTTCGCTGACCTGAGACAGCGGAAGCAGGAATTTGAATCGTGGCAGGGCCGTATTGCCCTTGTGTTCCCCACTGAAGAACTTATGAAAGCATTTCAGAAAAAGGAAGCATCCTCGATTCCGAAAAATATCGTGTACTTCTTCGTTGCTACTTTTCCTGTCAAACTTGGCGACAACAATGTCACGATCAGCAGCCTGAAAAATCTGCCGGTTGTGATGTTCCTCAACCCGCAAGGCGTTATAAATTACCTGTCGGAGGGATATAAGATTGGTACTGGTGACGAGCTGCTCAGACTAATGAGGTAAATGGTAAAATGGCAAAATGGCGCGCTATTTTACCATTTTACCATTTTACCATTTTGCGATTTGCTATTTTACTATTTTATCAGTTATTTATCTGTTTATCACCACCTTGCTCACCACTTCACTGTCCTTGTTCCTCAGGATCACGGTATAAAGTCCGGATGAAACCGGACGAAGGTCGACGGAAACCACGGTGGTGCCATTTACGGCCGGGGTCTGTTCGCCGTAAACTTTCATGCCAAGGGCGTTGAACACCTCCAGCGTATATGTTTTTCCCGACGCATTGCTGATTGAAACATTAAACCGCCCGTCGTTGGGAATGGGATAAATGTTCATAACCGGGGCGGTTTTTTCATTGATACCAACAATCACATACATTTTGTTTGATGTATCCGACACACAGCCATTCAGGGTCACGATCGTGAAATACCAACCTGTCCAGTTTTGAGCGGTATAGGTTTGCCCGGTGGCACCGGCAATGATATTGCCATTGAAATACCATTGGTTCCCGGCAGGAGCACTAGAGGTGAGCAGTAAACCGGCCGATGTTACTACCGGAGTTGCAGGAATAGGGTTCACAGTGACGTTGAGACTTGAAACGGGTCCATTGCCGCAAAGGTTGTTTCCCGAAACCGTGATGGCCCCGGAAACAGCAGTGAGTGAATAGTTCACGGTAATGGCGCTTGTTCCGAAACCGGTCGCAATGGTCGCACCGTTTGGCAGGGTCCACACATAGGAGACCGATCCGGCAACCGTTGGAACGGAATAGGGAACTCCCTGCGTTCCGGCGCAAAGCGTGGCCAGGCCGGTGATGGCTCCCGGGGTAGCAGGAGACCCGTTGACAGTTACCGGGAAAATTGTCGGCGTTGCTGCCTGGCAGCCATTGCCGTTGGTGTAACTCACGCTTACGGTTTGCGCACCGGCCGTGTTCCACTGAACCTGGATTGAATTTGTTCCGGTCCCGGATAAGATTGTTCCGCCTGAGGAAATCGTCCAGGTATAGTTGCTCATGCCGCCTTCAGTAGTATATCCATAGGTCCCGGAACCCAAACAAAGGGTGTTGGTTCCGGTAATCGTGGGTACCGGCAAAACATTCACGGTGACGGCAAGGGAACCCGTGGGCCCTGTTGCGCAGGAGTTGGTCCCGGTAACCGTGACATTCCCTGAAACCGCCGTAGGCGAATAACTCACCGTGATCGAATTGGTTCCTGTGCCGGCTGTGATCGATGCACCGGTGGGAAGCGTCCAGTTATAATTGGTTGCGTTGGTGATGGCAGGAACGCTGTACACAATGCCGCTCTGCCCCTGGCAAACGCTGGCCGGGCCGGTGATGGCACCCGGGGTAACCGGGGTCTGGCACCCGGTGGTGAAGGTCAT